>Ga0256914_1000516_pt1 | contig 37943 bp, 27 predicted proteins | sample HulkmetaG_FD_191571 | JGI IMG/M metagenome (GOLD analysis project Ga0256914, IMG submission 191571) | Hydrothermal chimney microbial communities from Main Endeavour vent field at the Juan de Fuca Ridge, Pacific Ocean - Hulk | ecosystem: Environmental > Aquatic > Marine > Hydrothermal vents ... | reverse complement strand
AAAGAGCGGACGCGCATTTTTTTGCGCATAGTCAATGACTACACACCTCACACCCCAAAAAAACACTCACAAACCCAATCGAGCACCCACCAAATTCCGCGCGCCACGCAAAAAATCGTGAATATCCAACATCTTTTTACCCGGAAGCTGGGCTCGCTCAATGATCAGCAAACCCGCGCCCGTGCCCACCGCGGCTTTCTTGCCCCAGGCAATCACCCGACCCGGCTCAGCTTCCCCCTCAGCCACGCTCGCCTTCCCGATCTTTAACGTCTGACCCGACCAGGTGGTGAACGCGCCCGGCCAGGGCTGGTAGGCTCGCACCATCCGTTCGATCTCCACCGCGGGCCGGGTCCAGTCGATGCGGGCGTGTTCTTTCTTCACCAGTCGGCAGAGGGTGACGCCCTCCGCGGGCTGAGGCTTGGGCTGGATTTTGCCCTCCAGATAGCAGGGTAGGGTCTCGGCGAGCAGTTCAGCGCCCAGTCGCCCCAGCCGCTCGCTCAGGCTGGCTGTGGTGTCATCCGGGCGGATGCCTTCGGCCCGTTGGGCGAGGATCGGGCCCGTGTCCATGCCCGGGTCCATCTGCATGATGGTGACGCCAGTCTGCGGGTCTCCCGCCAGAATGGCCGTGGTGATGGGTGAAGCGCCGCGCCAGCGGGGCAACAGCGATGCGTGGACGTTGACGCAGCCGTAGCGGGGCAGGTCCAGCACCTCGGGCTTGAGGATTTGCCCATAGGCCGTAACCACGATCAGCTCGGGCTCCAATGCCGCCAGCGCCTGAAATGCCTCGGGTTCGCGTAGTTTAGCAGGCTGCAAGATGGTGGGGACGCCCGCGGCCAGCGCGGCTTCCTTCACGGGAGAGGGCTTTAATTTGCGCCCGCGGCCCGCTTTGCGGTCGGGCTGGGTGACCACGCCCGCCACATCGAAATCAGGATGCGCCAGCAGCGCTTGCAGAGTGGGAACCGCGATCTCGGGCGTTCCCATGAATACAGTTCGGATCATGAGCGGATGAATTTCAGCACTTCGGGTTGCTGTTTGGCCTGGCGGAGCTGCCCGCAGCCCGCGCTGATCTCCACGCCCCGGCGCAGGCGCACGGTGGTGGTGACGCCCGCATCCTCCAGGATTTGCTGGAAGCGGCGCACCGCTTCGCGGGGGCTGGGCTGGTAGGGCGAGCCGGGCGTTGGGTTCAGGGGGATGAGGTTGACATGCGCGGTCTTCAGGGGCAGCAGCAGGTCGGCCAGCAGATGCGCCTGCTCCGCCGCATCATTGATCCCCCGCATCATCGCGTACTCGAAGGTGACGCGGCGATGGGTTTTGTCCTGATACCGGTGCAGCGCGGCCATGAGCGCGTTCAGGCCGTAGCGCTTGTTGATGGGCGCCAGCTTGTTGCGCAGCCGATCGGTGGGCGCGTGCAGTGACACGGCCAACCGGATGGGGAACTGCTCCTCGGCCAGACGGTCGATCTTGGGGATGAGGCCCGACGTGGAGAGGGTGATGTTGCGGGCCGAGAGTGCGAAAGTCTTGGGGTCGGCAATGGCCCGCAGCGCCTGCATGGTGGCGTCGTAGTTGGCCAGCGGCTCACCCATTCCCATCACCACGATGTTGGTCACGCGGCTGGGGCGCTGCACTGCCAGCCCTTCGCTGTCAGGGTTGTCCTGCCGCAGCCAGCGCTCGAACCAGTGCACCTGGGCGATGATCTCGCCCGGGCTGAGATTGCGCACCAGTCCGCCCAGGCCCGTGGCGCAGAAGGGACAGCCGATGCCGCAGCCCACCTGCGTGGAGATGCACACGGTGCGGCGCTTGTCATAAAGCATCAGCACCACCTCGATGGTGCTGCCGTCGGGCAGGCGGAACAGGGCCGTGCGCGTCTCGCCAGCGTCGTCATCCACCTGCACAATGAGCTCCAGCGGGTTGATGTAGGTTTCCGCGGCCAGGCGCTCCCGCAGGGCCTTGGGCAGATTGGTCATCTGCGCGGGATCGGTGACCAGATTTTTGTGCAGCCAGTCGTAAATCTGGTTGCCGCGGTACGCGGGTTGGCCCCACGATTTCATCAAATCCTGCAATTGGGGTCGGGTGAGGTCAAGAAGGAAGATTTTTGACATAAAAATTTATTGTTGAGCTTTCCCAATGGCTTTGAAAACCTGAAAGTTTTTCCGCTTCCACAGCCGTCAATCTGGGCAGCTTAGGCAACCGCGGCCTCCAATGTCGTCGTCAGGACGGTGGTCGAGAGGACTTGTTTGATCTCCTCTTCATCCAGGGTTTCCAGGTACAGTTCAAAGGCTTCCTGGATGTTTTTCATCACTTCATCCAGAGTGTCTCCCTGGGATTGACAGCCTTCCAGTTCAGGAATGTAGGCGTAGTAACCATGCTCATCTTTTTCGATTATCACCGTCGCTTTCAATGTCATCGTGAAATTTCCTCTTGGGATTACGCGTCTGTGAGATGGGCGTCCGTCAGATATGCCGTCAGCAGCCGCACCGCGCCTGTCACATCATCCATATCGATCATCTCCGCGGTGAGGTGCGTGTAGCGGCTGGGGATGGAGATGGCGCCCGCCATCACGCCCGAGCGGGCCGCCTGCATGGCCGCGGCGTCGGTGGAGCCCAGGGGCAGCACTTCGAGCTGGTAGGGGATGTCGTTCTCCTGCGCCACTCGCTCCAGGGCCCGGCGCACTTTGGGATGGCTGATCATGCCGTAGTCTTCCACTTTGACGGTGGGGCCCGCGCCCAGCTTCAGGGCGATGGGCAGCTCGGGATGCGGAGTGTCTCCCGCAGGGGCTACATCCACCGCCAGTGCAATCTCCGGCTCCATGCCGAAAGCGGCCACCCGCGCGCCCCGCAAGCCCACTTCCTCCTGCACCGTGAAGGTGAAGATGACGTCGTGAGGGGAGTTTTCCAGGCGTTTCATGGTCTCGATGAGCACTGCACAGCCGATGCGGTCGTCGAAACCGCCGCCCAGCAGCCGTCCGCCCAGATCGTCGAAGGGGCGGATGAAGGCAGCCACGTCGCCCACGCCCACAGTCAGGTCGTCCCGGCTCTTTGCGCCCACGTCGATGAACCAGCGGCCCATATCGGGCGCGTCGCGGCCGATGATCTCTGGCTTGGCGCCGCCGTCGTGGCTGATGACGCCGATGGCACCATTGGCGAAGCGCACCCGCGTGCCCAGCAGCGCCTTGGGCGGGATGGCTCCCAGGCCCGAGAAGCGCAAAAAGCCCGCGTCCTCCACCTGGGTGACGATGAGCCCGATCTCGTCCATGTGCGCGGCCACCATAATGCGGCGGCCCGAGCCATCGCCCCGCTTCAGCGCGAAGAGATTGCCCATCGCGTCCACCTGGATGTCGTCGGCCAGGGGCTCGACCTGTGCGCGGATCAGCTCCCGCACCGCATCCTCGAACCCCGAAGGGCCATACGTTTCGACCAGTTGTTTGATGAGTGATTTCATGTTGAAATTCCTTTTTTACATTCTATCTGACGTTTTGTCGTGCGGGAATGTCCTCACAACGTTTCCATGGCCGCGCGCACCAGCTCGACGCCGTGCCAGAAGTCGGTCAGGTCGGCGATGGCGATGGGGCTGTGGATGTAGCGGGCCGGGGTGGAGATGATGGCCGCGGGCGCGCCGGTGTAGCGGGCGAAGCCCGCGGCGTCGGTGCCGCCCACGTTGGGATGTTTGAACTGGTAGGGGATGTCGCGGGCCTGGGCCGTGCGCAAAAGGTGTTGCAGCAGGCGGGGCGGGGTGATGTGCGAGCGATCCGCCGTGGTCAGTGCGGGCCCGTGGCCCAGCCGGGTGGTGGGAGGCGTGGTCTCCTGGCCCCAGCGTCCGGGCAAATCCGGGCACAGCGTGCCTTCCAGGATGAAAACCGCGTCGGGCGTCATGCGGGAGCCCGCGGCCAGCGCGCCCCGCAGCCCGATCTCCTCCTGCACGGTGAAGACGCCGGTTACATCGAAGGGGAAGGGCTCGCCCGCCAGCAGCTCGATGAGCGCGGCGCAGCCCAGCCGATCGTCGAAGGCCTTGCCGCTGATGCGGCCCGACCGGGGCAGCGCTGCGTCGCCGGAGGGCTCATCCGGGCCGAGAAAGCGGAAAGGCGTGCGGAAGACCGCGTACTGGCCCCGCTTCACCTTGCTTTTGGCCTCGTCCCCATTCTTGGCCCCAATGTCGATGACCAGGTCTTGCAGTTTGGGCGGCTTGCGGTACTCTTCGGGGTCATCCACCAGATGGGGCGGGCGCACCGAGATGACGCCCGGCAGACGCTCGGGCCCCACCTGCACCCGCTTGCCCAACAGCGTGCGGCGATTGATCCCGCCGCTGGCGGCCACGTGCAACAGGCCGTCGTTGTCGATTTTGGTGATCATGAACGCGACTTCGTCCATGTGAGCGGCCAGCGCCACCTGTTTCGATGATGCGCCCGTTCCGCGCTTGCGTGCGATGAGATTGCCCATGCTGTCGATGGAGAGCTCATCCACATGCGGGTGCACGACCCGGGCGATGATGTCCCGCACCGCGGCCTCGTCTCCAGGCCCGCCCGGGGTCTCGCTCAATCGTTTCAGCAAATCCAGGGTGAGGATGCTCATGGCGCGGCCTCCTGAAAATCGGGCAGGCGGTAGGTGAGGCTGTCGAGGAAGTCGTGGTCGGCCTGGGCCAGAAACGCAGTCAACAGGCGGGCCGTGCGCGCCACGTCCTTCACATCCACCACCTCGACCGGGGTGTGCATGTTGCGGATGGGGATGCTGACCAGGCCTGAGGGGATGCCGCCCGCGGCCACCTGAATGCCCCAGGCGTCGGTGCCGGTGCGCGCGGGCTGCACATCGATCTCGTGGGGGATTTCCAGGCGCTCGGCCATATCCAGCAGAGTTTGAGTGATGTGCGGATGCAGGTTCGGGCCCATGGCGATGGCCGGGCCGCTGCCCAGGGGGAAGGTTTCCGCCTCCCGCACGCCTGGCTGCCGGGCAAAGGTCACATCCAGGGCGATGGCCGCGTCGGGGCGTCGGGCCCAGGACGCGGTGGTGGCTCCCAGTCCGCTGAATTCTTCCTGCACGCTGGCCACTGCGATGACGTCGCAGGGATGAGAGACGCGTTGCAACTCGTCCAGCGTGGCCAGGATGGTCGCGACCAGCAGGCGATCGTCCAGGGCTTTGGACGCCACCCGATGGCCCAGCAGTTCGTCGAATGGCCCGTCCAGCACCACCTGATCGCCCACCCGCACCAATTCGGCCACCTGCTCCGCTTCCAGCCCCAGATCGATGACCATTTCCGCCAGATCGGGCATGCGTTGGCGTTCTTTCTCCGTCATGATGTGGGGCGGCAGGTCGCCGATGACGCCGGGCAGAGGTTCTCGGCCCAGCACGATGACCTGCGCCCCCACCAGGATGCGAGGATCATAGCCATTCTCGACGAAGCGCAGGAATGCGCCGTCGATGGCGCTGACGGTGAGGTGGATTTCGTCCAGATGGGCCATAAGCATGATTTTGGGCCTGGGCTCGGGGCCAGTCCCCGGCTTGATGCCCACCACGTTGCCCACCGCGTCGATGGTCACCTCCTGGCAGAGGGGCTGCATCAGTAGAGCGACCAGCTTCGCTGCTTCGCCTTCGCCGCCCGACGGCCCCCGGGCCTGGGTGAGTTGCGCTAATGTTTGTTTGATGTCCATAGGGTTCCTTGCTAATCTACTAATGCGGTCAAGTCCTCGATGATCCAGTCGGGGCGGGGATCGTAGGCTTCGGCCTGGGCCCGGCTGGCGATGCCCGTGAGCACGCAGATGGTTTTCAGTCCCGCGCGATGCCCGCCCAGGATGTCGGTCTCCAGCCTGTCGCCCAGCATCACCGTGTCCTCGGGCGATGCGCCCAGGATGGCCAGGGCCTGGCGGAAGATGCCGGTCTCGGGCTTGCCGATGATCAGGGGCTTCTGCTCGGTCGCAGCCTCCAGGAAGGCCATGATCGCCCCAGCACCGGGCACAATGCCCCGCTCGGAGGGGAAGGTGGGATCGGGGTTGGTTTGGATCCAGGGAGCGCCCGCGCGGACGGCCAGGGTGGCCTCGGCCATGCGCGCGTAAGTGGCGTCGGTGTCCATGGCCGAGATAACCAGCGTAACGCCATCCGCTTCATCCACCACCTCGTAGCCCGCGTCCTGCATGGCCTGGCGGATGCCGTTGCCACCGATGACGATGGCCCGGCGGGGTGGGGGATAGTTTTCTTTGACATAACGTGTGGTGGCCAGAGCCGACGTGAAGATGGCGTCCTCGGTTACGCGGATGCCCATTTGAGCCAGGCGTTGGACATATTCCGCGGGGGTGCGGGTTGCGTTGTTGGTGAGGAAGAGGAAGGGCTTGCCTTCGGCCTGCAGGGCGTTGATGAACTCGGCGGCTGCGGGCAGCGGGCGCTTGCCCTGATACAGCACGCCGTCCATGTCGATGAGCCAGGCGGAGAGGGAAGAGAAAGGGGATTTGAGAGGCATCAGGATTGGAAAAGAGTGGGAGAGTGAGTTTGTTTTTTCTTTGCGGCTTGGCGTCTTTGCGTGAGATGTCCTTCCGGCTTGTCCGGATTAGGGCTCCGTTGGCGCATCGGGCGCTTCAGCCAGATCGCTTTCGACGTCGCGGGCGGCCGTGGCGATGGCCCAGGCGACCACAAACCAGCTCACGCCGCCGATGAGCAAGGCCATGAGGATGCTGAGGGGATTGGTGGGCACGTTGCCGCGAAGGGTGCCGATGATAACCAGCAAGATGGCGATGGCTGCGGCAATGAGCCCGATCTTGACCGGGCCTGAGAGCTGTTTGAGTTTTTCCATGATGGTTTGGGGATAAGGAAAAAGGCAAAAGGTAAAATGCAAAATGCAAAAATTGAATGCTGATAACGCAGCGTTGGTCGAGTGAACTCGGGCACTTTAGGCGTTTCGCGCCAGTGGTCGCCCTGCGGCGACCAGTCCTGAGCCGGCATTCTGGACGGCGCAGGCCGTCCGTTGGCCGAAGGCCTGAAAAGCCCGACTTGAGTCGGCCAGTGAAAAAGGAGGGTTATTCTTTAGACACCCACTTACAGGGGCCGAAGCTCTGGGGGCACGCCTTTGCCCGCGGGCTGGATGTCCTGGATCATCAATTGCAGCGAGCGCCGGTCTTTCCACACGTTTTCGTTGAGATACGCGGCCACGTCGATGCGCATGGGCAGGGGCTCGGAGCGGATGCCCTGGCCAAAGGCGATGGCGTCGAAGGTGACGATGCCGTCGGTCAAGCGAAGCTTGAGGTGCTTGCCCTCGGCGCCTACCAGATACTGGCCCTTGACCAGCAGGTTGGGAATGGCCAGCACGGGCGTGGGGTTGGCCGCTCCGGTGGGCTCCAGGTCCTGCAGCTTGGCCAGCAGCGCGTAATCCAGCTCGCGCAGGGGCACGATGGCGTCGATGGACAGGGTTTTGACCATGTCCTCGGGCGTGAGCTGCTCTCGGGCGATGTCGTTGAGGCAGCGGCGCAGTTTGGGCAAGTTCTCCAGCGGCAGGGTGAAGCCCGCGGCCGCGGCGTGTCCGCCATAGCGGATGAGCAGATCGGAGCATCGATCCAGGGCCGCGGTGATGTGGAACTGGGGGATGCTGCGGGCCGAGCCCCGGGCTTCGGAGCCGTCCAGGTGCGCGACCAGGGCCGGGCGGAAGTAGTGTTCCTTGAGGCGGCTGGCGATGAGGCCCGCGATGCCGGGGTTCAGCTCTTTGCGGGCCACCAGCAGCACATCCTCGGGCGGATTGTCGCCCAGCTCGCGGATGGCCCATTCCACGGCCTCGCTGGTGAGCTGCTGCCGCTGGCGGTTGATAAGGTCCAGGCGGTAGGCGATGTCCTCCGCGGTGGCGTCATCAGGAGCCACCAGCAGATCGTAGGCCAGGACCGCGCTTTCCAGTCGCCCGGCCGCGTTCAGCCGCGGGGCCAGCCGAAAGCCGATGGCGGTGGCGTCGATCTCGCGCGAGTTCACGCCCGAACGCTGGGCCAGGGCGCGGATGCCAGGACGCCGGGCCTCTTGCAGCTTTTTCAATCCCCGCTTGACCATCGTGCGGTTTTCGCCGATGAGGGGCATGATGTCGGCCACCGTGCCCAGAGCCACCAGGTCCAGCAGGTCATCCTCGGTGAGTTCGAGGGGCTGCCGGGCGATGGGGGAATGCTGCTCCACCCGCAGCAAGGCCTGCGAGAGCTTGAAGGCCACGCCCACGCCCGCGAAATCCCGGAATGGGTATTTGGACGCGGGCAGCTTGGGATTGACCACCACGTCCGCCTCGGGGATCTCCGGGCCGATGGAGTGGTGATCGGTGACGATCATCTCCAGGCCGATGGATTTGCCGAACGCGACCTCAGTCACCGCCCGAATGCCACAATCCACGGTGACGACGGTGTGAATGCCTTGCTTTTTCAGCCAGAGCAGAGCGTCGGTGTTCAGGCCGTAGCCTTCATCCACCCGGTGAGGGATGTAGGGCGTGACGTCGCCGCCCAGCGCGCGCAGGGTCTGCACCATGACCGCGGTGGAGGTGACGCCATCCGCGTCGAAATCGCCATAGACCGCGATGGGCTGTCCCTGCTGGATGGCGCGGCGCAACCGGGTCACGGCCTCGGTCACGCCGATGAGGCGGAAGGGATCATCGGGCCGGGCGCTTTGACCGAAGAACTCCGCGATATCTTCCGGATCGGTGATGCCGCGGTTGAAGAGGGTCTGGATGATGACGGGGTGAAGGTGATCGAGCCGGGCGCGAATCTCGTGGGGAACCGGGCTGGGCAGCTCCCATTTTGTAGGGATGGTTGTCAATGCCGACTTCCTTTGGGTGGATATTGGATATTCGATACTGGATACTGTTGTGTGGCTAATTTCGATTCCCATGTTTCAATATCCAATATCCAATACCCAATAACAGCCATTCACGCGGCCATCCCCATCATTATATCCACAAGCGCATCGGTTGGACAATTCGCCAGCGCAGCCTATTTTCAAATTCCCTGCGAACTGTTACAATATCTACCGAATGTGCAACTTTTGCGGCGCATCAACGCCCGCGTTTTAGTACAGGAAAGTCGCATATCAGGCAAGATCTAATGTCATACTTCATCACATCGGCGCCCAGGAGGAACTGTGATGGTCAAGAAAGTCGCCCCTAAACTCCCTCCCACTGGCTGGCGTAAATATCTGTGGCGCGCGCCCATCCACCTTTACCGCATCGGTCTGGGCCCGCTCATGGGAGGGAGGTTTTTGCTCCTGAATCACATCGGGCGCAAAAGCGGCCAGGTGCGGCAGGCCGTGCTGGAAGTCGACCGCTACGATCCGGAGACCAACGCCTACATTGTGGCCTCTGGCTTCGGCAAGAAATCTGATTGGTATCGCAATTTGCTAAAAACGCCCGAGGTGAGCATTCAGGTGGGCGGCAAGAAGTTGAGAGCCATAGCTGAACCGCTCTCGCCCGAGCGTTCGGCCGAGGAGATGGTACGATACGCCCAACATCACCGCAGGGCCGCGTTACAACTTGCCGGGCTCATCGGCCTGGAGTTAGAAAATCCCGACAATATCGACGAATGGCGCACTGTGGGACGGGATTACATTCCTTTCGTCGCCCTGCATGTGCAGAAGTCTGCGGAGTAGGCAAGAGGCCTGGTGGCTGGGCGCACGCCAGGCCTCTTGCCTTAATCAGGCAGGCGATTGACGCCGTCCATATTGGGAATGCGATGCTCCTCGCCGCGCACCAGCAGGACGGGCACCGGGCTGCGGCGCAGGACTTTATCGGCCACGCTGCCAAAGCTCAGGCACTCATGACCGAAATCCTGATAGCCGCGGCCATGGGGCGACATCAGAATAAGATCGATATGATCGGTGTCCACCACGTCGAGGATATCTTGTTCCGGGGTTTTGCTGCGCACGATGGCGTTGACGTCAACGCCGTTAGCCTGGAACAGGCTCGCCAAACCAGCCAGATAGTCCTCAGCAGCCTCAACTTCCTGACGAATAGCTGCTTCGATCCACTTTTTCATGGGCGCTGGCGGGTTTTCGATGGACGGTTTGGGGATTTCGACGACGCGCAGCAACGTGATCTGACTACCCAAATTCTTTGCCAGCTTGATTGCCGTTGGAATCGCTCGTTCCGATTTGACTGAGCCATCCAACGGGACGAGGATACGTTGGAACAGTTCCATGGGGCAGCCTCCTTGTGAAAATTTTGGGCGTCTACTTGTTAAGCAATCTCTGGAAAGTGAGTTAAGTGGTTCATGGCATGAACTTAAAATTAGCCTTGTGGACGAAGCGAACCATTGTCCATATTCGTCCATGTTCGTCTGAATGCGCGGGCGCTTTTCTCAAGTTTCAAATGCGCATCTACCTAACTCTTTTGGAATCAAGAGATTTCTTGCGTCCTACTTGTTAGATGATTCTGGCGCGCCAAACGTTTCCTCATTCGCACCGCGCAAGCAGGCTCCCTCTCCCATGGGGTGCGTTTCAATTTGGGGGCAATCCATTAACGCCTTCCGCTTCCGCCCAGCGGTGGAACCACTGGGCTACCATTGCCAGGCCCTGACGGGCCGATGTCCTGAGCCCAGCGGGCTTCGCAGCGGAAGCCCGAGGGTTTAGCCTCGGGCTGAGGATAGCCAGATGCGCCCCAATTTTGAAACGCTCCCTCTCCCATGCTGACGGTTTCTGACTCCTTAACTCCTCTGTTATAATGAATTCTGTCATATTTGTTTCATCTTTCTTTTCTCAGGAGGTTACTATGTTATCCGCCATTATCGGAGGACTGCTCCTGCTCCTTATTGGATTGGCCTTCACCTTTTACGGCTATCGTCTGTTTCTGGTGATGCTGCCTATCTGGGGCTTTTTTGCGGGATTCTGGCTGGGTGCCAGCGCCTTGTCGCTGCTTTTTGGCCAGGGCTTTCTCGCCACCACCACCGGTTGGATCTTGGGGTTCATCTTGGGGTTGATCGTGGCGTTGCTCTCCTATCTATTCTATTTTCTGGGCGTCGCCATCGTCGCGGGCATCGTGGGCTACGGTTTGGGTGCGAGCCTGATGGGCCTGTTCGGGCTCACGGGAGGTCTGCTGGTTTTCATCGTGGGCGTCATCTTCGCTTTGGTGACCATTGTGCTGGTGCTGGTCCTGAATTTGCAAAAACTTGTGGTCATCGCTCTCACCGCACTGGGGGGCGGCGTAGCCGTCATTATCGCGGTGCTGGTCATGCTCAACCAGGTGTCGTTGCAGGCCCTGCGCGAGAGCGGCAACGCCCTGGGGGCTATTGCGGGCGTCTCTCAATTGTGGACGTTGCTGGCCCTGGTTCTTGCGGTAATCGGCATCGTTTGGCAGATTAAAGCCAACCGCAGCTATGAATTCAGCAAAGAAGTTTACGTTCAGTCCTGGGGGTAATGCACCATGTTCTGGTATATCGATCCTGTCTATTTCTGGTATGTTTTCATTCCGACGCTGCTGATCTCCATCGGCGTCCAGATTTATCTCAAGTCCACCGTAGCCAAGTGGAGTCAGGTGCGCAACGGTCCGGGCCTGTACGGCATCGATGTGGTCAAGCAGCTTTTCGCGCGCACCAGCCTGAACCCCATTCCTGTGGAAAAGGTTCCGGGCGAGATGAGCGATCATTTCGACCCGCATCACAACGTGGTGCGGCTTTCCGACACCACTGCGGGCAAAAATTCGGTGGCGGCCATGGCCATCGCGGCCCACGAGCTGGGGCATGTGCAACAGTATCAGACCGGCTCGGGCCTCATCGGCCTGCGCAACTTTCTGCTGCCCGCGCTGCAATTCAGCCCTACCATCTCCTACATCGCCATCTTCTTGGGCTTGTGGTTCAATATGACCAATATGCTGTGGGTGGGCATTTTCTTCTTCGCCCTGATGGTGATCTTCTCTATCCTCACGCTGCCGGTGGAGATCGACGCCAGTCGCCGCGCATTGAAATTGCTGGATGAAGCAGGGCTGCTGACGTCGGATCAGGATCGGCGGGGAGCGAAGGCGGTGCTCACCGCGGCGGGCCTCACCTATCTTGCGGCCGCGGTCACCTCCATTCTGCAATTGCTGTATTACATCAGCATCGCCAAACGGCAGAGTTAGTTTTGGCATAGCGAATGCAAAAACTGCATCGATTCCCCACCTTTCTACGCGTCTTCACCAGCAGAAGTTATTTCCGCAATGTCCTGGTGGCTGCGACAGGGTTCGCGGCCGCCGGCGCGTTGGGGCTGATTTTTGGCGTCTTGCTGCTGAAAAGCCCGTTGGCCGTGGGTCTGGTCGAATTGGTGGATCAGGCCCAGCCCTTGCAGCGACTGGTGCTGGCTCTGGCCATCTTCCTTCTGGGCATGGTGATTTCAGGGGCTGTCATCGGCAGTCTGGGCGGCTGGATTCTCACCATCGTCGATCCTCTGGCCCCGCGACGTCGTTATATCTGGACGGGTGCGGCCGCGTTTGCCGCGCCCCAGGCCATTTTCGTGCCTCTTGGCCTGATTATGATCTCGATGCTGGGTATTTATTACAACAACATCGACGCCAATCCCGCGTATCTTTCCACCCTGCTTGGGCTGTTTGGTCTGTTCTATGGCATGACCGCAGGGTTCATCTTCGGCTTTGCCAGCGTGGGCTTCAAGTATGGGTGGGGGGTGCTGTTTGGCGCGATGGTCGGCGGATTGTTTGGAGGTTGGATCACAGGATGGTTGTTACGTCTGGCGCTGGAAAGGATGGGCGTAAGCGATTTGATGGCCCGAGGCTGGCTGCTGTTGCTCATCTTCATGGTTTTCTATGCTGCGATGGGGTTGGCGCTGGGCCTCATCTACACCTGGTTTCATCGCGCTCGCCGCGAAGGAGGCGACCTGCCGCGCTATATGGGCCGCTACTGGCGTATTTTCGCCATCTTCGCCGCGGTCATGGTCATCCTCAATCTGACGGGCGTGTTTTATCAGGTGTTCACCTTTGCTATGATGAAGCCTGCCAGCACCGCCACCGTCATCGGCCCGGAGACAAAAGGCGTGGCCTGGACAGGGTCGCAGCCCCTGCCCGACGCGTCGGGCGCTGCGGAGAATCCCTCTCTGGCTGCAAACGTCCTCGGTGATCTGGGACTGGCCTGGTCCCGTTTCGATGCTGGTGGCGAAAAAGGCGTACTCTCGCAAGGTCTGGTGAATGCCCGGGGACTGGCTCAATGGGAGAACACCTTTTCTCTGGACGATCGATTAGGCCGTTCTCCCGCCATCGCGGGCGACCGGGCCGGGAACTGGCATGTAGTGTGGGAATCATTGGAGCAGACCGGGACTCAGGTCGAAGGCATCCTGTATCAGCGTTGCAACGGCGAGGCCTGCGATACGCCGGTGGAATTGACTGCGCTGCCTGCCAACTGCTCTCAGCAAGATGATCCCTCCTCGCCCACCATCGCCATCGATGACGCCGGACAGATTATGACGGTTTGGGCCACTGATGATACGCTGGCTTATCTCTCCTGGCGAGCGGGCGCCCCGCCGCCCAGGCAAGTGGACTGCCTGCCAATCCAGGGAGAAAATCCTCGGCTGGCTCCTCGCGGGAATAATGGATTCCTGCTGAGCTGGGAGCGGGCGGGGAGGGTGTATCTGACCCACTTCAGGGATGGCGGGTGGTATCTGCCCGCGCTATTCCAGGCTCCCGGCAGAAATGCGACGCCCCTCTTCGATGCGGAGCGGGCCGAAGCGCATCTGGCCTGGTGCGGGGAGGATCGACAGCCGCATCATTTCGCCTCTGCATCGGGGGAGGAGAAGCTGGCCGGGCCCGGATGCGTGGGTCGGGTGATTCTCCGCAAAGAGGATGGGGGACGACGCCATCTGCTCTGGGAGAGCCCCCAGGCGGTCAATCCTTTTGGATTTGTGCACAGCGGGCGCTTTCTTTACGACAGCATCCGTCAGGACGATGGCTGGAGCCAGCCAGCGCTGGTTCACATCGCGACCGGTCCCGATCCCTTCGACGTGACCGCAGATGCGATGGGCGGCTTGCAGATCACGGGCATGGACGCCGGCGGCTGGTTTGCATCCCAACCCCGATACGACTGTCCTGACACGACCGGCTCCCCCTACGGCGACGCCATCCTCAACGTCCTCAAAAAGGATACCTACCGGCCCGCGGGCGCCCCCATCCCCTTCTGCGGCAATCAATTCCTGGGCCTCTACATGCTGCCCTACACGCCCGCCGGAGATGGCGTAGCCGAAACAACGCCAGATTCCGCGTTCGATGCGGTGGCGGATCAGATTCGCGGCGCCCGCTACGAAGTCCTCTTCGCCACCATGGAGTGGATGAAGGACGAAAATATGGACAGCCCCGGCTTTCTCCTGGCCCAGGCGGTAAGCGATCTCTACGATAAGGTGAAAGCGCATCCCGAAAACTATCCCCGGGGCGTAACCGTGCGCATCCTGCTGGGCAACTATCCTGAACTGGCCACCTTCACCTGGGGCGATCAGGTGTGGAATGTGATGGACGTATTGCAGAAGGCGGGTCTGCCCGAGATGGAGAACCCCGAGCTGGGCTGGAAGGTGGAACTGGCCAATTTCGACGGCCAAAATCCCCACAGCCACGCCAAATTCCTCATCATCGATGGGGAGAAAGTCATGGCCGCGGGCTTCAATTACAGCTATCTGCATTACAGCCGCAACCATCCCTCGGGGCTGGGCGTCTCATTGGTGGATTACGGCATGCTCATGCGCGGCCCCGTGGCCCAGGACGCATTGGCCGCATACGATGATCTGTGGGAAGGCTCCAACCTGGTGCAATGTCCGGGTCTGAACCCACCCAAAGGCGATTGGGCCCGCTATTGTGATGAGATGCAAGGCGCCGCCACGGCCATCCACGCCCCCGAAATCACGCTCTATCACCCCACCTCGGACGATGCCGTGGCGTTCTCCCTGTTGCGCACCGCTAACCGTCCCGAAAGCGATCGGGCGCTGGATGCGCTCATTCGTAGCGCACAGGATCGCATCGACATCTTCGAGGTCAACTTCTCGCTGGAAGTGTACTGCTCGCTGGGCATCATCATGGATGATTTCTGCTCCATGCAAGATTCATTGGACTACATGCAGGCCTTGCTGGATGTCATGGAGCGGAATCGGGTGCGCATCCGGGTGCTGACCACCGATGTGAACATGAACGGCATCGAAAACAGCGTGGCCATCGAGACGTTTCAGAAAGAGCTGGCCCGCCGCGGGCTCAGCCATCTGGCCGAATTCCGCTACTACAATGGCCGAATGCACGCCAAAGCCTTTCTGGTTGATGACGCTTTCCTGGCCGTGGGCAGCCAGAATTTCCATTACAGCGCCTGGGGCGACGATCGGGGGCTGGTGGAATACAACCTGGCCACAGACGCCCCCGAAGCTATCAGCGAATTCCAGAGTGCGTTCGATGACTACTGGCAGCGCAGCAAACCTGTCGTTCCCCACAAAGTTCGCACGGAATGATAAACGAAGGTCGGAAAGAGAAAAGAAAAGCAGGGCGCAGCCTCACCCGCCGCCAATTTCTCAAACTCGGCGGCGCAACTGTGGCCGCGGGCGCGCTGGTCGCGTCTGGCGCGGCCGCCATCAATGAGATCGGCGACCTCAGCATCGAGCGGGTGGATATCCCCATCCCGGGCCTGGCGCCCGCGTTCGAAGGCTTCACCATCGCCCAGCTCAGCGACATCCACCTGCTGCCCTACACCAGGCCCCAGTTCATCCGGAAAGCAGTGGAGGCGACCAACGCCCTGCAGCCAGACCTGATCGTCCTCACCGGCGACTACGTGTGGCATGACGCCGGAGCCATGGAGGAGCTGGCGCCTCTCATCGCTGCGCTTAACGCCCGTCACGGCGTCTACGGCGTCCTGGGCAACCATGACTACTGGCTGGATGTGGAAGTGGTGCAAGAGAGCTTCCGCCAGACCCGCATCCCCTTGCTGATCAACCAACACATTCCCATCGCCCGCGGAGACGCGAGCATCATTCTGGCGGGCCTGGATGATGGCTGGGCGGGCCACGCCGACCTGGACGCAGCGCTGGCTGGCGCCCCCGCCAACGCACCGGTCATCCTCCTGCTGCACGAGCCCGATCTGGCGGATGAATACGGCCCGCAGGGCCGCGCGGCCCTGCAATTGGCCGGACATTCCCACGGCGGTCAGGTGCGGATGCCGGGCCGAGGCGCGTACGTGTTGCCCTATCTGGGCCAGAAATACGACATGGGCCTCTACCGCGTGGGCGAGATGTGGCTCTACACCAACCGCGGTCTGGGCGAAATCAGCGTGCCCCTGCGCATCAACTGCCCGCCCGAAGTGACGTTATTCACCCTGCTCCGGGGATAGCGTTAGTCACGTCGGAGGCAACTACTAAGGTCTCTGCCATGTACGCCGCCCCGGGAGCGTCATCTCATGGTATAAATCACCGTCATGCATGCCGCCTGACTGGTGAAACGTGATGTGCTGCGTCTTCAACAGCGCATTCAGGGACACTGCACAAACCCCTGGGCCCAGGGGCATCGTCCGCACACCGGAAAAACGTTATTCTCGTTGCAATCCTGAAAATTCTCTTCGAAGCGTTCGCAGCCGCCGCAGGTGAGGCAGGGAGAGTAGGGAAAGTCTCGCACCCGCCGTCGGAAATCCGCGTACTCGGAAGACTCCCAAATCTCGCGCAAGGGCTGTTCGGCGATGTCGCCCAGGGTGTAATGCGTCACATGCTGGGGCCGACCAAGCAAATAGACCGTGTGATCCCGCATCAGCTCCAGACAGGGCGCCACCGCGCCATCCCGCCGGATGACAGCATAGCCCTCCTGCGCAAACTCACAATAATCGTTGTATTTGTTGAACGAAGTCTGCTTCCAACTGACGCTGACGGTTGAGTCGAACACCTCGGAGAGGACGGGGGCCGTGGTCGCGTCCAAATTCATTTTGGGCAGGCTCATGTCGGGAATAGCGGGGGAGGAGCGATAGGCCAGCGCATAGAGCGCCCGGTCGTAGAGTATCTCCGTCGCCAGATTGGGATAGTAGGGAACCACGTTGGAGACTTTGATTTCGGTGGCCCCGATCTGGTGCGCCAATTGAGGGAGAAGGGGCAAATCTGCAATGTTCCGCTTCATGGCCACGAACGAGATGCCCACAACAGGTTTGTGCAATCCCCGCCCGCGCTGCGACACTTTGCGCCGGAATAACTCCACGAAGTTCTCGATCACCTGGCGAAAGTCGCTGTGCACGCGGATGTCCCCATACACCTCGGGCGAAACGCCGTCGATGGAGACCATGACTTTGTCCACATCCAGATCGATGAGGGATTGCGCCATCTTGGGCGTGAGCAGCGTGCCATTGGTGGTCATCTCCACCCGGGCGCCAATCTCTTTTGCCCGGGCGATAGCCTCCAGAAACCAGGGGTAAGTCATGGGTTCGCCGTAGCCGCCGAAATGGATGGTGGGCGGGCGGTCGAATTCTCGCAGTTGGTCAATGAGGCGTTGGTACAACTCCCAGGACATGGGGCCAAAGCCCTCATTCTGCCAGGTGCGACGGACGCACATAACACAATCCAGGTTGCAGGCGGTGGTTAGTTCGACATAAAGTTTCGAGAGGGCGCCCATGTTCTGATTAATCCTTGAGTTGGGCTGTTTTGCCTGCCGCCTGATGTTTTTGCTTCGAGAGAAAAACCAGGCTTAGCCCGAATCCGATTAGCATGATCACTGCGCCACTGAGATAGGGCAGGTGAACATTTGCATCGAAGAGAAATCCCGCCCATACAGGCCCGACAACCCGTCCCAGGCTCATAAACGAGTTGGTCAACCCCATGGCCAACCCCTGTCCATCTTTGGCGAGCTGGGAGATCAGCGAGGAGAGGGAAGGGCGCAGCAACGTATTGCTGAGGACGAAAACGCCAACGGTGAGTAGCACCGTCGTGAAATCCACGGCCAGCAGCATCAACACAAATCCGATGGCGCTGGCCGCCAGAGAGGTTTTGATGATGCTGACTTCCCCCCATTTTCGCGTAGCAGGACCGGTGAGCGCGCCCTGGGCAATGGCTGAGATCAGGCCGATGACCGCAAGGATGGAACCCACTTGCCGCGGCCCGTACGAAAAGCGATGCAGCGCATACAGCCCGAAAATGGCTTCGAAATTGGTCATCGCAAAGCTGACCAGAAAAGCGAGGAAGAAGAGGATGCCCAGCGGCCCGATGAGCGCCTGCCACATTGCATCGACACGCGGGCCGGTCAGACGCACATCGCTAACGCGTTGGTCGGCGGGGAGGGATTCGGGGAGGAGGCCGAGGAGCAGCAGCAAGGCCAGGCCCGAAAGCCCCGCGGCAACAAAAAAGGGCAGGGAAAGAGAACCTTCGGCCACCCAGCCGCCCAGACCAGGCCCCAGCACCATGCCAATGCCCATGGCCGCGCCGATGAGTCCCATGCCGCCGCCCCGATCTCGCATCGAGGTGCTGTCCGCCACGTAGGCCATGGCTGTGGGCAGCGTCGCCGAGGAGAGCACGCCCGCCAGCGCCCGACTGCCCAGCAGCATCCAATAGGTGGTGGAAAAGCCCATCAAAACCATGGTAAAGGTATTGCCGAAGACGCCGACGATCAGGATGGGCTTGCGTCCGAACCTATCGGACAAGCTCCCCCAGAAAGGTGCGAAAATGAACTGCATGATACTGAACACCGCCATCAGCATCCCCAGCTCCTTCCCGCCAACGCCGAAGTGATCGACATAAAATGGTATGATAGGGATGATGATGCCGAAGCCAATCATCATCACCACCATGGTGAAGAAAAGTATGCCGATATTGCGCTGCTCTATGCTGAATCGCTTCATGGACAATGAGTATAGTACGGGGATAAGCAAGTGGCAAATCAGGGGAGGGAGGCGCCAAAGGACTGCCACAGCGCCCGGCGATTCGTGCAGTTGGGGCGACATGGCATAAAATGGATGCGTCTCTCCATGACTGCACGAGTTCCTTTCCCATGAGCGCCATCCTCATCCTGCTTCCGATTGTGGTTCTCATCGCCCTGGTCATCTACTGGCTCCTGTTTCTCACTGAAGGCGCGTACCTGGGAGAGAGGGTGGTGGTGTGGCTGTACGATCTGTATGCCCGGCGCTACGATGCCATCAAGGAGTGGGATTTACAGGATGAGATCGAGTATCTGGCCGAGCCATTCGCCGCGGAGGTGGGCCAACGGCTCAGCCCGCCCTTGATTCTGGATGTGGCGGCGGGCAGCGGTCGCCTGACATTGGCTGTGCGCAGCGGCGGCCTGCTGCCCGCCGCGCGTTGGGTGCTGCTGGACGCCTCCCGCAACATGTTGGCGCAGGCCCGGAACCGGCTAGGCGTTGATGAACGTCTTCACTACGTGCGACACTCTGCGCAATCACTGCCCTTCGAGGATGCGCTTTTCGATGTCGTCGCCTGCATGGAAGCGCTGGAATTTCTGCCCGATCCTGAAGGGGCCCTGGATGAATTGGTTCGCGTGCTGCGCCCGGGCGGGCTGCTATTCATCACCAATCGCACCGGCGCAGGCGCACGTTTCATGCCCGGACGCGTCTGGAGTCATTCTCAGGTGTTCCAACTACTGAAGGCGCGTGAGATGCGGAACATCAGCATTCGGCCCTTTTTGGTGGACTACGAGTGGGTCACCGCAGTCAAAAAGGGCCGGCATAGGCCGCCTGGCCGCGCCAACTCCCCCGATGTCGCCCGCCGATTCACGGCCATGGACTTTTTTTCACCTCCCGAACATTCGGGGTTACAATAGCATTGATGGATAACATCCTAGCTGTCTTCAGCCAGTTTGCCTGGCCCAAGAGCGCCATCGACATCCTCCTGGTGACGCTGGTCTTCTATGCGCTGCTGCGCCTGTTCGCGGGCACCCAGGCGGTGCAGCTCTTGCGCGGGCTGCTGATCATCTTCCTGATCATCGCCTTGCTGGGCAGCTTCACGGGGCTGACCGCCTTTAGCTGGCTTATCAGCACTTCCTCCTTGGCGATCCTTATCGCCCTGCCCGTCATCTTTCAACCCGAGCTGCGCCGCGCCCTGGAAAAGGTGGGGCGCACCGAATTCTTCGGACGCCAGCGCCGGGACACAGGCTATTCGCGTCTCATCAGCGAGATCATCGCGGCTGCTATGCGCATGGCCCGGTTACGCTATGGCGCGATCATCCTGCTGGAAGATCGGGTGCTGCTGGACCCGTTCATCGAGACGGGCGTGCCTATCGACGCCTCCGTCAATCGCGAGTTGCTCATCACCATCTTCTATCCTGGCACGCCGCTGCACGATGGCGCGGTCATCATCCGCGGCGATCGCATCGTGGCTGCGGCCTGCGTGCTGCCCCTGACCCAGCGTCCCCTGCCCGACACATCCCTGGGCACGCGCCACCGGGCCGCCATCGGCGTCACCGAGGAGACCGATGCGTTGGCCATCGTGGTCAGCGAGGAGACGGGCAGTATTTCGGCCGCTCGTAACGGGCGCATGGCCCGCCGCCTGGATGAGAAACGTCTGCGCCGCATCCTGGAGCGGTTCTACGAATCCCGCCGAGATCTCTTCGAAACGGAGGAGACGATATGAGCAACGGGCGCTCCGAGAGCCTTCGGGCCAGGTGGATGGATAGGCTGGCGACATTCATCCTAGCCTTGATTCTGGCGGTCATCGTTTGGGTGGTGGCGGTGCAGCGAGAGAATCCCGTCGTCACCATCATCATCTCGGGCGTGCCGGTCAGCATTCAGAATCATCCCCCAGATCTTGATTTCGCAGAACAGCAGCCAGGACTGCCCACCACGGTGGATGTGCGGGTGCGGGGGCCGCAGGGCACGCTCAACACGCTGACGCCCTCCGATTTCACCGCCATCATCGATCTGGCCAACGCCCAGCCCGGCGCACAGGATATTCCCATCCAGGTGAACACCAACGTCGCCAATGTCAAAGTGCTCAACGTCTATCCGGAGGAGGTGGTGGTGCAGTTGGTGCGCAAGGTGGCCAAGAAAACTCGCGTCGTCGCCAACCTCATCGGCAACCCTCCCTTCGGTTTCATTGCCTCCTCGCCGATCATCACGCCCACCCAGGTCATCGTCAAAGGACCAGAGCCCAAGGTGGAGAAGGTTGTGCGGGCGGAGATCGCTGTGCGGCTCACCGACGCCCGGGAGGATGTGAAGATCACCGATTACGTCACCCTGCGCGATGAGAATGGCCTGGTAGTTTCGGGCCTGGACGTGGAGCCGCCCACCGTCTCGGTGCTGGTGCCCATCGAACAGCGTCAGGGCTTTGCCGAAAAGACCATCTTACCCAAGATAAAGGGACAGCCAGCGCCCAATTATCGCATCACCGGCATTACGGTGGAGCCAACCACTGTGACGCTGTTCGGAGATCCCGCCACACTGAACGAAATGCCGCCCTTTGTGGAAACGGAGCCGGTAGATATCAGCGGCGCCACCGAGGACATCGAAGAGCGAGCATTTCTGATCCTGCCGTCATCGGTGGCCATGGTGGGCAATTTGACGGTGGTGGTGCATGTGCGCATCGACCCCATCGAGGGCAGCCTCACCATGACTCTGCGCCCCGTCATCCAGGGGCTGAACCCCGATCTGGCCGTAGAAAGCGTCTCGCCCGAGACCATCGATGTGATTCTGCAGGGCCCGCTTCCCGTCCTCCTCTCCCTGACGGCGGATGAGAATGTGCGGGCAGTGTTGAATCTTTCGAGCCTGGAAGAGGGCGCACATACAGTCATTCCGGTGCTCATCCTGCCCGAAGGCGTGACCGTGCAGACGGTTCTCCCCGAATCGGTGCAGGTGACAATCATCGCCAGGCCCACGCCAGCGCCCACCCCCACCGAGCCGGTGCTCCGCGCCAGCTCGCCCACGCCGACTCCCGACACATCGACTCCAACCCCCACGCCCGCCCAGTAACCGAGAACTTTCCGCAACCGATATGAGCAAACATCAACCCAAACCCATCGTCGCCCTGGTGGGGCGGCCCAATGTGGGCAAATCGACCCTATTTAATCGACTCATCGGACAGAGACAGGCCATTGTCGAAGATCTGCCCGGCACCACGCGCGACCGGCTTTATGGCGACGCTGAGTGGCTCGGCATGCCTTTCGTCGTGGTGGATACGGGCGGCATCGAGCCGCTGAAGGAGCGCAGCGGGCGCGCCGAGCCTCTGGCCGATCCCCTGGCTTCCGCCTCCAAAGGCTTTGTTACGGAGATACGCTCTCAAGCCGAGCTGGCCATCGACGAGGCGGATGTCATCCTTTTTTTGGTGGACGCCAAGGAGGGGTTGACCGCAGCGGATGAGGAAGTGGCGACGTTGCTACGCGCAACCGACAAACCTGTCATCCTGGCGGCCAACAAGGCCGACAATGCAGAGCGGCGCCTGAATGCGTTGGAATTCTACGCGTTGGGCCTGGGCGATCCGCATCCCATCTCCGCATATCATGGCACAGGCACGGGCGATCTGCTTGATGTAGTAGTGGCGCATCTGCCCAGGGTAAGCGCGCCTGATGAAGAGGAAGAGGCGCTACGCATAGCCATTGTGGGGAGACCCAATGTGGGCAAGTCTTCGCTGCTCAACGCGCTGCTGGGGCAGCAGCGGGCCATCGTCAGTGACATCGCGGGCACGACCCGAGACGCGGTGGACACACATCTCACCTGGGACGGGCAAAAAGTGGTGCTGGTGGATTCTGCGGGCATTCGCCGCCGCGGGCGGATCGAGAAGGGCGTCGAAAAATACAGCGTCATGCGGGCGCTACGGGCCATTGGCCGCTCCGACGTGGTGTTGCTGGTGTTGGATGCGACCGAAGGCGTCACAGCTCAGGATGCGCACATCGGCGGCTACATTTTGGAGGAGGGACGCAGTCTTATCATCGTCGTCAACAAGTGGGACGCCATCGAGAAGGACACCCACACCATGGCCGCGTACAACAAGAGCCTGCGTCAGGAGCTGAAATTTCTGGATTATGTGCCCGTGCTCTACGTCTCGGCCCTGACCCGGCAGCGAGTGAATCAGATATTGCCTACGGCCTTGCGGGTGAAGGAGGAGCGGGAGATGCGCCTGTCGACGGGCGAGCTCAACCGTTTGCTGCAGGAAGCGGTGGCCGCGAATCCGCCCAAAACCTTCAGGGGGCGCCGCGCTCGATTCTACTATGTCACGCAGGCGGATATCGATCCGCCCACCTTTGTCTTCTTCGTCAACGATCCCCGAGCTGTGCATTTCACCTACATGCGATATCTCGAAAACCGCATTCGGGAACGGTATCCTTATGAGGGCACGCCCATTCGGCTGAAGGTGAAAGGGAAGGACCGCAAGTAAGCATGAGTCGCCTGCCGCGGTGGCCGCAGCTTGCCACACTTTTCGCGCTCCTCCTGTCTTTAGGCTATCTGGCCTGGCTGGGGTGGGGGATGTTGCCTTCTGCGCCGCAGGAGGAAGGTCGCGGTTTCGACGGGGCGCGGGCGCTGGCGCTGGCTGGCGATCAGTGCGAGATCGGCCCCCGGCCCGCGGGCTCTTCCAGAGCCTGGCGCACCGCGGATATGATTCTTTCGGAGCTGGATCGTCAGGGGTGGAAGACCGCGGTGGAGGAATACGCGGTAGGCAATCTGCAATTGCGCAATGTGGCCGGTCTGGCGGGCGATGAGGGCCCGCTGGTAGTCATCGCCACGCATTACGATACACCCAGCGTCTCCGACCGGGACGGGGATCCTGGCCGCCAAGATGAGCCCAGCCCGGGCGCGAATGACGGCGCTTCGGGTGTGGCCGTGCTGTTAGAATTGGCCCGGGCTTTGGACGTAACCAGACTCCATCACAGGGTGTGGCTGGTCTTCCTCGACGGCGAGGCTGATGCAGGCCTGCCCGCGTGGGAGGAGCTCTCCGGCGCCCGAAGATTCGTCCGCAACCGACATCCTGCCGCTGTCATCTATCTGGACATGGTGGGCGGAGCCGACGCCCTCTTCCCTCAATCGCCCGACGCCGAGGATTTGTTGCAGTCGCAGCTGTGGAAGCTGGCCGCCAGGATGGGCTATGACGACCGCTATTTGCCCGAGACCGGGCCTGTCGTCCAGGATGCGCACACCGTTTTCCTGGCCTCAGGCATCCCCACCGCCGAAATAATCCAGCCAGATTATCCATATGCCCGAACCGTCGCGGATGTCTGCAACAAGCTGGATGCAGAATCGCTCAAATCCGTGGGCGCACTATTGGAAAGCTATCTCGAAAACAACGATTTTATGACCATCGCCCCTGCGCTGAAGTAAACTCGTACGCATTCGGGCGGCGGGGCTGGGCGATGCCGTCACCAAACACGGCGAAAAAAGAATGAGTTGCAACGCAGCGTTGCAACTCATTCTGAGATCGAAGAACGGTAGTGTTACTTCTCTCCGCCAGGAAGATTCAAGGGATTGGCAAGGTTCTTTCCGAGCGGGGAACCGGCGAACTGTTTCAGCGCGCCCCGAAACGCAATTTGAGGTTTCTGATAATCATTCCTAGATGTCGATTTCTTCGTCATGGTGGCAAGCCTCGTAGTATTGCTGGGAGAAAATGTCATTATGAGTGCAGGATCATTTATTGCGAATGAACCCAACCGCGCAGCAAGAAGCTCACGCCGGCCCCAACAGCAGCCAATGCAAGCATCAGCATGGCTAGGACGCCCCAGGGGCTATCCCCAAGACTTTCAGTCTCCCCCCGTAAGTCGGAAAGGAGTACGCCGTTAGTCGAGTATATCGCCATCGTCGGGGCACGGCCCCCTTCGTGGGATACAGAGTTCACAAGAGTCACGGTGCCTTGAGAACAATTACCGCCAGTGATTTTCATCCACAGGCTGACCGTATTGTCATGGAGAACTTCACCCTGCACGAACTTGACCAACGGGTGATTCGTTCCCACCGCTTCGAATTGTACGACATCCGGGTCTACGTTGTAGATATTCGTGATCAAGTTGGTTGAGCCGCTGTCGCCGGGGATGGGAATGGACGGTGGGGACGACGAACTTTCTGTCCATCCGTCCGTCGTCGAGAAGAGTGATAATTCAATGTTGTTACCTGTAAAGTTGTTTGTGTTACCGGTAAACGTCACAACAACTTTGGCAATCGTCTTTGTGTCATCAACGCCACTGAGATCCCACTTCATCAGCGCCATTCTGTCGGGGGCGCAATCAGAAGTATCTGTACCAGTTAAAAGGTTATTGGCAGTTCCGGTAAAGTGATCAGGGTCTGTTCCGTTGTTAATCAACCACAGGTACCCATCTTCAATGGCGTAGTAGGGGCCAACCGCAGACGCGCTCAGTGCCCCCACCGCCAGGCTCAGTGTGGTCACGAGGATGACCAAGATTATTTTCCGACTCATGTCCTCAACCTCCAAAAGGGGAAAGTAAATGTTGAAAAGAACGCGTAATGAAACAGATGTAGTGAGTGTGTTTTTCTCGAAACGCCCGACTAAAAAAAACAATCAGTTATGCCAGGTCACATGTATTTTATTTAGTCTACCATGATTCTTTCAGGTTGTCAACACATCTTCGGCACAGTCAAATTTGAAATCCTGGCGCTATCCTCCTCTACATTTTTTTTGAGAAGCAAAGTAAAAGCCGGTTTCGAGGCGTTTATGCGTATGAACATGGCGAATTCTGGCGAGAAAGCCACGGGCTAGCTTTTTCGAAGAGGCTAAAACGGAGCGTGCTTTGGAGCGGCACTGCAGCGACAATCATGCTTGCGGGACCGGTCGCCGAAGGCCGCATCTAATCACGATTAAACTGATAAAACTTGATGAAGTGCGACGGTTTGGTCCCTCCTGGTCGATGTCGTCCATGTTCGTCGGCATGAATAGTGGCGTTTGGGGCTTCGGGCGAGTTCGGGTAAGATAGCGCTATGTCTAAACGCCTCGTCAAACTCAGCCCCATTATCGAACGCGGCCTGCTGGTCGGCGTGGAGATCAAAGGCCAACCAGCGCTTTTCGCCCTGAGCGACAGCCTGGACGAGCTGGAACGTCTGGCCGAAACTGCGGGGGTGACCGTGATAGGACGGCTAACGCAATCGGTAGAGCGGCCCAATCCAGCCACCCTCATCGGTAAGGGCAAGCTGGATGAGTTGGTCAGCATCGTCCGCGGCGACGGTATCCAGGTGGTTATCTTCGACGAGGAGCTCAGCCCCAGGCAGCAGCGGGAAATCGAAAAAGCCATCGACGATGAGGATGTGAAAGTGCTGGATCGAACCGCACTCATTCTCGATATTTTTGCTCAGCATGCGCACACCAGGGAGGGAGCGTTGCAGGTGGAGTTGGCCCAATATGAATATCGGCTGCCCCGGCTCACCCGGGCGTGGACGCATCTCGCCCGTCAGGCGGGGGGACGCGCGGGCGGGGCCGCGGGCGGCGTGGGCGTGCGCGGCCCCGGCGAGACCCAGCTCGAAATCGACCGGCGGGAGATCAGTCGCAAGATAGCGCAGCTCAAGCGGGAGCTGGCGGACGTGCGAGCGCACCGTGAGCGCTATCGGGTGAGACGTCGCGAATCGCATCTGCCGCTGGTGGCGCTGGCCGGCTACACCAACGCGGGGAAGTCCACCTTGCTCAATGCGTTGACCCCGGCCAGCGTCTTAGCCGAGGACAAACTCTTTGCTACTTTGGACCCCACGACCCGCAAGATGACGCTGCCTTCGGGCCGGGAGGCTCTCATCACCGACACGGTGGGTTTCATCCAAAAACTACCCACCGACCTGGTGGCGGCATTCCGGGCCACGCTGGAAGAAATCCTGGAGGCGGACCTTATCCTGCATGTGGTGGATGCAGCGCATCCCAACGCATTGGAACAAGCCAGCGTGGTGGAGGAGGTGTTGGATGATCTGGGCGCGGCGCACATTCCGGTGGTCATCGCCTTCAACAAGATCGATCTGCTGCCCGGCGGTCATCTTCCGATCGAACTGATGGAGGATTTCCCAGACGCCGCGCCGGTGTCGGCGCTGGCGCGGCAGGGACTGGACGAGTTGCTGCGCCGCGTTGAGGATGTGCTCATTGCCCGGATGCAGCCGCTGCATGCGCTCATTCCATACGAGCGGGGAGAACTGGTGGACGTCTTTCACACGTATGGCGTGGTGGAGGAAGAAGCCCACGAAAACGAAGGCGTGCGCCTGCGCGGACGTCTGCCCCAGGGTTTGGCGGGTCGCTTCGAGGCCTATGAGGCACCTGACGGCCCGGCATAGTTGGCAAGAGCGTTTCGCAGCAGCCTATTGACATAAATTATTAACAGTAGCAAGGGGCGGCAGTCATGAAAATTGTGGCGCCGATACAAGGCGCTAGCTATGATTGCACCGCAACGAGGAAGTGCGCCTGTGCCCGTCGCGGAAGAGGGCGGGGCCCGGGCGAGGCGACATAACATGCGTGGTAGATCAGCTGCGAGGCGAGAAAGGCGCCAGCGACCTGGCCAAGCCACAGAAGGAATCGTCAGCGGGCGCGGCGCACACGCCACGTCAGGTATCCCACAATATCCAACAGTATCCCACACGGGCGGGAAAGAATGGCGTATTATGTCGAATTTAGCGCCGCCTTCTGGTGATCACTAGGTAAGTTATGTTCACGTACGCCCAACAAAAGCACACAGGTCGACATAAAGAGCCGCTGCCGTGGGATATTGTGGGAAATTGTGGGATACTGTGGGAAAATCGCCTCCACCGCCACATTTATCGCATTTCCAGCGCAGCATGCGGCGATGTAGGACACCGCGCCGGTCGAGTCTCTCCGCAGCGCCGCATGACATAAACGCAATCGCCTCTCCCCCAGGAGGATGACGCCGCCGCCAACATTATGTTGAGTCGCATTCCGCGCGCCACTTTTGTGTCGCCCAGATCATCCGCGGCGGATCGGATGTGGATAGCGCTCTACCACACTCCGGGCGCTGAGGCCCACCCTACCCCTACCCCTACCCCCTTCCTGCGCTCTTCCTTGCCCCCGCGTCCAAGTCGTCTTCCTGGCGCAGACGGATGACGCTTTTCATGTCTGGGAATTTAGGCGTCACCGGCTCGTAGACAGTCCGAATAATATCCATATCCTTTTTTATGTCACCTTCTGGCGTAAACCATCGCTTGATGCCCACCTCGCGACGCTTGAAATCCATGATCGCCAACACTAATGGCGCCTTGGCCCCCAAAGCGATGAAATAAAATCCTGACTTCCAGTAATCGGTGCGGCTGCGCGTGCCCGAGGGCGGAATCAGCAAGATGAGCTCGTCGCGACTGTTGAAAACCTGCACCATTTGGTCCACCATGTTGGTGCGGCGGCTGCGAACAACCGGTATCCCGCCCATCTTCCGCAAAATGAAACCCAACGGTCCACGAAACAGTGAATCTTTGGCCAGAAAGGAAACTTTCAATCCCATGGCCAGCGCGCCCAGATAGAAATAGAGAAAATCCCAATTGGAGGTGTGAGGAGCGCCGACCAGGACATATTTTTTGTAGGGCGGGCGTTGCCCGGTCAGCTCCCAGCCGATGAGATGAAGGAGAAAGAGCGCAATTTTTGAGATCATGTCACCATTTTCCTGCTATTTCTGCAAAATGTCAATCGCAGCAGCAATTTCAAAGGTGGCGCCCCATATCTTGTGCAAGGCGCTCGAAAACTGTCGTAACCGTAACCTTTTCGCCTCGTCGACGTCATAATTTTATAAATGAGGAAGTCAATGAAGTTGGGCCTGATATTTGGCTCGCACAGAGATCGGAACAAGCGTGATGACATCGAATACTGAGAATGGTCGAATCCATCGCAGAACTGGTAACAGAATAGCGCTGCTGGGCGTCGCCATCCTGTTTGGCGTTGCCCTGATTATTACTTTCGCACTGCTGAATCATCAATCGAATAGCGCACATCCCGAAAACGTCACCTCGTTAACGCCTGCTCGATCCGGCGAGCAAGGAGGACAGCGAGTCGGTGCAGGGGATTCCACGCCCGGGCCGACGGCGACCATCCCTGCCGATGCTGTGGCAATCGTCAACGACGAGATCGTTGATCTGAGGCGAGCCAGCATCGCTCTGGTCTCCGACCGGGTCATGGCCCAACTGTTGGATCAGCCAATGCCGGACGAGAGGGATATTTTGGAGCGGCTTATCAATCAAGAGTTGCTCTTGCAGGCCGCGGATGCCGCGGGATTCAGGCATGCGAGAGCTGATCTCGATGCGCGGCTGTCAGAATTCTTGGCGCAACGAAACATTCCTCGCGCCGCCCTGATAAAAGCCTTGGCGGCCCAGGGCGTCGCGATGGAAGATTTCACATCTTACTTCGGCGATCTTCTCGTGGCCGACGCTTTTTCGCGCCAGCAGGCCGAAGAGAATGGCCTGACGCCATCCGCTTACATCGACCAATTGCAGGCCGACGCCCGCATCAGCTATGGCCCGGCGGCAGGCGTGGCGCTTTGGAACGCAGTCGGGGATCGCGCGGATGCACAATCATCCACCAAACCCCCTTCGACGCCCGCACCAACGCCTAAAGCTGCGTCCCCCGCCCCGCCCGCGACGCCAGCAGCCTCACCCGATGGCATCGCCTCTGCGGAGCACGCAGCCGACTTCACGCTCCCACTTATCCAAGGCGGCGAGATCAGCCTCTCCGAACTGCGCGGTCAGCCTGTCGTCCTCAGTTTCTGGACCACCTGGTGTCCATATTGCCGGATGCAAACCCCTGCGCTTGTGTCCGCCTTTCAGGAGTACGCCGGACAGGGGATTCAATTTGTTGGAATCAACGTCAAAAACTCCCCTACAGAAGTCTCATCGTACATGGCTGAAAACAACATGACCTTTCCCGTCGTGCTGGACGAGCAAGGAGAGGTCGCCGCGCTGTATCGAGTCAGAGGATTTCCCACCACCTTCTTCATCGATAGCAATGGCAAGATCGCAGCCATCAAAATCGGCGCCCTCACCCAAGAAACACTCGAAGGCTATTTGCAAAACCTATTGAAGTAATCGATCCCCGCCGCAGTTGAGCGGCAAATTCTATTCTGGAGGACAGGGACAATGAAGCATCCCGTCGCCCCCCTCTTCAATCCATCATCCCGCGTGCGCCGCTGGCTACACTATCTGATAACCATCGGCATGTTGTTGCAGATGCTGCCCGCGCCCGCGGCCTTTGCCGCAACGCCGCGATCCCGGCAGACGCAGCCAGTTGCGCTGACAGCGCCATTGATTCAAAACTTGGCGTTGGGCGACGCGTTGCTTCCTTTCTGGATGATGACGGAGAACGGCACTGGAACGTCGATAACCGTCCATCCTCCTGCCCGAATCCCAAACAGCGAGAATGTGCTGGGCGAAAGCCTGCTGCCAGGTTGGATGACTGCCAGTTCGGCGCTATCACCCAATGCTGATGGTCAATGCCCGCCCGAACATCAATTGGAGATAACCCTGGCAACGCCCCCCGACGTTGTCAGTCAGGGCAATACAGCGGGCGATCGATACACCGTGACCATCACCAATCTGGGGATCATCAGCGCCACCGAGATCAGCCTGAGCGTCGATCCGGCGCAGGGCTTTTACTATGTCGGCGGCTCGGCCACAGCCGCCAGCAACATCAGCGGCACGCTGGGGCTGAGCGATCCTGGTTCGACCGCCCCCGGCGCTGGATTCTCCCTCCCCGTCACCGGCGCGCCCCCGGCCAACGCATTGGATCCGGGCGAAACCATCATCTTCACCTTCAAACTGGCCACCACGGGAGATGCGGCGTCGGGCCGGGCGCTGCAAGTGCATCTCCTCAGCGGTTCTCCGACCCCGACAACCTGCACCACCGCCACAGAAAACATCCAGACGGCCCGGGGGAATCTGGTAGTGACAAAAGACCCTGTGGTGCAGGTGGCTGAGGTTGGGGATGTGGTAACCTGGACAGTGACGCTGAACAACTCGGGGCTGGGAAATGTGTATAACGCCCGCATCACCGACACCATCGATTCGGGTTACGCCAGTCCTCACATCAGCCCGGGCGCAGGACTCTATCAGCGCCCCTCCACGTCGCCGCTCCAAACCAGCGTCGCCATCCCGGTGCTGGCTCCAAATCAATCTCGCACATTCACCATCACAGGCGTCGTAGCCTCCTGCTCCGCCCTGGCCAACGATGCGCAGGCCGTGTGGCCGCTGGGCAATGAGGATGGCTCCGCCACCCCGTCTCATCCCTACACCACCACCACCGACGTCATTCCCAAACTGCAGATTCCCCAGCTGTCGTTGGAGATGGGCGAGCTGCCCGAAGCGCAATACTGCGGCAGCGTCTCGAACTTCCACGTGCCGGTGACGATAACCAACAACGGCGGGCCCGCGCAGCAGTTGCGGTTGTTGGCCAGCGCGGGCGCTCTGGAACTGGGCTCCGCATCCCCCGATTGGGCGTACGCGGGCGGCGTCTTCTCCTACACCGGCGGAACCGTGCCGCAAACCATCCTCAGGGACGAGACCATTGTGCTCACGATGGCGGTCACCACAACCGCCTCCGTTTGCAGCTCCGAAACCATCTCCGTCTCCCTGGCTCCCCGCTACACCGACGCATGTCAATTCATCGAGTACAATGATGATCCTGTCGTGCAGATGGGAGAACTGGGCGTCAACGCACCCACGCTGGAGATAAGCAAAACCAGCAACCATGATGACGGATTCGCAGCCGCGGGAGATGACGTCCACTACACCATCGTCGTCACCGGAACCAACATCACCAACACCAATGGCGTTGTCATCACCGATCATGTCCCCTCCCTGCTTCGGAATATGACCAGTGCGGCGTCGGGGGGGACGCTGGTGCAGAGCGGGCACGCCATCACCTGGACGCTCTCCAACGCCAGCAGCGCCCTGGCCGAACAACTACACATCACTGCGACAATTCCGTACAGCACCCAGGGAGAGTGCCATGCCGGAGGTCGTATCGAAAATAGCGCATGGGCCCAAGCTGACGTCTGTCCCACCTGCACGCTGGAAACGCAGTCTGGCGACCATTTTTATGTAAACGACCTTCTCGACCCCTCCCGCAACCACTTCACGGCTACGGTCTCTGCCGTGGAGCTGTGTGGCGATCCCACCACCCAGGTTTACAGCGCCACCATGGATATCGGCACTGGCATCACCTGGACCGGCTCTATCTACACCAACACCTTGGCTGCGGAATGGCTGGACCAGCCCTTGCAGGTGGATCCTGGCACAGTGCGGGTGTGGGTGGATGGCGTGGACCGGACATCGGATGTCACCATCACGCTGGGGGCGCCGCTGGTCATCGATCTGGCAAATGTGGGGACCTACAGCGATACGGCGCGGGTGCATATCATTTTCAACATCGATTCTTCCACCGCAGCCATCTCCGGAGATGCGCCGGAAGATGAAGGGGCGATTTACTCCAGCTTCGACATCAACGGTCCCGCCCGGGCGTGCACTTCGGGCACCGTCGCTCGCCTGGGATCAGCCATCAGCCTATCGCGGGGCGATTTGAGCGCCTCGATGAATCCTGATGTCCTTCAAGCCTGTTCCGAAAACCTCATCACCATCACGGTGGACAGTGAGACCATCGACGATCTCACCACTGGCCTGGTCGTCACGTTCACCCACGACGCTTCGGATGTGGTGACCCGCACAGCCGCGGTTTTTGGCGGCGGTTTTGACGGGCAGACGCCCATGAGCAGCACCGCGGGCGGCGCCACCGTCTTCACCTTCACCAACACCTTCGATCCCGCCGCGCCTGGCGTCATCACGCTGCCCATGTTCCGGCCCTGCGGCGTGGAGACGGCCCTGGCCGTGGATGTGGGATACCAGGATCGCTGCGCCGTGCGACGCGTCAGCCATGCCGCGGCCGGACAGACCACCCTCAGCTCTGACGTGCTGCTCCAGGCTGCGCCTTCCGGGTTCACCATCAACAGGTCTGAGGCCCGTTGGCGCTTTTTCGTGGGCAATCGCGGGGATGCGTCCGCCCGCCAATTGATCATCACCAACACCCAGCCCTACGGTTATCACTACGATCATCTTTATGTCACCACAACCGTACCCGCGGCCGAGCCGCTCCTGGCGGGCGTCACCGCGGTCACCGGCACCATCGGCAACCTGGAAGTCCTCACCATCACCGTGCCCGCGGGCTTGCCGCCCCGCAGCTATCTGCAGTTCGACGCGTTTTCCTCCATTGCCGGCTGCAACCTGCCCGACGTGGTCGCCATCGGCCTCACCCAGGCCTGTGGCAAGGTGAACGGCGTTTGTCGGGGCTTGCAAAGTGGTCAGGTGGATTTTGTGAAGGGGCCCACATCCCTGCTGGCCGCCAACGACCAGGACGCCAACATCCCCTTGTGCGGCACAGGAAGCATTCACTTCCTGGCCAAAAACACCGCCGCCGCGGCGGAACTCTCCAGCTTCACCCTCACCGAGACCATCTCCAGCGCCCTTTACATTCCTGGCACTGCCATCGCTTCGGTGCTCGATGAATCGGGCGCCAGGATCCTGGGGCCCATGCCATTCACGCCCACAGTCATCACCAGCGGCGGCGATCAGCTTTTGGTGTGGGCGACCAACAGTTTCACGCCGGGCTCCGATCAGTATAACGCCCTGGCGCTGCGTCAGGCCAGCGAAGTCATCTCGGTCACCTATCAGATATCCACCGCCTGCGCCAGTCGCAGCGCCGAAGTGCAGGCCAGCGTCGCGGCCAAAGATGTTTGCAAAGTCGGCGTGACGGGCGCGCAGGGCTCGGTGGGCATTCTCACCGATGAACCCTATCTGACCATATCCAAAGTCGCTCGCAATATCACCGACCCCAGCGGCAACACAGCGCCCGGCTTTCCCGAGCGCATCTACGGCAGCACGGGCGATGCCGTAACCTTCGACATCCTGATCTCCAACCAGGGCAAAGCGCCCGTCACCAATCTTTTCGTCACCGACACCCTGCCCACGAACGTCACCTTTATCGACGCCAACCACGGCGGCAGTCACAACAGCGGCGCGGTGGAGTGGGGAACCAGTGGGGGGCTCACCCTGAATGTCGGGGAGAGTAAGACGTTCACCCTCACCGGCGTCATCAACGGCTGCACTGCCGATGCTGTCATCAACACAGCGGGCGCCCGCTTCGGCTGCTCCGCCAGCGATATCTGCATGGCCGATTCCAAACAGGACACGGCCCGGCTGCAAACCAACCCCGACATCACCACAGTGGCCAGCCAGGGCGAACTCACCGCCTGTGGCGGCGTCATCACCGTCACCCTGCAGAACGATGGCCCGCCCGCGCACAACGTCACCCTCACCGACACCCTGCCCTCTCCCTTCGTTTACGAATCCGCGGGCAGCGCCACCACTGCACCCACCATCTCGCCCAGCAATGGCGATCATCCCGCGGTGTGGAACTGGGCCGAGCTGCCCACGGGCAAGACCACCCTCTCCTTCCATATCCGCCAGAATGCCGACAGCGGCGCTTGCGCCCACGTCCCCAACAGAGTCACCAATCAGATCGACGCCAGCTACGTAGACTCCTGCGAGGCGAACACATACGCCACCGCCACCGCCAATGACACCATCAACGTATCGTCCCCGCGCCTGGCCATCGTAAAACGGATTGTCTCGCCCGCTTCTGGCGTTGCCGATGTGGGAGACATGGTCCGATGGCGCATCCAGGTGCGCAACACCGGCAACGCAGCCGCCCCCAACATCCTTATCACCGATGTCGTGGGCAGCGGATTCACCATCGATCACGTCAGCAATGGGTTGGGCGGCTCCCCAGCCACCGCAGCGCACTTCATCACCACCACCGGCGTCATCACCTGGACGCCCGCCATCACCCTGACGCCGGGCGAGCGCTGGCGCGCGGATGTGTACGCCCGGGTGGACGCCAGCGGGGAACACACCAACACCATGGAGGCTGTGGGCAAATGCGGCGCGGGCTGTGTCTATGATGCCAAATCAGCTGCCAGCCATGTGAGCCTGCGGCATCTCTTCTACAAAGGCCCGAAGATGCAGACCCACACCATCGGCAGCGCCGCGGTCTTCACCTTCTCGGTGCAACTACCAGATGAAGGCAGCTCGACGTATGAGGACATGAATATCACCGATGCGCTGCCGCCGGGTCTGGGCTACATCGCCTCGGTCATCACCGTCACCACCGATGCTGACGGCAGCTCGGGCGGCCCCTCTACCGTGACCCGCGCGCCCACCACTGCGCCGGCATACGCTAAACCTGGCAACGTCGTCTGGGATTTGGGCGATCTGCCCGGCTCGGTCATCATTACCGGCGTGCTCACAGCCACCGTGCGCAACATCGCCAGCAATCAAGAAGGCGTACAACTGACCAACAGACTGCGCATGAATTACGTCGACGACGGTCACAGCTATCATGCCAACAACGCCGCCCGCGTCCACATCATCGAGCCGGACCTCGTCGTCGAAAAGCGGGCCTACCCCACCGAGGCCGCGGCGGGCTCCACCATCTTCTACGAGATCAGACTCTATCACAGCATCACCTCCACCGCACCCGCCTATCATGTCTATATCACCGATGTCGTACCCGCGGGGCTGAACTACATCTCCAACAGCTGGGATCATTTCGCGGGACTCGCGCCCGACGCCACCGATGACAGCAACGCGCCCCAGCTCACGGCCAACTGGGCGCAGGTGCCCCTGACCGTCACCCCGAACAACCCCATCAAAATACGCTTCAACGCGGCTGTGCCTCCCGACGCCGCGCCCGGCTCCCTGTACACCAACACCGTCACCGGCACCTGGGCCAGCCTGTCGGGAGACCCCTATGGCGAGCGCCGCAATGGCGGTGGCGGCGTCGACGACTATAGACGCACCGATTCAGCGCCCGTCGCCGTCAGCAGTGCGGTCATCGACAAGCTCGGCCCCATTACCGTCACTGCAGGCAGCCTCATCACCTACACCCTCACGGTGTACAATCAGGGGCCGAACACCGCACTCAACACCGTGATCACCGATACCATGCCCTTTCAGGTGGATACGATCACCGCGGCCTGGACTGTGCCAGGCACAGGGGCGGGGGGATGCCAGTTCGTCAGCCATCCCGCGGGCAGCGACATCGTGCGCTGTCTGGTCGGGGATGTGCCCATGGGCGTCAAAGCCACAGTGGTCATCACGGGCGTCGTCAAGCCCGACACGCCCGAGGGCGCTGACCTTTTCAATAACGCCGAATTCGATCTGGTGACCCCGGACGGCAAGAAAATTCGGGGAACGAAGACCGTGGACACCGAGGTGCTGACCGAGGCCGATGTCGGCGTCAGCAAGACAGGACCGGCCACGGCCACCGCGGGCGAGACCATCAGCTACACCATCGTCCTCACCAACACTGGGCCCAGCGTCGCCCGGGATGTGGATGTCAAAGACCTGCTGCCGCCCGGGCTCACTTATGTCGACGGCGCCAGCAGCCAGGGCGCGTGCGTCAGCGGCATCTGCCAGTTGGGGGATGTAGGCGTGAATGACGTCATCACCATGGTGGTCACCGCCACCGTGGGCAGCGATGTCACAGGCGAAGTCACCAACACCGCCCGCTATTTCGGCGACACCGGCGATCCTCATCCCGGAAACAACAGCGCCACCGCCCAAACGACGATCAACGCGTTGACCGCCCTCACCATCGATAAAACCGATCTCACCGATCCGGTCTACGCGGGCAACACCTATCTCTATGAAATCGTGGTGACCAACACCGGCCTTTCCACCGCCCAAGATGTGGTCATCACCGACGCCCTGCCCGCGGAAGTCAGCTTCCAGGGAGCCAGTCCCGAATGCTCCCACGACGGCGCGGCCAGCGGCGGTACGGTCACATGCCATTTGGACTCGCTTCAGCCCAACGAAAGCCGGGATTATCTCGTCAACGTGCGGGTGGCCTCCGATGTAATCAGCGGCACGGTGGGAACCAACACCGCGGGCGTCACCACCACCACGCCCATCGACGCCGCGCACAGCCGTCTCACCGATAGCGAGCAAACCACCTATCTCCAGACCAGCGGCAATCCCACCGATCTCTCTCTGACCAAGACCGCAACGCCAGCCAGCGCGGTTGCGGGCCAGGCGCAGGTCACCTACCTCCTGCACGTGACCAACAACGGCCCCGCGCCCGCGTCCGCTGTTCAGGTCATCGACGCCTATCCCCGCGAATTCGAGTTCGTCTCCGCCGAGGTCAGCGATGGCGCCACCTGCAACAACGGCGTCACCTGCGATTTGGGCGTGCTGGCTGTGGGGGATTCCCGGACCATCACCGTGGTGGTGGACGTCCCCGCGGGCGTCGCGGCCGGAACCTACACCAACACCGCCTATGTCGGAAGCGCCACCCCCGACAGCAACCCCAACAACAACCGGGATGCAGCCCAAACCGCGGTCGTCAATCAGGCCGATCTCACCCTGCGCAAGATGGCCCAGCCTGCCGCGGCCACCCCGGGCGAAGACCTGCGCTACACCATTCTCATCACCAACACAGGTCCATCCGACGCGGCCCATGTCACAGTTTCCGACACGCTGCCCGCCGACTTCACGCCCGAGCTCATCATTAGCAGCCAGGGCGGCTGCGCCAGCCTGCCCTGCGATCTGGGAACTTTGCCCGCGGGCGGCAACGCCAGCGTCACCATCCACGGCCGGGTGGCGGCCGATGCCGCGGCCTCGCTGCAAAACACCGCCCAGGTCACCAGCGCCACGCCCGGCTCTGGCGACACAGACACGATCACCACGCCTCTGGTGGGCTCCGCGGATCTGGTCATCATCAAGACCGCCACGCCCACAGTCTTCGCCGGGGAGATCATCACCTACACCCTCAGCGCCACCAACCTGGGCCCCTCCGACGCCGCGGGCGTGAGTCTGACCGACACCCTGCCGGCCAGCGTCACCTTTGTGAGCGCGTCCGCCGGCTGCGCCTACGCCGGCGGCCAGGTGACGTGCACGCCCGGAAGCCTCGCTGCCCACGCCGCCCAGGTCTACACCATCACCGTGCGGGCGGATGCAGGCATCGAGCCCGGAACCAGCCTGGAAAACCGGGCTGTCATCGCCGCCCTCACCCCCGATAGCAACTATGCCAACAACCAGTCCTATGCCGACACCAGCATCGTCAGCCAGGCGGACCTGAGCCTGAGCAAGAGCGGCCCGGCCG
>Ga0256914_1000515_pt1 | contig 37967 bp, 25 predicted proteins | sample HulkmetaG_FD_191571 | JGI IMG/M metagenome (GOLD analysis project Ga0256914, IMG submission 191571) | Hydrothermal chimney microbial communities from Main Endeavour vent field at the Juan de Fuca Ridge, Pacific Ocean - Hulk | ecosystem: Environmental > Aquatic > Marine > Hydrothermal vents ... | reverse complement strand
ACTTCAATCACCACAAAGGCGCAAAGACACTAAGAACACCAAGAATTTCAAAGCTTTTTCTTTCCTTCGTGCCTTTGTGGCTTCGTGTCTTCGTGGTTTCTAGCCGGGCTACCTTAGTAGTAACAAATCAAGTCTTAATTGAATTTCATGGGATTCACGCACTTCTTCTCCGGAAGATAGCAAAGACCACGATCTCCTGAATTCCTAACCAATCACAATCAAGCGTCCCACCAAAGGACATGGTTCCATGATGAATATCTCACAACAATTAACGCCTTTCAGTCAAAGCATTTTGTTTCCTGCCATAAAGGATGCGTTACACCGCGCCGCATTGCACGAAGGGGTCAGGAATGTCGAGATGACTTTCAAGGAGACTGCAACATCAGATGATATCTATGTCCTGCTGGCGATGATGACCACTGCGGTATGGGGAACAAGCCCCACAGTCGCTGGAGATTTGTTTGGCGTCGTCACGCCCCAAGTGGAGGCGCGTGGCAAAATGGGCCAGGGAATAAAATCTGCACAACGCACGCTGGAAGATTTTCCGCAAGCATACGGACGCATGAAGCGCTGGTCTGAATGGGTTTTTGCGTCGGAATGGAGTCAGGCGCAATTGCTACAAGTGATGGAGGAGATTGAACCGATGGTGAAGGAGGCGATGACATGGATGAACCGGCTCGCGATCGCAGCCGTGGGAAGTTATGCGCATCTTGGCGATCTCATTGCCAAATTTGAGCAAGATGATGTGAAGTTGCAAGCGTTGCATCTGGGCCTGATGGCAGGCCTGGAAACGCCCGACGGACAATTGATCGGAGAGCTCGAAGTGGGCATCTCGGCGCAGAAGCTGCAGGAGCATTTCGGTCATCTGGCGCCAAGCCATCCTTGCGAGATCGCTTTGCCTAGAATCGGCGAGAATGTTCACGCGTTTATTGGCGACCAATCGCCTCCTGAATCCATGATGTGGGATTTGTCGCGCGCACAGGGCCGGGAGATGGCGGCGATGACGCAGGCGAACGCCCGAGTGGGATTTTTGAGGCGGGCGGGTTTACGAAAAGCAATCACCGTGACGCGAGGAGCATTGGCGGCTCATGCCAAAGCTCGGGATGGTTTGGCCCATGTGCTGGCGGCAACCAGACATTGGGCCCAAGCTGCCGCAGGAGAAGGTTTGGCCAATGGACGCATCCACTCGCTTGATGAAATTTTCATGTTGGAAATCGAAGAGATAAAACAAATGATGACTGGTGAGTGGCACAGTCGCAATCATGTAGAGCCGCTAATTGCCCAACGTCGCTCGACGTCACCTCCACGCAATGACGCGCCGTTTCTGTCTCGAACGCCTTTGGGCGTGGCCGGGCAACCGGTGCAGGGATATCTCAAGCCATTGCCAACCCCTGAAGCGGTTGCCAAACCTTCAGGGTTCATTGCCCTGACTTCGGGCTGGACTCCCGCTTGGTGGCGGGTTATCCTCATGGCGGAAGGGGTGGTTGAGACAGATGGTAATTTATTGAGCTGGATTGCTTCAGTGGCCAGAATGGGAGATCTGCCAGCATTGGTGGGCGGCTACCGCTATGCCGATTGGCCCTCCGGGACGAACGTGCAGCTTGATCCTTCCCGTAGTCTGATCGAGAGGCTTACGGGTGCGTCTCAATTTCGGGGCAATTTATCTAATGATGCACTGGCCGAGTGAACTCGGGCCCCGCGGGCGCTGCACCTAGCTTCACCTTAGTTTCTGACGGGCGGGAGAAGAGTTATGGAAAGGTGTGCGGATAACGCCAATGGGCATCCTACGGCGACCGGGACGGCCTCCGCCGTTCCCTGACCGCAGGCCTGAAGCGCCCCAACTTGAATGAGTGGGCCTGGAAAGCGCCTCCCCATGCATACCTAAGACCTCGACTTTCTACATCACTTGGGGTAAACTTGAAGGCATCATGCCAACCGAAACACTTATCCATGGTCGTTTGCTCGAAACGCTACGCACTGTTGTTGATGGTTATTTCGACATTCAGGGCGTCCGTTACGACGCGCCATTTCCGCCATTTAAAGATGCAGTGCGCCTGAGTGGACGTTTTCTCACTGGCACAGAACACGCTTACGACGTCATTGCTGCGCGCGCCAGCAGCGCAGGCTTTTTGATCTTCTTTCGCGAGGAGGAGGGAGAGCCAGTGATTTATGCGGCACTGGGCGAATTGCCGATTACGAAACCAAACTGGATTGTTTTTGGTCTTTTGTTGGCGGCGACGCTGGCCTCGGTGTTCTTTGTGGGCGGTCTCACCGAATATGGCATTGATTGGAAAGCAGGGGCAAGCTTCGCTTTCCCTCTGATTCTCATTCTACTGTTTCATGAATTCGGACATTTCATCGTCTCCAAACATAACCACATGGCAACCAGTCCACCTTATTTTCTGCCGATGCCCTTTTCTATCTTTGGCACCCTGGGGGCGGTGATCATCATGCGAGCGCCGCCGAAGAACCGCAAACAGCTTTTTCAGATGGCGGTGGCGGGGCCGTTGGGCGGGTTGCTTCTGGCAGTGCCTTTTCTGTTCATTGGGCTCAAGCTTTCAGAGGTAGGACCGTTGCCATCTCCTCCATACCTCCTGGAGGGCAACTCGCTCTTTTATTTGCTGGCCAAATGGTTGGTGTTTCATCAATGGCTGCCTTCGGGAGGCATGGATGTGCAGTTGCACAACATGGCTTTTGCCGCCTGGGTGGGTCTTTTCATCACCGGTCTCAACCTGATCCCCGCCGGACAATTGGATGGCGGGCATGTCGTCTATACGCTATTTGGCACGAAAGTAAAAAAGTTGAGCTATGTCATCGTCGGTGTGTTCCTGCTACTCTCCATCAAATATCCGGGTTGGCTGCTATGGACGGTGCTGATCTTTTTTCTTGGGCGCGTATACGCCGTCCCCATGGATGATCTTACACCCCTACCACGTCCTTACCTAATTTGGGGCTATTTCATGCTCATCTTACTGATCATCCTGTTCACACCATTGCCGATTCGGGTGATTCAGTAATCGTCTTCAGACTGCTTTCACTCCACCCCGAAGATCCAAGTCCGTGTGGTGAGAAGACTCATAAAGGCCAGAAGAAATCAACTGATCAAGCTCTCGAGGCTGCTTACACTGCTTTTGGTGGGAGTAAATTCAGTAGATCACGATTTGCCATGATGCGCAGAGCCGGATGCGTGATCCGGCGGTGATTCGAGCGTCAAACCCGCCGGATTGCGAATCCGGCTGGACACATTCTCTCGCAATCGTAATCTACTGAATTTGTGACTGGTAACTATTCATCTTTACTCCGCACAAGATGAAGCCTGTCTGTTCCAACAAGTGATTCCTCTACCTGGATTTTTTTCGATGGAATGATTTGCTCTGACCGCGATTATTCGAAACGATAACGATAAAATGAACCGTCAATGGCTTTTATTGTTGTGGCTAGTGGGGATATTACTTCCCATGGCCTGGGTGGCGCACTTTATTCCAGGCTACAACGCCCTCTTCAATTTCATTTTTGGCCCCGTCTGGATGCATTGGGTGAGTCACGCGCTGCTTTTCGCCGTTCTTGGCTTTTTGCTCCTGACTTTGGTGGTTGAAGATAAAAAGGATGGATGGCCACGCGTGCTCCTGGTGCTGAGCGTCGTTCTGGCCGCGGCCATCCTGCAAGAAAGCATTCAGCTGAGCTATAAAGCCCGGACCTGGGGAAGCGATGAATGGTTTGATCTTGCTGTGGATATGGGCGGAGCGATGTTTGGGGCGTTGATTTGGCGGGGTTTACAACATCGTCGGCTCAGTCTACGATAATCCTGCTCCGGATGAGAGGAGCTAGAGCCAGAATACGCTCCGATGTTTCGGGGAGAGATCGCTCATCTCAGCGGCGACTTCCTTGCTGCTACGGTTTTCAGCATAGGCCCGTTTTACAATCTTCGCCCCCAAATCATAGCCAATGATCGGAGTGAGCGCTGTAATCAGGATGGGTTTCGCTTCACCAACGCGGCTACGTGCTCCCGGTTCACGCGGCATCCGGCGATGGCTCTATCGGCCAATACGCGTGCAGCATTGCCTAACAGCCGCTCTGATAGCAATACATTGTGGGCGATCCGTGACAACATCACGTTTAGCTCAAATGCGCCCGATTGCCTGCCTACAGTCACGGTCACATCATTGCCGATCCCTGGCACAACCGCCATCGTCGCAGCTTTGGCAATGACTGGATTGATTTTGCCAGGCATGATGCTGGAGCCAGGCTATACTGAGGGCAAGGTGATTTCACCTAATCCGGCAGTAGGCCCGCTACTCATCCACCGAAGATCGTTGGCGATTTTCATCAGACTCACGGCAACGGTCTTGAGTTGACCGCTCAGAGAGACCACCATGTCTTGGACGTGTGAAGATCGGCAAAGTGAAGCGCTATCGGGCGACCATCGGACCCAAAGGTCTACCGCCGATAACATGCAAATGCAGATGCGGCACCACTAAATTCGCATCGGGGCCATAGTTGATGAGCAGACGATACCCAGAACCAGCAATGCCGGCCTGATGGGCCACCTCATTTGCCGCGCGGAACATCTCTTTCAACACATCGTCCTCAAATGCCGCATCATCTCGAATATGATCCACATGGCGATTGGGGACCACCAGAATGTGCACCGGAGCCACAGGATTGATATCGCGGAAGGCAGTCACATATTCATTTTTGAAAACAACATCTGCCGGAATTTCTCCGGCAACGATTTTACAAAAGATACAATCAGTCATGGTGTAGAACCTCCGTAAAATAATGATCTAACGACTCAGGCGGCTCGGCCAGAAGCCGATCGGGCGGCTGCCCGAACACATGCTTCAACCGCACAGAAAGAATGTGATTTTCGAGATCGATGGTAGGGGGCGTTTCTATCTGCACGCGCAGATAATTATCCGTGTAACCGGTCCAACGCACAACGCCAGACGGCATGAGCTCACCTGGCCCTTCCCACAATACCGGACGCATAGCGCCCGCGTAGCGGGCAAGCTGCTGCGCCTTCAGACGCGCAGCCAAAGCATGCAATGTGCGACGGCGCTCCCGCTTGACCTCGCCCGCCACCTGTCCCGGCATACGAGCCGCAGGCGTGCCCGAACGCAGCGAATATGTGAAGATGTGAACATGCCCAAACGCCATCTGCTGAACGAAAGCCATGGTTTGCGCCCAATCCTCCTCTTCCTCCCCCGGAAACCCCACAATGACATCCGTAGTGAGATTCAAATCAGGAATACGCTCCTGTGCGCGAACCACCAACCGGGCATACGCATCTGTCGTATAACGCCGAGCCATGCGTCGTAAAATACGATCACTGCCACTTTGCAAAGGCAAATGCAGATGAGGCATCAGTCGCGAATTGTCCCACAACTCGAAAAATTCCTCCGGCAAATCCCACGGCTCTAAAGAAGAAAGGCGTAGGCGGGGGATATCGGTATCGGAGAGAATGGCCTGCACCAACGAACGCAGATCTTCACCGAAATCATCGCCATACCCGCCCAGATGCACGCCAGTCAACACCGCTTCCTGATAGCCTGCCCGATGCAACGCCTGAATCTCCTCCACAACCTTCACAATGGGACGACTACGCTCCTGGCCTCGGGCCACAGTCACGATACAAAACGTGCAGCGATTGCGACAGCCATCTTGCACTTTGACAAAAGCCCGGGTGCGACTACCAGGATAAACATACAGCGCGCCTGGCTCCGTGGCCATCACTGGTATGGCGGACGACTGCAACGCTCCCGCCACCAATATCGGCAACAGCTCCTTATCCTGATTCTCCACCACCAGATCCACGCCCATTAGCTCCGCCACGCGCTCCGGCTGCAACGAAGCATAGCACCCCGTAGCCACCAATCGGGCGTTGGGATTTTGCCGGTGCAAGCGTTTGATCCACTGTCTAGATTTACGCGCCGCCTCATTGGTTACGGCACAGGTGTTGAAAATGAGTGCGTCGGCCTCGGCAGGCGAAGTGGTTACCTGATGGCCCAACTCCTGAAACTGACGGGCCCAAGTCGCCACCTCCGCCTCGTTCAGACGACACCCAATCGAGGTCAGATATACCTTCATACTCCAAGTTTATCATAAAACCGATGTTTTTGGGCTACGCCAAAGGCAACCGCACCCAGAACGACGCCCCTTGTCCGGGCGTCGAATACACCCCAACGCGGCCGCCATGCGCCCTTACTATCTCCTGCACAATTGCCAGCCCCAGCCCGGAGCCGCCTCGCCGTCGCGCCTTTTCCGCCTGATAAAACCGTTCAAACACATGAGGCAAATCCACAGCTGAAATCCCCGGACCAGCATCACGAATCACCACCTCAGCAGTGGCGGGGTCATCAGAAAAACGCCGCACCACACAAGAAACCACACCGCCCTCTGGCGAGTACCGCAACGCATTGTCCAATAGATTCATCAATGCCTGTCGTAGCCGCTCCTCATCGCCCATAATCCACAGATCAGGCTCGACTGCAAGTGCGAGGTCCACGCCTCGGGCCACATAAGCAGGCTGAAAACGTCGCGCCGCCGCTTGCACCAACGGTCCCAACTCCAATCGATCTTTTCGCATCCGCACGCGACCAGCCTCCAACTTGGCCAAATCCAACAACTGATCCACCAACCTTCCCATCCGCTGCGATTCTTCATGAATGATCTGAGCAGCGCGCTGCACACTTTGAGGATCCGTCGCCACCTCCTCCACCAGCGCCTGGGAAAACCCCTGGATCGCCGTGAGAGGCGTCTTGAGATCATGAGAGACATTGGCGATGAAATCACGTTGCGCCTGACGCGAAGCGCGCACCTCCGCCGCCATCGCGTTGAATTGACGGGCCACATGCTCCACCTCCGCCGGCCCCGATATTTGCAACTTAAAATCAAGATTACCTTGCGCGATCTCATCGGCGGCCCGAGCAATCGCAGTCAGAGGTTGGGTGATCCATCTACTTATGAGCCAGGAAAAAGCCAGGCCAATGAATAGCGACGTAAGCAGCGCCCAAAACAAGGGCCAAGCCATCTCATCGTTAAATCCGGTCAGACGCCGTGGAGCGATTTCCACCACCCATATCGGAGCGCGTCCGCCCAGTTCTGGTGGGGCTCTCAGAGTCGCCAGGGCATAAAAATAATCCCGTCCATCAGGCCCGACAAAAACGCCAGTCAAAGGCTTTTTGATGATGAGCTTACTCTTCTCGGGCAAACGCAGCGGAAGACGCTTGCCCACCATCTCGCCATTGGCTGTATCACCAAGCACTATCCCCCGATGAACCAAAATCATGCGTGATTTCCGACGACGAAAATCTCCAGCCACCTGTGCAGCGATCTCCTCGGGAGGAACCCCCTGATGAAGCATCCCTCGCACCAGCCGCGTGGTCAGAGGCAAAGACTCACTCAGCCGGGTGCTGATGATACGCGTCTGCGCACTCCGCCAGATCAACCCCAGCGTCAGCCCAGCCACCAATATTATCAGCAACGTAACAGCAACATAGGACAAAAAAAGCCGAAAACGCAACGACTTAATCATTGGCATCGATCACCAACTTATAACCAATTCCCCATACCGTCTCGATATGGACGCGGCTGCCAGAGAGCTTCTGTCGCAATCCCGAAACATGTACATCCACAGTGCGGGTGCCCCCAACATAATCATACCCCCACACCTGATCCAACAACTGCTCGCGACTCAACACAATGCCCGGATGACGTGCCAATGTCAACAACAAATCAAACTCCTTGGTTCGCAACACAACGGGCGTCCCATCCACCGTAACCAGACGCCTCGCCACATCGATGATTACATCACCAAACCCAAACACCGAACCATCCGCCTGAGAATCATTCCCCTGCACGCGTCGCAAAACAGCCTTTACCCTTGCCACCAACTCGCGTGGATTGAACGGCTTTGTGACGTAGTCATCCGCCCCCAACTCAAGACCAACAATTTTATCCACATCATCGCTACGCGCCGTTAGCATGATGACGGGGATATTGGTCTCCGCGCGCAGGCGTTTACACACCTCCCATCCATCCAATTCAGGCAACATGAGATCCAAAATAAGCAGATCTGGGCGTTCCCGTCGGACCTGCACCAACGCCTCAACGCCATCGGCAGCGGAGGATATCTCAAAACCTTCTTGTTGCAAATAAAGTTGCGCCAGTTCGACGATGGTCGGCTCATCATCGACGATTAGAATTTTGGTCATAACAAAAAATGAGGGGACGCATCCAGTTGAAAAAATCGATGAACGATCCACACAAACACGATTGAACCTGATTGCGACTCTTCCGTGCCAAAAAGCGGACGTTTCCGTCAGCTTGCAAAGCAGAGAGTGCTCGATCTGCCTGTCGATGCGCCACAAAAAGTTAGGAAATGGTCTGAATTTGACTGATGCCATGGCATGAAACGGCATGCAGACATCAGTCAAAAATAACCACTACCAAAAGTTGCACATTGGATACGAGCGATAATAGCATAACCATTCGGGATACGCTAAATGTTATGAAAATGTAAAGGAATTGTAAAGTCATCCTGTAGCGCCAACTACGTTTCAAAATATAATCCCCTTTCGCACTCCATATCCCTGTTAGTTCCGGCGTGTTCGGGTGAAGATGTTCGTGACTCTCTGCACGCGTGTTGCCTGGTTTCCGACAATCTCCAATTATCCGATCTACATCAATTTGCCCTGGGAGGGCGTCAAGAGGAAAATGGAAAAAAGAGCAAGGGCAACAGCGCCGCAGCCTGAAATCAAATCGCAACATGCACATAAACGTTGCCTTAAGCTATCCAAAATCTCATTTGAGTTGCACTTCCCCTCCTTCCATGCCATAATTTTGACTCAATTGGACTTCAGGGAATTCATACAACCCCGGTAGATAGACGCCTGGATTCTGATCTCAACAAGCAGTTCGAGTCCATCTTTTGGAGGTGGTAAAGACTGCGTCCCCCAGCATTCCCCACGAGCCATAAATTTCATATTTCGCATTTTCAGGACGCTTCATGACGGTTTCGATCAATTTTCTCGGCCACGCCACCATCATGTTCCATTTTGGTGAAACCAATATCCTCACCGACCCAGTCATCAGTGATCGCATCCTGCACCTGAAACGGCGTCATTTTTCGGGAAAACAATGGATTCAGGACCAGCCGAAACCAGATATCATCCTTCTTTCGCACCTCCATCTGGATCACCTCCATATCCCATCGCTCAAACGATTGCCAAAAGATACGCCCCTCATCGTGCCCAAAGGCTCGGCCCGCTGGCTGGGATACGTGCTCTGCCGACCACTAATCGAGCTCAGCCCGGGTGATGAATACACCGTCAAAGATGTGACCATCCACGTGACGCACGCCGAACATGGCGGCAATCTCCCTATCATCGGATTGGCGCAAGGCTATTTGCTGCAAGGAGAAAAAACAATCTATTTCCCGGGCGACACCGATATTTTTCCGCAAATGAGCGAGTTGGCCAAGAAAGATATCGATCTGGCCTTGATTCCCATTTGGGGCTGGGGGCCCACATTAGGAGCTGGGCATCTGGACCCCAAGACTGCAGCAGAGGCTGTGGAGATCCTACGCCCTAAACATGTCATCCCCATCCATTGGGCCTCCTTTCGACCAATCGGCCCCATCTGGGAAATGCTGAGCTATTTGCATACGCCTGGCCCGAAGTTTTCATACTATGTCCGCCAAAAAGCGCCAGAAACTCAAATTCATTTTCTCGAATCAGGCCAGACCTTTATCATTCCCGAGTAAACAGGCTTGCAGCTCGATATAGAACATGGTACATTGTGAACCATACACCGAGCAGCCGTTCATATCATATGATGTCACTCAAACCACTTATCATGTGGGCTCGAGACCAATATCCAGAGCCCTATCGAATTCGATACACACAACGCACACAAACCGAGGCTCGCGGGCTAGTTCTGATTGACGACCAGTGGATTCCTTTCCACTACGATCGGGAGCAACGCATCATCACCCTGGGCGAGGGAGATGACGCCCGGACGATTCGTATCAACGAATGGGGCTGGGAACAGCACGGCGGCCCATTTTTCCTCACCACACGCCCACAATGACGCCCGTCATCATCCTGAAACGCAACAAAGAGAAACCGATTCGGCAACGCCACCCCTGGATATTCAGTGGCGCCATTGCCCGGGTGCAAGGCTCGCCCTCGGCTGGGGATGTGGTGGATGTGCGGGCGCAGAATGGAGAGTGGCTGGCCCGCGCCGAGTTCAATTCTCGTTCGCAAATTCGAGCTCGGGCATTTTGTTGGGATGAAAACACGGCTGTGGATGAGGATTTCTGGCGTGAGCGTCTGGCCAGGGCCATCTCCCGCCGTGACGCCATGCTGCCAGCCGCCCAGGCACGGCGGCTGGTATTTGCCGAAAGCGACGGCCTGCCTGGTCTCATCGTTGACGCCTATAACAATCATCTGGTGACGCAATTTCTCACCGCCGGCGCCGAGGCCCGAAAATCCATGACCGTGCGTCATCTGATAACGCTGCTAACCCCAACCAGCATCATCGAACGAGATGATCCCATGCGCCGCAAGGAGGGATTGTCCCCGGCAGATGGTGCGCTGCATGGTCGACCGCCTACTGAGCCATTGGTCATCAGCGAAAATGAGCATCGTTTTCTGGTGGACTTACGCTCGGGTCAAAAGACGGGGTTTTATCTGGATCAGGCTGCGAACCGGGCGGCATTGGCTCCATACAGCGCGGGCAAAGTAGTGCTCAACGCCTTCAGCTACACAGGCGCTTTTGCGGTCTACGCCCTGGCCGCAGGGGCGAAGCATGTCATCAATCTGGATTCTAGCAGCGATGCCCTCGCTCTGGCCGACGCCAATTTACGTCTCAATGGGTTTGCTGGCGACCGTTGGCAAAACATCACGGCGGATGTCTTCAAACAATTACGCCACTGGCGAGATGAAGGACAACAATTCGATCTCATCATCCTGGACCCGCCCAAATTCGCCACGACGCGCGCCAACCTGCAGCGGGCCACACGCGGCTATAAGGATATCAACTGGCTGGCCATGCGTCTGCTACGATCTGGCGGACTGCTGGCCACCTTTTCCTGTTCGGGCCTGGTCAGTATCGATTTATTTCAGAAAATCTTGTTTGGCGCTGCGCTGGACGCGGGGCGAAATGTGCGTATCGTGAAATACTTTCACCAAAACGCCGATCATCCCGTATTGCTCAGTTTTCCTGAAGCGGGATATCTGAAAGGCTTTTTGCTGCATGTGCAATAAAGCGCTCATTCGTCAAAGGCCATCGTTACCACTTTCGCGCCGATGTGCGGTAAAATGAGCCGCTATCATCCTTTCTTCCCAACCCGGACAAGCCGGAATCAAGAAGATATCGCACGCAAAGACGCAAAGAAAGAATCACAATTCTTCTTGGCGCACTTTGCGACTTTGCGTGAGATTATTTTTTAGCTCCGTGGGCTAACATCTCACCGATAAGGCACTATCGAGGCGTCATCATGAAACTAAGTCATCTTTTTGGAGAAACCTTGCGTGAGGCTCCTGCCGACGCAGAATTTACCAGCCACCAGCTTTTGGTGCGCGCAGGCTACATCCGCCAGCTAGGCACAGGCATCTTTAGTTATCTTCCCCTGGCCCGCCGAGTCATGGATAAAATCGAAGACATCTTGCGGGAGGAGATGAACGCCATCGGCGGTCAGGAAATGACCATGCCCGTGGTGCATCCCGCGGAGATATGGCAAGAAACGGGCCGCTGGTACCAGATCGGCTCTGAAATGGGGCGTATGAAGGATAGCACGGGCCGGGACATGGTGCTGGCCATGACCCATGAAGAAGTGGTCACCTCGCTGGTGCGTGACATCATCCATTCCTATCGCCAGCTCCCTGCGCTCATTTATCATATTCAGACCAAATGGCGAGACGAGCCGCGCTCTCGCGGGGGGCTGATTCGGGTGCGCGAGTTCACCATGAAGGATAGTTACAGCCTGGACGCGGATTGGGAAGGGCTGGACAAGCAATACTGGGCCCATTATCACGCCTACTTCAACATCTTCAACCGCTGCGGCCTGCCCACCATTGCGGTGGAATCAGACGTGGGCATGATGGGGGGCAAACAGGCCCATGAGTTCATGTATCTCACCCCCATCGGTGAAGACACCCTGGTGCTGTGCGATTCCTGCGGCTACACATCCAACCGGCAGGTCGCCACATTCCAAAAACCTGAACCTGAGCCTGAAGAGGCGAAACCGCTGGCGAAAGTGGCCACGCCCGGAACCAAGACCATCGCAGACCTGGCCAACTTCCTGAACATCCCCCAGAGCAAAACAGCCAAGGCGGTGTTCATGGTGGCGACCATCACTGAAGGACAGGAAGATGTGGAAAAATTTATTTTCGCTGTAGTGCGCGGTGACATGGATTTGAACGAGACCAAGCTGACCAACGCAATCAAAGCCAAAGAACTACGCCCGGCCCACGAAGAGGAGATCAAGGCCATAGGTGCGGAGCCAGGTTACGGCTCACCCGTCGGCATCGACCGCAACAACGTTATTCTGGTGGTAGACGATCTGGTCGCCAAGTCGCCCAATCTGGTGGCGGGCGCCAATGAGGAGGGGTATCACTTCCTGAATGTGAACTACGGTCGGGATTATGAAGCCGACATCGTGGCTGACATCGTGGCTGCAGCCGATGGCTACGCCTGCCCCAATTGTGGTGCGCCGCTGCGCACCGTGCGTGGGGTCGAGGTGGGCAATATCTTCAAGCTGGGAACCCGATACAGCTCGGCGATGGGCGCATACTTCCAGGATAAGGATGGCACGCGCAAGCCAGTGATCATGGGTTCCTATGGCATTGGCGTGGGACGTCTCATGGCCAGCGTGGTGGAAGAGCACAACGACGAGTACGGCATCATCTGGCCCATCAGTATTGCTCCCTATCAGGTGCATATCGTGGCCCTGCGCAGTGGCTTTGATGTGGCCGAGCAGCTTTATCAAGCCCTGCAAGAAGCAGGCGTGGAAGTGCTATATGATGATCGCACCGAGCCCAGTCCTGGCGAAAAATTCAACGACGCAGACCTCATCGGCATCCCCCTGCGGCTGACCGTGGGCGGAAGATCGCTCAAGAAGGGCGGGGTTGAGCTAAAGCGTCGATCGGCCAAAGCGATCACCCTCATCCCCCTGACCGAGGTCGTGGACAGGGTGCAAGAGGAGATTCGAGCGCTAGAGGAGGAGCTCTCGCAGGCAGGGAGCGCATAAAACCGTCCTCACAACTCACTTGCCGGTTACATATTGCAGCTTGATAGGATTTGGCGAACCAATGAGCAGCTCGCGGGCGCATAATGCCCGCGAGTGTGGCTGCTGCACCCGCACGGGATAGGAGTCCAACGGAAGCATAAAATTGTAGATGAAGGGCTCCCTCCCCCGGCGCTTGCTGCGCTCACGTTCGGAGGAGAGCCGTTGCCTTTTGTTGCCTGCCGAGAGACGAATGGACGATAAGACGAAAATAGACGAAACAGGATAACCGGATTTTCGTCAACATTGGCCCATGTTCGTCGTCGCTGTAAGACAACCAGCGTCTTGCTCCCGAATCAGGCGATTAATCAGTTGGTGAGTAACATGAAGTTATTAAATTCAGTAGATCACGATTGCGAGAGTATGTGTCCCGCCAGATTCGTAATCCGGCGGGTTTGACGCTCGAATCACCGCCGGATCACGGATCCGGCTCTGCGCATCATGGCAAATCGTGATCTACTGAAATTTGATTAAATTTGAAATTGCTGTATGGGGATAAAGCCCCATTCAGCCCCGCGTTCCCCGGCGAATCGAAACCCCAGGCACGAATCCAATGCACGCAGTCGGTCAGATTACCACGCGTAATCGCTGCGGAATGGTCATGATTTTGACGCGATGCAAATTCTCCCCAATGGTTTCACCATCGGCCTGACAAGGAAGCGGATAATCACTCATCAATGTCAATGATTTTGTGCGATCCATGATGATCTTTGGGTGGTCGGTGTGTTTCCCCTTCATGAGTTTGGGGATCAAGGAGCCCACTTCGCGACGGGTGATATCGGTGGCGATACAGACATCCATCTCGCCATCATCATATCGGGCCTGAGGCGCAGCCAAAAAACCGCCGCCAAGTCGTGGACCGTTGGCGATGAACGTGATGAACGCGGGCGTGTCCAGGGTGCGTTCATCCAATTGTAGATGCACAGGGGGTTTCTCGAAATAGATCCACAACGTCTTTAGCACGGCGGCCATGTAAATGGCAAAACCGCGCAGGCGTTTGATTTTATGGGCTTCGATGTTGACTCGGGCGTCAAAACCACATCCAAGCATATTGACAAAATAACGCCCAGGGGCATGATCAAACTCAGCCCAGGCCACATCGATGATCTGAGTGTGACCACGTTTGAGTCGATCCACAGCCTCTTCGACGCCATCACGGATGCCTAACCCCCAGGCAAAATCATTGCCGCTGCCCATTGGTAAGACGCCCAACGTGGTGGAGGCCACGCCCGTCTGCCCTTCGGCAGCTTCCAAGATGCCATTCGCCACCTCATTGACTGTGCCATCTCCCCCTGCGGCCACCACCAAAGGGACGCCTGTCTGTGCCGCCTCCCGCGCCAATGCGATGGCATGCCTGCGCCCTTCGGTCAGCTTGACCTCATACGAAAGATCACTGTTAGCCAACTGTTGCAGCACGACATCGATGGCATGCTTACTATCGCCGCGGTTGGAAAAAGGATTGAAGATAATCAGTATATCCGCCATGATGGTTTACCTGAGGGAATATAGCGCTGGCTGGGATATATTTTACCTGAATCACAGATTGCCTCAAAAATCCTTATCATCCACCCCCTTGCGAATCACATCCCCGCCATATTTATCTCGTAGCGCATCCACGGTCTGTTGCAGCTGACGGAACCGCTCATCTTTACCTTCCCACAAACTTAATTGCACCAACCCTTGCTGTAAATTGGTCACACCCACCCCTACCAACCGCACCGGCTCATCCGCCACCCAGAGCTGTCGAAAAAGCGTCAGCACAGCGCGCGTCATAACCCGTTCGTCGTCGGTCGGTTTTGGAAGCGTCGTCTGGCGGGTCAGGGTGGTAAAATCGCTCAGGCGTAGTTTGAGCTTGATCGTGCGGCCCTGGTATTCCTGGCGACGCATGGCATGGGCCACGCCTTCGGCCAATCGTCGCAACACCTTTTCGAGGACCTCGCCATCACTCACATCCCGGGCAAACGTCGTTTCTTTGCTGATCGACTTGGCCTGATCCCGCTTGGCTGCCACGGGCCGGTTGTCGATGCCGCGGGCGCGACGCACCAGGTCCCAGCCATGCTGCCCGAACCATCGCGCCATCTCTTTTTCGGAACGCTGGGCCAGCTGTCCGATGGTAACAATATCCAGGGCGTGCAACTTCTCCTCCGTGCTGGGCCCGACGCCCCACAACGCTCGCACCGGCAGCGGCGCCAAAAACGCCGCCTCCTCGCCTGGCGGCACAATGGTAATGGCGTTGGGATAATCGCCCTTGTTTGCCCGACGCTTGCCAAAATCATTGGCGATTTTAGCCACGAGCTTGTTCGTGGCCCCACCCAAAGAGCAAGGCAAATGTAACTCCTCCCGAATACGCGTTTGCAAGCGCCGGGCAATGATCTCTAAAGGCTCAGGCAGGTCACTCACATCCACAAAAGCTTCATCAATCGATATCTGTTGAACCAGGGGAGACAATGCTCGCGCCCGGGCCATGACCTCGCGTGAAGCCTGGCTGTAGCCTCCACGACCATGACTCACGACAATGAGATCTGGGCAGAGACGCAACGCCTGAGACATAGGCATGGCCGAACGGACGCCATACGCCCGCGCCGGGTAAGAACACGATGCAACTACTCCTCGCCCCTCAGGGCTTCCGCCCACAGCAAACGGCTTGCCACGCAAAGCCGGATTTCGCAACTCCTCCACCGCACAGAAGAAAGCATCCAGATCGAGATGGAGGATCTTTCGCCGTGCGGACATGCTCTCTACTTCCGTGGTTTCTTCTTCTCGGGCACAGCAGCCTCAACAGGGGGTTTGACCAACGCGGTTGACTCAGCGCCCTTGCCATTGCCATTCTTCTTCTCGCTCTTCTTCTTTTGCAATTCTCGCAAACCACCTTCGATCCATTCTCGCAACATGCGCTTTTCCTCGCGAGAAAGCTCCAATTCTGCATCCTCACAGCGTGAAAGCACATAAGAGCGATAAATGCGAGCCAGACTTTGAGGAGTATCCCGTTTGCTAAAACGATGCTTGGCGTAGGCAATGCCCTTGAGCACATTGTTGATGTTGGCCCGCGAAATCGCTTCTCCCTGCTCGATAACCCGATCGCGCACCGCCTTGGATGTGGAAGTGAGATGATAGGGATGCTCTTTCAAATCCTCAGCCAGCGCAGTGAACAACATGGCATATTGACGAGGAGTCAGATTGGGCGCTCCCGTAATGCGGCTGATGCGTCTGGCGAATTCCGCCAGTTTAGGAGGCATCTCGTCCTTCTTCTGAGCCTCATCCCCCTCTCTGGGCAAGGTGTGGCGCTCAGGATCGTAGAGATAACCTGGCGAAGGCGATGTCGCGATATCAAAACCCAAATCCTCCTCGCTCTGCAGCAAATTCTTGAACGTGCCCGCGCCCGCCCAATGGCTGCTCAACACCTTATCGCCCAGTTGATTGATGACTTCCTGTGCCGCTCGGCCCATGAGAATTGGCTCACCAGATTCGCCCACCAGCTTGCGCACCAAATCAAGAATGCGCTTACGTAAACGATCCTCAGAGATGGACTGGGGCGTCCGTTCGATGCTCTGTCGTTTGGGCTTACTGGTCTTACGCGGCAAGGCCACCGTCACCCGCCAGGGGTCGCCCTCGGTGATGCGTAGATTCGGATGCCGTTGAGTGAGATGCGTCGTCAGCGCCCGTAACGAGAAAAACCCCAACCAATTGCTATCACGCCGAAACTCGGGAAAAGAACGATACAACTTTGGGAGATCGGTGGCCAAGATTTCGCCATTGGCGCTGGCCTCAGCATAGAGCTTCTCCGCCATCGCATCCAGCAGCTCGGGCGTGGCCGTCGATGCCACCACCGCACCATTAGCGCCCTTGCGCCCCTCTTCACTCCCCACATCCAAAGCGTGCTCGATAAACACATCTTCGCTGATGACCATATCCGCAGCGGCAATGAAAGCAGCGGCCGCAGGCCCGGCTGAAAGGATGGTCGTGCGCCGATCATGCTCGCGCAAACGCAACATCACGGGCATAAAATCAGAATCCCCTGATAAAATGATGAACTCATCGAAATGGGTGGGATGGTTCAACGTATCAAGAATATCCATCACCATGTAGATGTCGGCGCTATTTTTGCCCTGTGAGGTCAACGATGGACAATCCACCACCGAGAATGCAGAACGGGTGAAATAAGGACGATACTGTTGGAATCCGCGCGGATTAAGGTAGCACTGTCGGATCAAAATATCCCGTTCGCGCCCTTGCAGATTTTTGGGCCCGCCCATGCCGGGCATCCCTTCTTCCAACCACTTCAGCCAATGCGCCGGGTTGGATGCAAATTGCTCTGCCGCGTCCTCATCCAATTGACGCAGCCCCAGATAGATATTGTCGAAATCCACAAACAAAGCGGATTTCAAACGTTTTTGTTCGGTCATTAAATTTTTCTCGATAAATTTGAAGATGCTTTGACTACTGTATCAAAGCAACAATATCAATACGCGCCTTGCCGACAACATGGCGTTGAAAGCGCAAAAACAAAATGAAGATGCAATCAATATTCATCTTCACATCACAGTTTACCTCTAAACAGTAAAAAAAGCCAATATCGGGGATTACTCGGGGGCGTTTCAAAATGGGCGCGCTTTTTTGCGTTCCTGGTCGACTCAAATCGGACGCTTCGATACCTTTCCCCATCACCCTTCCCCGCCCATTCCGAAATCCCGCCCGAGGCTACCCCCTTCAGACAACGAAAATGTGCTTAAACGCATCTGTTATCCGCCGTCCCCACAACCTCAGTTGGCCGACTTCGGGCGAAGGCCTCCACGATTTATCGGAGAAAGAAACTCCGGGCCTACCGGCTCCTGATCCTGACCTGGCTTTATCCAATAAAACCGGATGCTTTTTCCTCCGCCTTTCTGAAAATAATCAATACGAATGGGGTGGGCGCCAGCATCCAATCCCAGCCTGCAATCCAACGTATTAGGGCGATCCGCCACCATCGACTCTCCCATCACCTCATCATCCAACCAGAAACGCACGCCATCATCCGCCTCGAGACGAAAATGATAGTCTCCCTCCGTTGGAACCAGGAGATCGCCAGTCCAGGTCACGCTAAAAGATCCTGGAGTAGGGGATTCGTCGGACCAGGCAAAGAACAAAAATGGGTCGACGCGGGTAATAAACGGCTCCCCCTCCCAATTCACGCCATGATAATAACGCCCCCACAAACCGCCACCGTCGTAAATACTATCTTCCGCCGCAGCGATATCCGCGGCGGGAATGCGAACCCGAAAATAAATGGGCTCCCCCAGAGCATCTTTCACCACTTCGCCTTCGGCGTGAGGATAAAACCATCGGAAGTAACCCAGCAAATATTGATAATCCAAATCAAGCAACAACACCGCGTCCTCACCTGTTTCGGGCAAAGGCAAATCAGTAGCAGGCTCGATCTGTTGAAAGTCTGGCTCCGCCAACCCACCCCCCAGCTCGGCAAAGGGCGAATAGCGCAGCGCTCCCACTCTCAGGTCAATAGGGGTGCGGGGACGGTAGCTCAAAAATTGGAGCGGAGAAAAATAATACAGTTGGGGGCTGAGATAGAGCTGTTCCCCATCGTGGCGGGCCAGGACCTCACGAGCAACAGCATTTTCGAGCGGAGAAAAGGCAGCGTAAATCTGTGGCGACCGAGCCTGACGCACAAAATACATCTCGTAATTCAGCCAACCGGCGATAACAAGCCCCAAAACCATCAACAACAGCACCCCCCACCGCCAAAATCGATAACGTCGCCCGGGCAACAACACGGCCCGCCACGATAAATTGTAGGCGTCGGCAGCCATCAATGCCACGGCGGGCGTCACCGCCAGGGTGCGATAAGCCTGCGGAGCCTCATCTAAACGCGTTAAAATCCCCCCCAACAGCGTGATTCCCACCCACAGCAGCGTCAACCCACGCCGGTGATCGCGCCAGCGCCACAGCGCCCAGACCGCGCCCAACAAGAAAAACGCCCCGGTAATCGGATCCAACATGGGTGCGCCTGGCAGGTTGTGACGAGGATTGCGATCTCCGGACACATGAAACATCAGCAAATGCCGTCGGGTCGACTCCAAAAGAGGCGTCAGACCATCCTGGGCCGTGCGCATATCATTGAGGATGCTCACCTGTCTGGTGCGATTGAGAAATGTGAAACTATCGTGTAAATAAGTGAAGCCCAAAGGAGCGAAAGTGAAGATGTACATCACTACGAAAAGGATGAGGCCACGCCAGTTACGCCGCAAGAACTCTGCATCCACAACTGCCCGATATGCCAGATAGAGGAACACAACCAGCACAGCCATGCGAATGCCAAGATAGGTGTACATGCCCAACCCCAATAAAATGCCGGCAACCGCCCAATCGCCCAAAGAGCGACGGCGGGCCGCACGCATAATAAAAAATAAAGAAAAAACCTGAACCATGGGAGGATACACCTCGTTCCATCCCCAACGGCTCATATTGACATGCCAACGGTTAAAAGCCAGAAATGTGGCGGCCAACAGCGCCGGATATGGGCTATACATCTCTCGAGCCAACAAATAAAGCCCAAACACCGTAAACAGACCTGGCAATATCGATTGCAGTTTGATCGCGGCAAAACTGGCGCCTAACAGCCGAAAGAAGAGCGTTTGAAGATAAATGAAACCATTGGGGGTTTCAAACCATCCGGTGCCAAATAGGCTATCCGCCCGCCCCTCCAAAGTATGCAACGCATCCAGGGCGGCGTTGGTCTCATCAATAAACACACCCGGAGGCATTTCGTGGATATGATGCAACCTGAACCACATAGCCAGACTCAGGATAAGCGCCAAAAGCAACGCCTCGACCCAAGGCCTGGGGCGGGGATTGTAAATGCGATTGAGTCGAGCAGTAAGCGACGCTCCCGTACGCTGAGGTCGTCGTTTGATCGAAGGCGATTCCGCCCCTTTGGTCTGCACACGGGCCACGCCTAACTTGTGTCCAAAAAAGACGGGATCCGGCTTGGGCATAGGTTCGTCAAAACGATCTGCGCGCCATCCTGTGATTTGGGAAGCTCCAATCGCCATAACGATGAGCCCCACCACCCACCACAAAGCCTGGCCCCAAGCGAAAGGAGTTCGCCAGATGCCCCATAACGCCCACACTACAATCACGAATCCTCCCCAGAATAACACCAATGCCACCGCTCGATGGCGTCCCTGGGTGCGCATACGCTCCTCGCGCGGCTCCTCGGGCGGCGGCCAATCCCGCTCGATACGCCAAAAAGCATACACCCCCAGCATCGCGCCTGCCAAAGCCAACCAGGGCGCCAGCGGATAATCCGCCAGAGTAGGCAAATGCCAGACGCCAAGCAGGGTCAATGCAATGGCTACGAGAGTAAATACAGCAGTAACCATAGTGGTCTAATGGTGAACAATTGGGCAATCATAGCGCCTTACCAATGAGATTTTAGCCCACCGAGCTAAAAAATGATCCCGCGCCAGATTGCAAAGTGGGCCAAGAAAGACTTTCAGTAGATCGCGATTGCGAGAGTATGTGTCCCGCCGGATTGCGAATCCGGCGGGTTTAACGCTCGAATCTCCGCCGGATCACGGATCCGGCTCTGCGCATCATGGCAAATCGTGATCTACTGAAACTCGGACTCTCCAGGCGCTTTGCGCCAGCGGTCGACCTCCGTCGACCGTCTCTGGTTGGTGAAGGGACGGCGTAGGCCGCCCGTTGGCCAGATGCCAATAGAGACCGACTTCAGTCGGCCTGTCTTCTTCCCTCAAAGCAGACTTGACTTAGTACTGGACTTTGTTTCTTTTTTTCGGCTTGGCATCTTTGCGTGAGGTGTCTTTTTGGTTTCGGTTTGTCCGGATTAGAGGACTTACACAAAGGTGATGCGTCAGATACGAAGCGTGTTGGAAACAGAATGCGATTGGGACAGGCGAACAACATGTCCGACGCCATCCACTACTGTGATTGTACGTCGCAATGTCCAAAAGTTCAAGGACGCTCGAACTGCCGCCCACTTACTCCGACAGCCGATAAATGATCACACCCTGATTTTGGTATGCTATCTCCGCCTGGCCCGACTGCGCCCAGGCGTCGAATTTGGCCAGCTGCTCGGGCGAGAACAGGATGCGCTCCAGCTGGCCCACGTAGATGTAATCGATGTGCAGCTCATCTGCTATCTGCCAGGCGCGGTTGGCGTCGGCGGTCTGCCAGAACTCGCGGGCGACTTGCTCCCGCTGGCCCACCTGCCAGCCATAGCGCTGCTCGCCCTGATGCTGGCCCAACAGCGTGGGCAGCCCCGTCATCGAAGCCGCGCGTAGCCCGCCCGCCCGATAATAATCGTAGCCCACATTCTGCCCATTCAGTTGATACCAGGATGCAGGGGCTTCGGCCAGCACGGGCGTGCCAGTGACATTCTCTTGCAGCCAGCGGATGGCGTCATAATCGTACTTCAGCTCGATGACATGGCTGCCATCGGGCCAACCGTATTGTCCCACCGACATGAAGGCCATGCCGTCCAGGGTGGTGCGGGGCGGGCGGGGACCAGGAAAACGATCGTTCACCCGGCTTTTCGCGCCCAGGATGGGGAAGACCAATCCCAACGCCAGCAAAACGCCCAGCAGCCCGAACCAGCTCCAGCGCCAGCCTCGTGGCCAGCGCCTGACCCGATCCGCCAGCCAGGGCAAGGCCGCGCCCGCGGCCACGCCCAAAATCACCCACGCCTGAATGTAGAACTTGAACAGGGTATTCATGCGATACCACTCGCCGTGGGTCTTGCCGAAGAAGCCCTCGCCGCAACCGCACAGAAAATCCTTGAGATAAACGATCTCCACGCCCAGCAAGATGAGCAGCCCCGTGAAGAAGAGCGCGGCCACAAATTGATCCGCTGTATCGACATCCTGCTTTCTTGGTTGCTTTGCGCCTGAGCTTCTACTTTGGCGGAACAGGAAGAACGCGGCCAGGACGACCAACGCCAACAGCAGGGCCATAACCCAATAGCCGAACGCCGCCAGCCCTGCGCTGATGATGAACGTCAACAGCAGCGCACCCTGCCCGAAGGGCAGCTCCCAACGTCGGGCCGCCAGCGCATCGAAATGATCTAGATAACGGGCGCTGCGGTCGAAGTGCCGGAACAGGCCCGAAAGCCAGGCCAGAACCGCCACCCGATCGGGGCGGGCGAAAAGGGAGATGAGGAGAAAGCTGATGGTCGCGAAGATGAAAAAGCCCCAGATGCGCAACCAGGTTCCCATGGGCGTCTTGGCATAAGTCAGAGCCACGCCCGTGTTGAACACCGTGGTGTAATGGCTGTAAAAAGGCCGATAAAGCAGGTAGGAGACGCCTGCCAGATAAAGAGTGAAGAACCCCGCTCCCAGGATGTGGATGCGTCCCTTCCGCAGCCAATCGCCCAGCAGCCAGGCCAACACGCCAATGCCCAGATACGTGGGCAGATCCCAGGTATTGGTGGCGCCGATGGCTCCCAGGACGAAGGGCGTCAGCAAAAGCGCTCCCCACGAGGAGATACGCTTCTTTCCCTCCGGGGATCCAGTATTCAGTTTGGGGGAAGTTGGCTGCTCCTCTGCATACTGCATACTGAATACTGAACACTCCTCACGCCCACTCCTGCCCGCCAGCAACTGATACGCCAGCGCCAAAAACAGCACTGTAAACGAAATCCCGATCATGTGCGGGTGCAGATCTGCAAACAGATAGGACCAGAAGGGGAATTCGTTGATGGTGTAGGGGATGACCCGGGAGGGGTCCCAATAGTTGTAGGGGGGCAGATGCACCTGGCCCGAAAGCGCGGGCAGGATCGCCGCCGCGGCCCGCACCAGCGTCTGCAAGCCCGGCACGCCTGAGGTGAACTGGCTGGGGCTGACTTCCGCCAGCTTGCGGAAGAGCACCAACCCGCCTTCCAAATTGCCCATCATCGCCACGATGAACGCGGCCAGCAGGCCCGCGCCCACACCATCCTGCCAGCGAGCGCCGCGCCGTCGCAGTCGTGGGGCCAGGGTGTAGGCCAGCCCGAACACTCCCGTTGCGGTCAGGGCGAATAGCATGGGTACTGCCAGATTGAAGACGATGGTGGGCTTCAGGCCTGTCAGCTTGGTCAGCACGGCCAAAATCTGATAGCCGTAGTAGTAATAATTCATGATCCCGCCCGCAAAATAGGGATCGTAAGGCGGGAAAGTGGGCGTCTTCAACACCGCATTGAAGAACGCAAACTCCATGAACTTCTCGCCTCCCTGCCATGGCTGCCACAGATCGGGATTCATCAGACGAATGAACAGGAACAGCAGGAATGCACCCGTGAACACGCCCTCGATGACAAAGATTAGCTTTTTGCGCTCCTGCCAGAATGCAGACATGGCTGTCCGGTGGCGCCGCCACAGAAGGAAGGAGAGAAGCGCAAGCAAGGCCACAGCAATGAAATAGGGCCACAGATTGTTGATCATCAAATGAGAAGCCGACAGCATCCAGCTCACCCAGGCCAGGAGGATGAGGCCCAGGGCCCGGGCGAACGCGTAGCCCCGATCCCGGAAGCCGCCGAAGGTGATGAAAGCCAGAGGCCAGGCCAAAATCTGCAGAGCCAGCAGCGCCAACCACCAGATGACCGCAGAGGCCAGGCTGCTCTCCCGCAGAGGGTTCCAGGCGATGCGGCCCACATCGGGCAGCGTATCCACCGGCTGCTCCAACAGCAGATTTTTCTCGGGCTTCTGCTCAGCTCCGGCCGCGGCCTTGCCTCCCAGCAGGCCCAGGGTCAATTTACTCAGCAGCCCGCCGCCTTCCTTTTGGCCCGTGTAGTAAGGCTGAGCCTGCTCCCACAGCCCGCCCAGCAACGCATCCCATTCTTCATCGCTCAAATCTCGGGTCTTCTTGAAGATCAGCGTGCGAGGATGATCATACACCCAGAAACTCTCGTCTGCTCCCTGATCAGGGATCTCGACGCCGAAGAGTTTGGGGTACGTATGGAAATCTCCCACCAGCTCATAGCCCAGCTTGCCCTTGAACAGCAGCTGATAAAACTCGATGCTCATGGGATAGCGCTGGGGCAGATGAGGCAACGCGCCATACAGCCGCTTGGTGGCCAGCACGTAATAATCCCCTTCCCGCATATTCTGCTTGATGGTCTCGAACTTCTGCGGCGTATCCTCCTCATACATAGGCATGGTCACATGCTTCCACCCATGCGCAGCAGGATAGCCATTGGGGATGGGCAGATTCAGCGGCATCCCCTCCTCCCAGTGCTCGGTGATGATTGTGCTGCCATCGGGGATGTTTTCGTACATCCACTTGGACGCGGTGATGAAGGGATGCTCGGTGCGATAGACGCCGTTGACGAAGGCCAGAGCCCAGAGGATGGTGGGGATGAGCACGATAAGGCCCATGGCCCAGAACCAGCGGCGGATGCTGCGCTTGGGCGCTTCCACCGCTTCAGCCGGGATGGGCTCAGCCGTAGGCGTGGAAGCCTGATCATCAGAAACCGACGGCTCATCACCAGAAGACATCGAACCTTGGACTTCGAACCTTGGACTTCGGACCTTGGACTTTGGACCTTGGACCTTGGACTTTGGCCCCTGGACTTCGGACTTCGGACTTCGAACCTTAACCACCCACACAGCCAGCGACCACAACATGGCCGCACCCAACAAACTCAACAACGGATCCATAGGAGCCATGTAGCGATTGAATTTGGCCAAAAAACTACCGGTGATGAGGAAGTAAGGAACCAGCCAGGAGAGGATGATCCACACGCCCGCCTGGGCCCGGCCCATCAGCGCCCGCACGATGGCCCAGCCAAGCCCCAACCAGCCCACCAGCCCCAGCAGGATGCCCATGCCCCACAACACCTGCTGTTGGATGAAGTAGAGGTAGGGCGTAGAGCCGCGATACTGGCGGGTGAAGGGGAAATCAGCCTCGCCCCGGGCCATGGCCCCCTGCTCCTTGATGACGAATTGATAGAAATGCTGCCAATCGAGGATAGCGAAGGGCGAAGTAATGAAAAACGTCAGGCCCGCGACCGCCAGGCTGACGCTCGCCAGCAGCCAACCGGGCGTCCTGGTCCCGTCTCCCTCCTTCATCTGTCGATACGTCCGCAGCAGACCGGCGATGACCGGCGCGGCCAGCACCGGCGCCGCGCTGAACTTGGAGGCCACCGCCAGCCCCGCCATGACCCCCGTCAGCATCGTATACGACCACTTGCCTGTATCCAACATCTTGATGGCAAAATAGAGGGTAATGACCACAAAGGTGGCGGAGATGGGATCGACCGCAAAGAAATGAGAAAGCTGGATCTGCTGCACGGTGAACGCGGCAAAGGCCGCGGCCAGCAGTCCCACATGCACATGCCACAGTCGTTTGCCCAGCAGAAAGAGGAAGAGCAGGGTGATCGTATCGAAGATGGCCACCAGCACCCGGCCCACCCAGGCGAAGCCTGGCGAGCCATTGGCAATGCGCATCATGTCCACATATTTCTCGGGAACCCCCACTTTTTCCGCCAGAGGAGCCAGTTTGGTCACCACATTGCCCGTCGCGGCCAGCAAGTAGAGGGGAAAATGTCCGTAGGTATAGGAACGGGGCTGGCCGTTGGGATCGATGAAAGGATTGAGGGTGGATTTCTGCGGGTCCAGCAGAGTGGAGAGGTCGTCGGGCCAGTGAATGGTGGGCGCGTAAAAAGCAATGGTGGAGCGCTCATCGGGGTGAGGGAGCTGCCCTTCCGCCCAATCCACATTGTAGGTGCGCAGGGCAAAGCCCGCCAGCAGGATGAGGGCCAGGAGGAGGTAGGGAGTGAGGCGTCGGATGGTGGTCATGGTGGCGATCTTAGTCATTTTGCCGGAAGGATTGGCCAAGGTATGACAACAAATCCTCCATGTTGGTGATAGTGGATGCCTGGGGTTTGGGCTGGTCGGGAATGTGGACGTGGTGTGGAGCCGTGGCGACATCAGGCCAATGGGGAGCATTATCCCAGCAACGCAGCAACTTGCCATCGGCCTTCATCCAATGATAGGCGTATTTGCGCCGTCCATCAGCAAACGCATAATCCCGCAGCTCCAGCCTGCTGCCATCCGTCGAAACTGCGGATATCTGCAACAGATAGGCAACCCCCTCCTGTTCATATCTGACAACTTGCCATGAGGAGAATAAATGGCCGTAGCGCTCGAACAGACCCAGCACGATTATTCTCCAGCCAAGACGGCTAACTGGCTGTCGATGTGTTCGATGGCGTCTTCGTACCATTGCCAGGTTAGAAAATCGTCATCCAGTTCGAAGTTCTCATTGCCGATTTCCTGATAGCGGGCGCGCATCTCATCCAGGCTGGACCGCCATTTCCCCTCTAATTTTTTGATTTCCGCTTCATAACGTGACCGACGGCCCAACAAGATCATACGGGCCTGTTGGCGAGCGGCATCCATGGGATCGCGATATCCCAACGAGTGGATGATCTTTTCGGATGTGTCAGTGTTAGTTAGCGTTTTCATCTGCATTTTTGTCCGAATGGTGGGGGACTCTTTTCAATTTCTATCGCAGAGGATCGACGATGTCAACGATGATCATTAATCGTCATCCAGTTGAAGCACGGCCATGAAGGCTTCCTGCGGGACCTGCACCGAGCCGATCATCTTCATGCGCTTCTTGCCTTTCTTCTGCTTTTCCAGCAGTTTGCGCTTGCGGCTGACATCGCCGCCGTAGCATTTGGCCAGCACGTTTTTGCGCAGGGCCTTCACATTGGCCCGGCTGATGATGCGGCTGCCCACCGCAGCCTGGATGGCCACATCAAATTGCTGGCGGGGGATGACTTTTTTCATCTTGGAGACCAGTTTCTGGCCTTTGGTGTAGACCTGATCTTCGTGCACGATCACCGAGAGCGCATCTACAGGCTGGCCCGCCACCAGCAAATCCAGTTTGACCATCTTGGCCGGGCGATATTCATGGAAGTGATAATCCAGGGAGGCGTAGCCGCGGGTGCGGGCCTTGAGATCGTTGTAAAAATCCACCAGGATTTCGGTGAGGGGGATGGTGTAGCTCAACTGGACGCGGCGGGCGTCCAGGTATTCCTGGTCCTTGAACTCGCCGCGACGGTTGATGACCAGGTCCATGACCGTGCCAATATATTCAGTGGGGGTGATGATGTCAATCTGCACCCAGGGTTCGCGGATTTCGGCAATGAAATTGGGTTCGGGCAGCTCGGCCGGACTGTCGATGACGATCTCGCTGCCATCGGTGAGGGTGACCTGATACTCCACGCTGGGCGCGGTGAAGACCAGATCGAGGTCATACTCCCGCTCCAGCCGCTCCTGGATAATCTCCATGTGGAAGAGGCCCAGAAAACCGCAGCGAAAACCAAACCCCAAAGCCTGAGAAGTTTCCGGCTGGAAGACCAGAGAGGCGTCGTTCAGTTGCAGCTTTTCCAGCGCGTCTCGCAACAGATTGTAATCGTCCGCGTCGGCGGGGTAGATGCCCGCAAAGACCATGGGCTTCATGGGCTGGAAGCCAGGCAAAGGCTCGGGCGCAGGATTTTGAACCAGAGTGAAGGTGTCGCCCACCCGGCATTCCTGCACCGTCTTCAGGCCCGTGGCCACATAACCTACGTCGCCCGCGGCCAGCTCCTCCACGGGCGTCATGCCCGGGGAGAAAACGCCGATCTCGATGGGCGTCACCTCCGCGCCCGTGGACATGAGCTGCAACCGGTCGGTTTTGCGAAAACGCCCGTTGAACACCCGCACGTAAGCGATGACGCCCTTGTAAGGATCATAGTGGCTGTCGAAGATGAGGGCCTGCAGAGGCGCGTCCGGGTCGCCCTGGGGGGGCGGAATCTGCTCCACGATGGCTTCCAGCACCTGTTCCACATTGGCGCCCTCTTTGGCGGAAACCCGGGGAATGTCCAGTGCGTCCACGCCCAACAGGTCTTCGATCTCCTGGGCCACTTCGTCGGTGCGAGCGGAGATGAGATCGATCTTGTTGATGACGGGGATGATCTCCAGGTCCAGCTCCATGGCCTGATAAAGATTGGCCAGGGTTTGGGCCTCGATGCCCTGGCTGGCGTCCACCACCAGCACTGCACCTTCGCAAGCCTGTAATGCCCGCGCCACCTCGTAGCTGAAATCGACATGCCCGGGCGTATCGATGAGATTCAGCTCATAGGTTTCGCCATCCGCTGCGGCGTAGAGCATCCGCACCGCGGAGGCCTTGATGGTGACGCCCTTCTCTCGTTCCAGATCCATGCTGTCCAACACCTGATCCTGCAGCTCGCGCTCGGTCAGCGTGCCGGTAAGCTGGATGAGACGATCGGCCAGGGTGGATTTGCCATGGTCGATGTGGGCGATGATAGAGAAATTGCGAATGTGGTCGGTGCGCATAAGTTAAGTAAGTGAAGGCATGAACCTACAATTAGCCTTGTAGAGAATTACGACTCACCAGATGAAGAGTGACGATTAGACGAAGCTGGACGAAGCGAACCACCGTCACTATTCGTCAATCTTCGTCCGTTCATCCACCTACGTCTCTATTTGTCATTTCTCGGGAGATGCCGGTGGTTGCATTGCGAATCGGCCTGGTCGGGGGCTGTCCGCAACGTCAGTACTTAATTCAAAAACATTTTTGGGATCATGAACAAATAATTATACTTCCTCAGTGCATATTCCCCAATGTTTCTAATTTCAGCAGATCACGATTTGCCATGATGCGCAGAGCCGGCCCCGTGATCCGGCGGTGATTCGAGCGTCAAACCCGCCGGATTGCGAATCATGCTGGACACATACTCTCGCAATCGTGATCTACTGAATTTAGCAAGGGTGCGTTTCAAAATGGGGGGCGCTTTTCGCGTTCATGGCTGACTCAAGTCGGGCGCTTCAGACTTGCGGTCAGGGGATGGCCTCCGCCATCTCGGTTGCCGCAAGGCGACCATGGGCGCTACTTGAACACCTTTCCACAACTCCTCCCCCATCCATCTCGGCGCGGAGGAGGAAATTAAGGTGGGGACGGCGCCTGCAGATCCAGAGTTCACTCGGCCAGTGCATCATTAGACAACTTGCCCCGAAATTGAAACGCACCCATTCAGCAACGCCATCTGTGGTAAAATACCTGTGCAGGCGTAACCATTTGCCCATGCTGTAGGCGTCACGAAGGGAGCGAAGTCAGCCCTGACAAGCAGATTACGGCATTGCCTCCTTAACACCTTGGTTCCCTTTAGAATTTCTGCGACAGTATTTTTATGTCAATACTAACATTATCACCTCTGTAGGCGGCGTCCTATGGCAGCTTGATTATCCCTGGCTCGTGCTTGTCGAAGGTGAAACAAGTCTCCCTCCACTCCCATCTGGTCTGCATTCGACCACAGCTCATTAGGTCACCACCATGAATATCCCCTGCAAGAAAACGAAAATCGTCGCCACCATCGGCCCGGCATCCTCATCCATAGAGACGCTGGAGCAGATGATGTTGGCCGGCATGAACATTGTCCGTATCAACTTCGCACATGGCGATGATGACACCCACCGCCAGGTCGTGACCAATGTGAGAATTGCTTCGCAAAAGACCGGCAAGCGCATTGCCATCTTTGGTGATCTCCCGGGCCCCAAGATTCGCATCGGAAAACTAGCCCAGGAGCCCATCCAGCTGATCCGTGGACAGCAACTCATTCTTCAGACCACGCCCATCATTGGCGATCAGCATCGAGTCTACGTTGAATTTCCTCAACTGCCCCACGTCGTAAATCCTAACGATAACATTTACCTCCATGACGGCTACATTACATTGAAAGTCATCCAAGCGCAAGGGAAGGAGGTGATCACCAGAGTGGTTGTAGGGGGTGAGCTACGCTCACACAAAGGGCTCAACCTGCCGGACATCGATCTAAATATCAGCGCATTCACCGAGGAAGATCGCAGACTGCTTGCCCTTGCCGCGAAGCTGGAGTTGGATGGCGTCAGCCAATCCTTCGTCGAACAGGCCAAAGATATCGAGACCGTGCGAGAAGCTGCGCGTCATTTGAATTATGATCCACTGATTATCGCTAAAATCGAACGATCGCGAGCGTTGCTACATCTGGATGAAATTTTGCAAGCTGCCGACGCCTTGATGGTGGCCCGCGGCGATCTCGGGGTGGAAGTTCCCGTCGAACAAGTTGCCATCCTGCAAAAGAAAATGATTCAAAAAGCATTGTTATGCGCCAAACCTGTCATTACCGCTACCCAAATGCTAGAATCGATGACATCCAGCCGACGCCCCACCCGGGCCGAAGTTACAGATGTCACCAACGCCATTTTGGATGGCGCCGATGCTGTCATGCTCTCGGGTGAAACAGCGATCGGCGACTATCCTGTAGAGACCGTGCAGATGATGACCAGCATCGCCCAGCAAGCGGAAAAATATTTAGAAAAAATGGAATGCAGCGTCTTGCCAGATTTGCAGGATCAGGTCCATAAACTCTCGCAGGATGATCGTTTTTCATTGAACATCAAACTCATTGCTCAGACCATGGATCCCCGTCTCATTATCGTGCCCAGCCTGACCGGAGCCACCGCTCGACGCGTGGCCCGATTCCGTATGAAGCCATGGATTATTGCAGGCAGTCACCACGAAAAGACATGCCAACGCTTACAATTCTCATGGGGCGTGCATCCGCGAGTGGTGGATGAACAACATAATTGGGATGAGCCTGGAGTGCGTCAGGCATCTGCGCGGCGATGGTGTGAAGACTTTGGCGTCACCGAAGGACTGGTTATTCTCATCGAGGGTGCGGGCACGCTGCGGGCCCACGATACTCGCCGCATCGACATCGTCAATTTGGATCAATCGCAAAGCCATGCCGATAATCCAGTAGACGATCATGACAGCGAAGCGGCAAACCCACTTGCAGAATGAAAAAACCAGCTCATAAGCCAAAAAAATCCTGAGCTGTCCTAAATCAACACCTCCACCGAATCTCGATTGAATTCCTATCGAATCCCTTCGCACTCTATACAGGATCACCATATGACGACGCAACCCCAGACGACCTCCTCGGCCGAAAAACTCTCTCTGGCCGAACTCATCGCCATTGGCGTTGGGGGCATGGTAGGAGGAGGCATCTTCTCTGTGCTAGGGCTTTCGGCCCTGGTATCAGGACACGCAGCACCCTGGGCCTTTGCGTTTGGGGGAATCATTGCCCTACTGACGGGTTACGCTTACACCCGCTTAGGCCTGCACTTCCGCTCTGATGGCGGCAGCTTCACCTATTTGGAGCGGGCGTTCGAGCAGCGAAATGTGGCGGGCATTGGCGGCTGGCTGCTGCTGGTTGGTTACATCGGCACCATGGGCCTTTATGCGTACACCTTCGGCGTTTACGGCTCGGCCATGTTGGGTGACAAGCTGAACACACCGCTGATGCACCATCTGCTGGCCTCCCTGGTATTACTCATCTTCATGAGCATCAATTTGTATGGGGCCAAGGCGTCGGGGAGTACAGAGTTGCTTTTGGTGGGAGTGAAGGTGGCGATTTTAGGGCTTTTTGCTGTGGCCGGCCTGCTGACCATCAAGTCGGATCATCTGCTGCCGGTGCTAAACAAGGGCCTGGGCGGGTTGATTATGGGGGCAGCTCTGATTTTTGTGGCCTATGAGGGCTTCGAGCTTATCCCCAATGCGGTCAACGAAATGAAAGACCCGCAGAAAAATCTGGGCAAGGCCATCTTCATTTCCATCCTTATCACCATCATCATTTACATCTTCGTAGCCTTGGTGGCGGTGGGCAATCTTACTCCCGAAGAGATCAATAAGTACAAAGAGTATGCACTGGCGGTGGCGGCCAAGCCTGCGCTGGGAGAATTCGGATTCTTGCTCATCGGTCTGGGCGCATTGCTCTCCACCTCATCGGCTATCAACGCCACCATGTTCGGCACGGCTCGTCTGGGTATGGCCATGGCCCAAGATGAAGAGTTGCCCAAGGCCTTCAGCTACACCGAACGCACCAAGCCTGTGCCCTGGGTCAGCCTAGTGGTCATTTCAGCAGTCACTCTGGTTTTCGTCAATATTGCAGACCTAACCATCATCTCTTCCTTTGCCAGTTCCACCTTCTTACTCATCTTTATTGCCATCAATCTCTCCGCCATCCGCCTGAGAGAAACAATCCAGGCCAATATGTGGGCTCCTGGCCTGGGAGTGATTCTGGCGGCAGGCTCATGGGCGGTGCTCATGGGGTATTTGTGGCAACATGAGCCTAAAAGTCTGATTCAAATCGGTGCGTTTTATGTAATCGTTGTTGCAGCCGAGTTGCTTTTCAGCCAGCGGGCTCTGTTTCGGAAGCGCATGTAAGCATGCGCCACATCAACCCAGACCAAACGGGGGATGCCTCAAAAAAATAGCCTTAACCATTCGAAAACCATTCGGACGTAGATTACCTTTATATTGATTGAACTTCGCCAGCTTCGCCTGGGGCTTGAATCCCAGGCGAAGCTAGCCCCAAAAGAAACCCCAACAACTATCTTCCCTTACCCACATCGGCCTCTCGCCGTAGGCCCAACCACGTTGCTACGCCCGCCAACAACGTCATCGCCCCGGACCACAAGGCAATACACGCTCCCACCGGCTCACTGCGAGCGCTCACTGTTTGTAATAAAACCGCATTGGGCCCCACATTGTTACCCACCGACCAATCGGAAAATGCACTTAAGCCATTGCGCCATACCCGATCCGCATCGGATCCGTCCCGATCACAATCCCAGGTGGAGCTGCTGACGTGCTTACAGACTTTGGCGTTGGCGTCAGGCGTAACGTTATGAGGCAGATCCAGGTCGGCGATAAAACCGCTCCCTGTCGAAGTTATCCCCCACCACTGGCCGTTCATGCGCGTGGCGTTGGGATGATCGCCATCGTGGTGTTGCACTGAAAGCTGCGATAGCCCGCCCTGGGTCGTCACCTGGATTTTGACCAAAGTTGGGCCGAAGGTGAAGGTTCCGGCGCCTGTCACATCTTTGACCACGGTGTCGGTGTCGCTCAGCTGCACCTCTACTGCACCGATGTCGCAACGGAGGTCGTCGCGGGCGTTGCCCCGCTGATCATCGGCCAGGCAGGCATCGCCCCCGCTGCCCGGATCCGCAGGATTGCCGCCATCGATAGCCGGGCTGTCGCTTTTGGGCGTCATCACGCCGTTTGAAAGCGCGTTCAGCCTGGGATCCATATTCTGCATATCGCCTATGCTCGAAAAACCGCAACTCGTTCCGCTCTCGATATTGTAGCCCTCGGAGGTGACGGAGCCGCCATTAATGCGACAGTCCTCATCCGCGGCCTGATTGGCGATGATGCTATTTCGGATGGTCATCACACTGCCGGTGTGGCAATAAACGCCGCCGCCATTGCCGCTGTTCGCGGAATTGTTCGAAATGGTGCTATTCTCTACTGTGACAGCGGTCTGATTGTCGTCACTCAGGATGCCACCGCCATAAGCGGCCGAATTGCCCGAGATCGTGCTGTTTTGCACGGTCACCGCACTGGCAAGCCCTGCATAAACGCCGCCGCCGTAGTCCCCCGCGATGTTACCTGTGACCGCACTGCTCTTCACCGTGACCGAACCACCATTGTAGATGTAAATACCACCGCCATGATCGCTGTTAGCATGATTGTCGGAAATCGTGCTGTCCTCCACCGTTATCGTAGATTGAACACCATGAATGCCGCCACCATTGAATGGGGCGGAATTGTCGGAGATGGTGCTATTCCGCAGGGTGAGCGTGCTGGAACTCATGATTTTGATCCCCCCGCCGTCGTAGCCGGTGGCCGAGTTTCCAGTAATCGTGCTGTTCTCCACGGTAATCGTGCTATCTCGCGAAATGCTCACGCCCCCGCCGTCCGCGGCAGTGTTATTCGCGATGGTGGTGTTGTCCTGGATGGTAAGTATACTGTAATCTTCTCCGAAAATGCCGCCCCCATCATTGGCCGAGTTTCCAGTAATCGTACTGTTCTCCACCGTTAACGTCGCATGATTGTCGGCACCGATGCCGCCGCCGTAATAATTGGCGGTATTGCCTGAAATCGTGCTGTTCCGCACCGTGGCGGAACAACTCTCCTCAACATAGATGCCGCCGCCTTCATCCGCAGCATTTCCGGTGATCGTACTATTTTCCACCGTCAGCGTGGCCGTCCGGCAGGAGATGCCCCCACCATAATAACTGGTTCCGCCGGAAATAGTAACATTTTTCAGATAAAGCCGGCCATTGTGCTGCACCCCAAAGATATTAAAAGTCTCGATCGTGTTTTCACGGGCGATGGTATGACCATTACCCTCGATGGTGATGTCACTCTCGACCGGAGGGGGCGCATCGTAAGCCGCGGAACTGAGGGAGAGATCCGCGATGATGTTCAGGGTGTCCGCCCCCGACCCCGCCGAGCACCCATGCCATTCCCTATCCTCGTTGGCCGCGAAGACCGCATCCGCCAACTTGCAGTTGACCCCATCCACGGTGATGGTGTTGTTGGGTGAGGCGAGGATAGGCCCGCTGCTCAGGGCCAGCAGCAGCGCAGCCCCGGCCAGGGTCAGGCCCAGCCGCCGTTGCAGCCGCCGCAACTGCCCGGGGCGCAGCCGCGACAGGCGCTGGTAGGCCAGTCGGTAGCGCAGGAAGATCACTGCGCCTCGCTTCGCGAGCAAATGCAGCAACCACGGTTTGTCCCGAGACTCGGCCAAAAATTCCGCCCACGGGAGATCATTAGCCGCCTCAGGGATCGGTGATTGGGGTTTTCTCATCTTCACACTCCTTAAGCGATGACTTGGATACCGGGGAATGGAGACAACTCCATCCTACTCCCATTTTCGCGCGCAGGATTGACAAATGACTGACACGTTTTCTCCAGCCACTTCCCGCAGACTATCCCCAAATGACCGATTTACGCCCCCACCAAGGTTTGCAGCTCCGCCGAAACCCGAGCCATCACCCCCGCCCAATCCTTGGGCCGCGACTGGCGGAAGAGCCGAGCCGTGGGATACCAGGGGGAATCCTCCCGCTCCAGCATCCAGCGCCAATCGGGCGCATGGCACAGCAGCACCCACACCGGCTTGCCCAATGCCCCGGCCAGATGCGCCACGCCTGTATCCACGCTGATCACCAGGTCCAACTGACTGACAAGCGCGGCCGTATCGCCCCAATCTCGGATCAAGGGAGCCAGTTCAATGATCGCTGTCCTCTGCCAATCTCCCGGCTCCCGCGCTCGCTCTCCCACCTGCAAGCTGTACCAGGCGATGCCGGGGACGTCGAACAGAGGGCCGAAATCGGCCAGGCGGGCGGAGCGGTTGCGATCGTTGCCCTGCTGGGGATTGCCCGCCCAGACGATGCCCACGCGTAAGGTGCGAGCGGGCCCAGGCGGGAGAAGAAGATAGCGGTCAGGCGGAGGCTCCAGATAGGGAATAGCCGCGGGAATGGTCTCCAACGTCGTTCCCAGCAGCCCCGCCACGGTCATCAGAGGAGTGTACATGTCGAAAGCTGATTCGTGAATCTCCCCTGGCCCGCGAATCGCATCCACCCCAGCCACGGTCGCCATCAACGCCTGCAAGGGCCCAGGAGCCACCAGCAACACCTTGCCCACTCGCTCATGGACAAGGGGCAAATAGCGGGCGAACTGGATGGTGTCGCCAGCCCCCTGCTCGGTGTGCACCAAAAGCGTCTTGTCGGGCATGGGAGCGCCATTCCAACGGGGTTGCGGCGGCAGAAAGGGCGTAAAGAAACGGGTTCGCCAGCGCCAGTCGAACTCTCGAAAGCCTCGAGACAGATCACCCAGTTTCAGCAAAGCCATTCCCAAATTCATGTGTGCATCAGGGAAATCGGGATTCAGGACCAGGGCCTTTTCATAGTGCGCCACCGCCTCGCGCAGACGATTTTGGGCGGTGAACGCGTTGCCCAGGTTGTTGTAGACCACAGCAGCGTTCGGCTTCATGGCCCGAGCCTGCTCGAACAAGGCCATGGCATCCTCCACCCGATCCTCATCCAGCAGGGCTGCGCCGCGATTAATGGCCGCCACAAAGGGATCTTCCAGCTTCTCAAAAAGCAGCGCAGATTTCAAGGGGGCTGGCACGTCCTGCAGCGCCCCATCGGGCACGATGTAGGATGTATTGATAAGGGGATCATCGAATTCCATCATCTCGGGGAAGCGGTGAGGTAAAATCTGGACTGCAAAAATCTCCTGTACGCCCTCCTCGAAACGTAGAAACGCGACCGTTTCACCCGATTGGAGATTCACCACCCACACGCCGCTGATACGCTCATCCAGATGCTCCACCAGGGGGATGCCGCTGAACATTGAGGTTTCACGCACCTGCGACAAACCAATGAAAGCCAGTGTCCCGATGAAATCAAGACCACGCGTGAAGCCGGGAAGCAAAGCCACAGTATGGCAGCTCTTATGCGGAAGATCCACCCAGGCCAGACTGCCCCGGCCCGATTCCAGCACCCACAATCTACCACCGTAGAGCCGCGGAGAATGAGGCATGGAAAGACCCCGCAGCAACACCTCGTTGTTCTCGACATCCATGAGGATGCCGCCCGAGCGCTTATTTGCGCGCCATGCGCCCGCGGCATCGGTCTCACCCAGTGCGGTGATATATTTGGGCTTCCCTTCAACCATACATACCCCATTGAGATGACAGCGGTCTTCCGGGGCCAGGGCGGTGATGAAATGAGGCCGCCAGCGCGGGACAAAGCTGTGGTCTGGGTCCAGGGTGCAAAGCGCGCTGAAGCGGGTATTGACCAGCCACAATTCATCGCGTCCCCAGGCCATCTCATGAATATCGATGTCGCCGGTAACGTGGATCCGGCGGGGAATATAGCAGGCGTCATGTTTACCCGGCGGTTCCAATTTGGACGTCACTGCTGGCATATTACGATAATACCAGACCGTATTCTTGCCCCCAATCGTCAGACGTGATCTATCCACAGCGATGCCCATGGGTTTTTCCAGCGTGCGAAAATGAGTATTGATGACGCCACCATCGTTGCGCACAAGAATGACCTTACCCGCCTGATAGGTGCTGACCACCAGCGAAATGCCAAAATGATCGAGGATGCCAGGCAGGTTAGAGGTGTAGACAGATCGCAAACGACTGGATTCGGTCATGAAAGCTGGCCAGACGCATCGCGCCAAGGCTATTTCAGAGCGTTGGGACTTTTGTGATTGCGCACTTTGTAGAGCAAATCCATATAGCGACGTAGGATATCATCCACCATGCCGCGGAAGGGAACCGACGCGGCCATGCCGTAGATGGGGGCCATGCCGCCGGTCGGAGGCTGATGCCGAACCTCCGCCACGGCATCGGCCAGATCACTGAGAAAGCGCTCGGCCACGCCTGGCTGGGTGTGACGCAAGGTGACGGCGATGTGCACCGCGGGCGGGAATTGCAGGCCATTCAGGCTCCAGCCGCGATGGGTCATGGCGTCGAACACATGATAGATATCCACCTCGTCTGAGCCGAACGCAATGACCCACAGGGGTTCGCCCAACACGCGCAGGCCCGGAATGGCGTTGACGCCCTCGCGGATCTGCTCGCCCGTCTCCAGAATGCGCCGGGCCGCGTCCAGATAGCCCTCTCGCCCCAGCTTCACCATTACAGCCCAAGCCACAGCCATGAGCCCGCCCGGTTTGCTGCCGCCCATGGTGGGCGAGGCGTAGAGCCCCCCGGGCCAATCGGTGGCGGTGAAATACTGAAAGCGGCGCAGGCCCGGATGCCGATAAAGCACCACCGATGTGC
>Ga0256914_1000514_pt1 | contig 37971 bp, 21 predicted proteins | sample HulkmetaG_FD_191571 | JGI IMG/M metagenome (GOLD analysis project Ga0256914, IMG submission 191571) | Hydrothermal chimney microbial communities from Main Endeavour vent field at the Juan de Fuca Ridge, Pacific Ocean - Hulk | ecosystem: Environmental > Aquatic > Marine > Hydrothermal vents ... | reverse complement strand
ACCCCCTCCCACGGCCACGCCGCCACGATAGCCCTAACCCTCTGCTGGCACTCCTCCCCATGTCCACCTCGTTCCAGAATAAACTGTCCCTCATCATCACCAACAAAAGCGTGCTGCTTTTGAGCGCACTGGTGGCGCTATGGCTGACAGATGCCCGGGCCCGCAGCCTCTTTCCCTGGATTATCACCGGGCATCTTTTGCTTTCGGTGCTGCTTATTTTTTGGCTTTCTCGTCGCCCGCAGCAGCAGCGGTGGCTGTTGGCCCTGAACTATCTGCTGGACATGGGGCTTACGCTCATTCTCATCAACATCAGCGGTGGCATCAATTCGCCATTTTGGGCAATGCTTATTTTGCAGGTGCTGCTACCCGCCTTTTATTTTTCCTGGCCACTTTTCATCTGGCTTGGCGCATTTTTGAGCGGGCCGCTTTATGTGCTTTCGGTGGGAATTCGGGCGCAAAGCCTGGTTTTTCTCAGCGATCCCCTCTTTTTAACCCGTTACGCCCTGCTCTTTGTGGGCGCCATTGCCGGGGCGCTGGCTGTGCAACAATGGCTTGATAGCCAGGAACGAGAACGAAAATTGCGGACCATGCTGGCCACCCGCGAGGCTGATCTGGCTAGTCAAACGCAACAATTGCAACGTACCGCCAGCGATTTGGGCGAGCGCGTGCTGCAATTGCGGGCCCTGCAGGAGGTAGCCCGCTCGCTGGCTGTCACCCTGAACCTGCGAGAAACCAACCGCGCCCTGATTCGACGCCTGGCCACCATCACCGATGCCCGTCATGTGGCTCTGGTGCGGCTGCAACCGGAAGAACTGCGGCTGCAAGGCTCATGGCTGGACACCCGGGCCCAACCCCGCCGCCTGATTCCCATCACGCTGCAACTTTCGCCGCAGGATATCGAAAGTTTGAGCATGGGCATGTTGGTTTTTAGCCCGGTCAGCGCAGAGCTGGGCTTTCAGCAATTGCAAAAGATATGGGATGTGAAGTATTTTTTGTGCGTGCCCCTGATGCTACGCGGCGAGCCCTTTGGCGCGTTGTATCTGGGTGATAATCGCCGCGATTTTGTCAGTGAACAGGAACGCCAATTTCTGGAATCCTTTGCTTACTTTGCATCCACTGCCATCGAAAACGCACAGCTTTACCAAACCATCGCCGATAAAAACCAAGAGCTGGAGACCATTCTTTCGGGCATTGGCGATGGCGTGCTGGTGGTGGATGCCGATTTGCGCGTTATGCTGATGAACCCTGTGGCGACACACATCTTCAGCCTGGAATCTACCCCATCCAGTGGCCAGCCTCTGCCCCAAAGCATCCGCCAGCAGCCTATCTACGACCTGCTGGAAAATATCCGCAGCCAACCGGATGCCTTTTTGGTGCAGGAAATCGAACTGGCGCCATTGGGTAGTGAGCAATTGCGCACCTATCAGGCTTTGGCTACGCCATTGCTGGTGGATCAACATTTGCAGGGCATTGCCACGGTACTGCGTGACATCACCGCCCAAAAAGAGCTGGAGCGAATGAAATCGAATTTTCTGTCGGTGGTTTCCCACGAGTTGCGCACACCGCTCCATGCCATCAAGGGCTTTGTCAACATTATTCTCATGGGCAAAACTGGCCCGGTCAGCGAAATTCAGCGCGATTTTTTGGAGACGGTACAGGAACAAACCAATAATTTGCAACGCCTGATTGATGATTTGCTGGAATTTTCGCGGCTGGAATCGGGCAGTGTGAGCCTGCGTTTGCAGCCGGTGGATGTGCCAGTGGTCATCGAAGCGGTGCTGGATAAGCTTTCGCTGGCGGCCAGCTCCACTCAGGTTCAGCTAGTCAACCACACGCCCGACGCGCTCCCCACCATTCTGGCCGACCCCTGGCGGCTGGAGCAGGTGGTTACCAATCTGGTGGATAATGCCATTAAATTTACGCCGGCCCGGGGCAAGGTGAGCATCAATGCCCAGGATTTGGGCGATTTTATTCAGGTCTCGGTGCAGGATACCGGTATTGGCGTGCCGCCCGAGCAGCAGGAACGCATTTTCGACCGTTTTTATCAGGTCGATGGCGGCGCCAACCGGCAATACAAAGGCACAGGTCTGGGATTAACCATTTGTCGGCACATTGTGGCGCATCATCGCGGGCGCATTTGGGTTGAAAGCGGGCCCGAACAAGGAGCAACCTTCTTCTTTACCCTCTACAAAAAATTGGAAGACAGCGATATGGCCACATTGGACTTTACCACGCTACCCGCCCGCGCCGATGTTGTGGAACAACCCTGATTCATAAAAAGATGGTTACTACTAAGGTAGCCAGGCTAGAAACCACTAAGACACGAAGCCACCAAGGCACAAAGAAAGAAAAAGGTTTGAAATGCTTGGTGTTCTTCGTGTCTTTGTGCCTTTGTGGTGATTGAAGTCGGATACGTTAGTCGTTACAAAAGATGGCGCTTTTGATGCTTTGTGATAAGATTATCCCATGACTGATCCTATCCGCATCCTTCATTTTGCCGATGTGCATATTGGCATGGAACGCTATGGCCGAATCGATGCCGCCACCGGTGTCAACAGCCGTGTCATGGACTTTTTGCGCCGTCTTTCCGATTTGGTGGACTACGCCATTAGCCAATCGGTTGATTTGGTCATCTTCGCGGGCGATGCCTACAAAAGTCGCAATCCCAACTCTACTTATCGCCGAGAATTTGCCTGGCGCATCAAACAACTGGCCGACCGAGGCATTCCGGTGGTGATGCTGCCAGGCAACCACGATTTGCCCGCGGCTCCCAATCGCGCCTCCACCATCGAAATTTTCGACACGCTGCGAGTTGCCAACATTCATGTACTGGAACACAGCAGCGGCGTTACCCGCATCGAAACAGCCCGCGGGCCCGTGCAGATTGCCCCTGTGCCCTATCCCTACATCTCGGAACTCACCAGCCAGGAAAGCTATCGAGCGGTGAGTCTGGCCGAACTAGACCGGCTCATCACCACCAAGCTGGATGCCATCATCCACGATTACGCGGCCACAGTGCGACAGCAGCCTGATATTCCCGCCATTCTGGTGGGACATTTTTCGGTGGATGAGGCCCGCACCGGCTCAGAACACAGCATCATGGTGGGACGCGATGTCAAAGTCTCGCGGGCGGCCCTGGTGGACGATGCCTGGGATTATGTGGCATTGGGGCACATCCACAAACATCAGGATTTGAATCAGGGAGCGCATCCCCCGGTGGTTTACAGCGGCAGCCTGTCGCGCATCGATTTTGGCGAGGAGCGGGAGCCCAAGGGCTGGGTACTGGCCCAAGTGACCCGTGGGCACACCGACTACGATTTTATCCCGCATTTGCACCGCGAAGCGCGACGATTTGTGACGCTGGATTGCGATTGTCGGCAAAAGGATGACCCGCTGGAAGCCATTTTGCAGCACATCGGACACAAAGAAAAACTGGGCATCATCGACAATGCCATCGTGCGCCTGCGCTTGCGCCTGACTGCTGAGCAAGATGCCATGATTCAGGAGCGCAAAATCAAAGCGGCGCTGAGTTCAGCGTTTACGGTGGCGGGCATCATCAAAGAGATTGATTGGGGCGTTCGCAGCCGCTTGGGTGCAATCAGCATCGAAAGCATGACACCGCTGGAGCTGCTGGAACGTTATCTCGACATTTCCGATTTACCGGCAGCACGCCAAAAAGTGCTGCTGGAAGAAGCCAAAACCATCATCCAGGAGAGCCAATGATGAAGATTGCCGAAAAAACAGCCTTGATTGCCGGTGGCGCTTCCGGTTTGGGCGAGGCCACGGCCCGTCGCTTGCACCAGGAAGGAGCCCGTATCGTTATTTTTGATCTCAATGCCCAGCGCGGGCAGGCCGTGGCTGACGAACTGGGCGATGCTGCATGCTTTGTGGCAGGCAGCGTTACCGAAGAGGCAGATGTCCAAAAAGCCGTGGATGAAGCCATCTCTCGTTTTGATGCGTTGCACATAGCAGTCAACACCGCGGGCATTGCCACGCCCGGGCGCATTCTGGGCAAGCATGGCCCGTTGGCCCTGGAAACTTTTGCCCGCGTCATTGCCATCAATCTGGTGGGCACGTTCAATGTGATGCGACTGGCCGCAGCAGCCATGCAGCAAAATCTGCCCCAGGATGATGGCGAGCGGGGTGTCATCATCAACACCGCGTCCATTGCCGCTTACGAAGGGCAAATCGGACAGGCTGCTTATGCTGCGTCCAAAGGTGGTGTGGTGGGCCTGACCTTGCCCGCAGCCCGCGATCTGGCCAAATGGGGCATCCGCGTGCTAACCATTGCTCCCGGCTTGTTCGACACGCCGCTGTTGGCGGGCCTGCCCGAACAAGTAAAGCTGGGATTGGGCCAGCAAGTTCCCTTCCCCTCCCGTTTGGGGCAACCTCCGGAATATGCTTTTTTGGTCACGCACATCATCGAAAACACATTGCTCAACGGCGAGGTGATTCGCCTGGATGGCGCCTTGCGCATGGGCCCGAGGTAGGGCGAAAAACGTCACAAGTTATCCGATTTTTGGTAGTGGTTCGAATTTGACTGACGCCATGGCATCTTGGTGGCAAAAAATGAGTAGAAGGCTCTCAACCGTGGTTGCATCAAATCGCGCAACATCAGTTACAAAAACAAAGATGGATGGCGTCAATCATTTCTTGGTCTCTAACTGTCGGAACACCAAAGCTTTTTCTCGCTTCAAATGTGCAGTCATTTAACAGTTATGTTATCCTTATAGTGGCGAAGAATTAAATACCAAGCTCATCCCCTTAATGCCATGGCAAAGCATAATCCTTACCCGTGACCAAACATTTATGGGTCTGTCTCTAAAGCAAAATGCCGCTAATGTTGAAAAAGCTATTCGCAGATAAACCTGGTTGTAAGCATTGCACTTAAGTAACTATTCACGTTCATCTGGAAAGAACTACTAGGCCACAAGACATGAAAAAAGGAAAGGAATCCCTTGTTGCCTTCCTTTTTCTTGGTGCCTTTGCGGCAAAATGTGGGCCAAGACCTGTTAAGTAAGTGATGCTATGAAAGTTGAAATGTAACGGTTCATCGCTATCCAGAACATACCACCAAGGTACAAAGAAAAAGGAAAGAAACCATCAAGAAAATCTGTGCCATCTGTGTAATCTGTGGTTGACATGGTTTAACCATAGAATCCAGAGCGCACCACCAAGAGCACCAAGAAAAATCTGCGAAATCTATGTCATCTGTGGTTACCATGACGAATTTTAGCGCCAAATCTATTTTCGCCGTTCGCCGGGATGCACAGCGCTTTTCTTAAGTTTCAAATGTGCATCTACTTAACAGCTTGCACTAAATGCTGAAAGCATCCTACGCATCGCTCAGCACTAACCCAAATTAAACCATCGTTTCAAAGTTCACCTCACTTCTCAACTACTTCCCCATCTCATCTTTTTTGTATCTAAGGAGGTCTTTCTAATGTCCATGAGTCGAAATCTCCCCCGAAGCATGGCGCTCATGCTACTGCTTTTGATGGCCCTGTCTTTCGCATCTGGCGGCACAGTTCAAGCTTCGCCTATGCATCAGGGGACAGGTGGTCTATTTCTTCCCGCACCAGATGCGCCGAATGTTACACTTAGCCCCACTGCCGTAGAATCTCGGCCCGTCTACATCGATTATCAAATCATCAGCACGGTAAAACCTGGTGATGCACTACCACTCAACCTATTTCCAGATACTGCCTACACTGCTGTCATCGATAGCATCCAATCAGGCGTGACGGGCGCTACGATTTGGACCGGACACCTGAAAAACGTAGAGATGAGTCTGGTGGTTCTGGTAATGAAAGATGGCGTTATGATGGGACAAATCTCCTCTCCAGAAGGTATTTACCAAGTTCGTTACGCACAAGAAAAACGTCATCAAATTCTTAAAATCGACCAATCAACCTACCCGCCAGAAATGGAACCCATCTCGATTGATAGCATTGAAGCAAGCATTCTTGCCCCAGTACTGGCTACCGACGCAGATGACGGCTCGTTGATCGATATTTTAGTCGTCTATTCCCCTGAGGCGAAAACCCAGGTAGGTAGTGCAACAGCTATCGAAAACCTTATTGAACTCGCCGTTGCTGAAACAAATGCCTCCTATGAAAACAGCCAAGTCTCTCAGCGTATCGCCTTAGTTCATGTAGAAGAAATCGCTGGGGCCGTCAATAACTTTGAAGATGACTTGCCAGCAATCCGGGATCCTAACGACGGCAAAATGGATAATGTCCACCCCATGCGCAATACCTATCACGCTGACAATGTGGTTCTGATTATCCATGACACCGATTATTGTGGTTTGGCATACCACATGAGCAGTGTCAATACCGGTTTTGAGTCCGATGCGTTTGCTACCGTTCACTGGGATTGTGCCACTGGCAATTACAGCTTTGGGCATGAACTTGGGCATAACATGGGCGCCCGGCACGATTGGTACGTCGATGATGGCACAACACCATACGGCTATGTGCACGGCTATGTGCATTCCAGCTATGACTGGCGAACCATCATGGCCTATGGTAACGAATGTTCTGATCATGGAACCAGTTGTACTCGCTTGCAGTATTGGTCGAACCCAGCAGTTAGCTATGGTGGCGCAGCAATGGGTGTCGCGGCTGGAACCAGCACCAGTTGCAATGCCGGTACATCTTATCCTCCGGGCTCCGAATGTGATGCTGATAATCACCTAACACTCGATACCACCGCCTCTACCACTGACCAATTCCGTAGCAGTGAATATGTGTGGGTGGGTAATACCACTGACTGGAATAGCGCCAGTAACTGGAACACCGAAGAAGGCGCTCCCGGCGCTACGACGACTGTTCATCGTGTGCCGCGCACCATTGACGATGTTGTTATTCCTTCATCTCCTGTGGGTGGCAACTTCCCCACCATTGCCGGCGGCACAGCCAATGTGCGCGATCTAACCATCGAGAACAACGCCCAACTTACTCTGAATAGTGGTACACTCAATGTGTATGGCAATTGGGAAGAAACGGGAAGTGGCCAGTTCAATGGACAGGGTGGCACAGTTGCCTTTGTGGGGAAGCTCCCACAAACAATCACGGCCAATGCCGCATCTGTGTTCCCCAATGTTACTATTGGCGATGGAACGGGCAATCAACTGGTGCTTCTGAAGAGTGATCTGGACATCAATGGCAATTTAGTCATTCAGGATAAAGCTTCCTTTAATGCCGATCTTTACACCATCGAAATTGCTGGTAATTGGACAGAAACAGGCACCTTTGTTTCCGGTACAAGTACTGTCATCTTTGATGGTGCTTCGCAGACAGTTGATCGTACAGTCACCACGCTTAGCATCATCGATGAAGCCTTCCATGATGCCGATAACGCAGGTGGTAGCTATAGCACTTCCAAACTTCCTAGTGGCTGGGTACGTGAACAAAGCTCAGGTAGCGGCTTTTTAGGCGGCAATGGTAATTGCGACGATGGCGCTGCTGTCAAGTGGAATAATAGTAGTGATGCTTGGCTTTTTACCACCAGCTTTCATCTTGAAGCAGGTGTAGATTACAGCCTTTCGTACAAATATCGGTTGCTGCAAGGTGGCGGTGCGAGCCAGGAATGGAGTACTTATATTGGTCAGCAGCAAAACTCTGCCAGCATGACACAACTTCTTGGCACAACCGGAGCAGTAGCACCATCAAACTGCACCACCAAGACAGAAAACTTCACTGTGGCAACTTCAGGGACTTATTACCTCGGTATTCGAGTCCAAGATGGAAGCGGCTCTAACTATGCCACGGTTGACGATGTTCTCCTGACTGGCACCTTCCGCCCGACGTTTTACAATGCCCAGATAAAGAGTACTGGTGCCACAACGTTCAACAAAGATGTTACCATTTGGAATGATTTATCGGTTTTTGCAAACGCAGTGCTTGATTTGAATGGCCATGATGTGACTGTCGATGGCTCAACAACGAACAATGGCAAGATCAAAAACACACTGCAAGTGAATGCCGGTAGCACAACGGAATTCATGCACATCAAAAACAAAGCTGGCAATGCCGATAAATACCATGGTGTTGACATTACCCCTTCAGGCTCCATGGGAGATGTAACGGTAGAAATCCGTGGCAATCAGAGCAAATGTAATGTGGGTGATGAAATCATCCATCGCTGCTACGATATTTCGCCTACCACATCAGCCAGTGCTACAATTAAATTCTGGTATCTGAATGCAGAACATGGGAACGAGACGGTTAGCCAGATGAAAGCGTATCACTGGAATGGTTCATCATGGGATACGCTTACTTCGACTCGGGGAACTACTAGCGGCTATGAATGGGTCGAGGCCTCGGGTGTGAGCAGTTACTCTCCCTTTGGCTTGGCTGATGGTAATCCTGCGCCCCCCACAACGGTAAAACTTGTTCAGATTCAGGGCAGGGAGCTGCAATCTATCACACTTCTCTTGGGTGGATTGTTGATGCTTGGTCTGGGGGCAGCCGCCTTGGGTTGGGCCAAGATGCGGCAAGCTGCCAACAAGTAGAACATCTTCGCCTTACAATTTCTCCTAATTCTCACATAAAAGAACCGCCGGATTCTTCTTTCCGGCGGTTCTTTTATGTTTACTGGGTAACATTCTTTGTTTTGCTCACAGATTCTCACAGAGAATGCACCAATCTCCCCTGAATCTCCAAATCCCACGCAAAAAACCCGCCGCCCTGCAGTAAATCGGTTGTTTTTTGCCGGGCGCCCGCCATCGTGCGCCCGCTCCCGCACATCATGCGCCCGCGTGCGCGCCCGCCCTCAACCGGCAACCCTGACCCGCACCCCGGGCTACCTGCAAAACAGCGGCGAATACAGAAAATCACGTAACTCCGAAACCGCCACATCCTCTCCACTTGGCTTACGCAGCCGTAAAACACCCTGCTGATGCGCACTTTTGGCAATGTTCAGACCATACAAAAAACTGCCATCGGAACAAAGCGCCAGACTGGTCATGGACCCGCGGCTCGAAAACGTGAACAACTCATGGATAACCGGAGACTCTCCAGCGTCAATTTGCGCCACCTGTGACAACGCACCTTGGCTGCTGGCATCTGCGGCAACAAAAACCAGTTGCGTATTGGCCAAACCATAGGCAGGAACTGGATTCCAGGTCGTTTGCGCCACCTGCAAGGAACGATGCGTTCGCGGGTCAAGCACCGAACCCACCATGGGAATCGCATCATCGTCAGCAGGAACCTCCGCAACCCTTTGCAGCACATGATGATCTGCCGTGCGATAAATGGCATCAGGACTGGTTTGCAACCTCATCCGAAAACCCTGAGTCGCGGGCACATACCAGGCATCGATAATCTCAGTATGATCAGGCGGCAGCAGCCAGGCGCCCGTTGTGCCCAGATTGGGGTCATAAGCCACGAGCCAATCCCGATTGCAGCGCACACTCTGCGTCCACAAAATAAGTGGCGGCTGCCCCGCACGAGAAAACGTCGGCGGCAGGTTGCCGGCCATAGCCTTGCGAGGCGTCGCCAGAACCATCTCATGGCCATCGGCCCATCGCTGCACCAGCGAAACATTGCTGTTAAGACCATTGATGCTTTGCTCATGCCGCCAAACCAACATATCGGCATCAACATCCATGGCCGAAACCTGCAAAATAGGTGGAAGCACCCCTTGCAGCAGAACAAGAGATTCAAAAACCAGACGCCGATTTTGCTCCAGCCAGCGTCCTTGCACCTGCACCTGGCTGCCCGAAGCCACGCAATCAAAATCCAGCACCGAGCCATCCATCAGCGTCAAACCAGCATCCGCTGACGCTTGCAACAAAAGCACCTCACCTTGCGCAGTCTGAGCCAGCACACGTCCGTGGGCATCGGGCGTCGTGGTCAGCAGGGTGAGAGATGTGGGAGCAGGCGCGTGACTGGCTTTCGGGGGTGAGGGCTGCCCGGCATCCGGCTGCATCATCAGGGCCCGCGCAGCCCCCTCCAACTGCTCAGCCTGCAAACCCGCCACCACCTCATAAGCTTCATCCCAAGAGTCGCTGGCGGTCAGAGCATGATGCAGCGCAAAAAGCGCGTCCGGGCCCGATTCACGCAGCAGCCAGACCATCATCAGCCGGGCCGCAATATCGGGCGCATCGGGCGGCAACTCGGCAACAACCGTTGGCGGCAAACCTGTAATAGGCGAAACCCACTGCCCCTTCATCTTGTCAGCCCAGACTGTTAATCTAGCTCGACTTACATCCCCCACGGCCCAATGCCAGGCCAATACATCATCCATGGCCAACTGCAAACGCTGAGCCGCGGGCAGCTCTGATGTGATTGGACTTTGATCGCGAGCCTCCCGAATAACCTGCTGCGCCAGCGCCAGACGCAACTGCTGCTGAGGCGAAAGATCGCGGGCCGCGGCAATAAAATCCACATGCGGCGAATTGACAATCAACGCCATACCCACTCGGGCCCGATGCACCAAATCATCAAACTCCTGAGGCACAATAGCAATGCGCTGTGTCGGAAAATCAAGCCCCATCCGCTGCATCGCCTCCATGAGCCCGGGCAAATCAGCCATCAGATTCCGGGCAAAAACTTCATCCTTATCCCAAAACACCATCTCCACCCCAGAAGTCAGCGTGGTGCGCTGCTGCAAGCCCCAGCCCCGGGCCTCCAGCGGCGCCCGACGCCAATCCCTGCCCGCATACAAGCGATAGTGCCGTACCTGCGCCACGCCATCCACCAGCAAATGCACTCTGGCATTAGCGCCATCATAATCCACCGATTCCACTACAACCTCGGGCTCAGACAAACCGCGACGGGCCCGGACACTGGAAAGATAACGAAACCGCCAACTATCGGGCGCTCGCGGATCCAGCATGTCGGGCGCAGCATTGATGCCCCCCAACGCCCGCACATACTCCTCCTGCCGCACCACCTCTGCCAAATCTCGCTCCAACTGCCGATGCACCGCATAATAGCGCCAGCCGATAACCGCAGCAATGACAGCAGCCAGCGCGGCCAGCACTGCCAAACTCTTCAACAGAATCTGCAACCAACGCCGCATAGGCTTCTGCGTCGAAATAACGATGACTTCTTCTTCAGGAGACAAATAACTCATAAGATGCGATGTGGACAAGCCAGGAGCAACAACGATAAAAAGACAAACTGCAAACGCCATACTTCAGGTCATGGCAACCATTCAGATAAAGCCTTGCAGAACGCTCACTAATAATAGCATAACTCCCATCCAGCCCCATGCCCGTCATCCCCAAAAGCGAGCCTGGCGTGGTACAATGCTGAACATCACATAAACACCGGAGGCACAATTTATGACTGCATGGCTGGAACGCTCCAGCAAAGTTTTGTTGGAGTCACCATGGCTCAAAGTCTCTTGCAAAAGCTTCGAGCTGGACAATGGCGCCACCATCCCCGAGTATTACATCATCGAGAAACAGGATTCGGCCATGGCCATTTGTTATCTCGAAGATGAAGATCGCTTTATTCTGGTGCGCCAGTATCGGCCCGGCGTTGGCAAATCCACCACCTGTCATCCCGGCGGCCTGCTGGATGCCACCGACGCATCGCCGCTAAAAGGCGCACTGCGAGAATTGCTGGAAGAAACAGGATACCAGGCATACAAAACAGTACATTTAGGCAGCTTTGCGCCTGCACCCGCCTTTTGGGTAAATCATGTCCACATGTATCTGGTCTATTGCCGTAGCGTCACGCGCACAGCGGCCACGCCCGAACCCACCGAAGACCTGGAAATCGTCAGCATCGCCCGCACCGACCTGCTTTCGTTGGTCAACTCGGGCGAAATGGACTGCATCCCCTGTTCGCTGGGCAGCTACCGCGCACTGGAAGTGCTGGCACAAGACTCGACAGCAGTACTTAGCCGGAACAACTAAGCACAAAAATCTACATTTTTCACGAAGTTATCCGGTCTTTCATCCATTTGGGGCGCACATGCCAAAAACGGGGCAGCGCGCGCTCCCAATCCTGCAAAAGCTGGATTGCCAGCGGGCTTTGCGTGTGCGCAGCGTGCGCTTCTACCAACTCCCGTAGCAGCGTGGCAGCCGCATCCTCTTCGACTCGGGTGGCATAAACCAACTCGCTGTTCAACCGGGCCGGAAAACGGGGAGCGGCCTCATCATCCAGCACAAAAACCTGACCGCCCGTCATGCCTGCGCCAAAATTATTGCCCGTGGGGCCCAAAATCACCACCACGCCACCCGTCATGTACTCGCAGCCATGATCATCCACCCCCTCCACCACCGCCCGAGCACGGCTGTTGCGCACGGCAAAACGCTCACCTGCCCGTCCCGCGGCAAAAAGCGCCCCACCTGTCGCACCATACAAACAGGTATTGCCCATGATGTACTGCGCATGCCAGGGGAAGATCGCCTCATCTTCCGGGCGCAGGGTGATGACCCCACCTGCCAACCCCTTTCCCACATAATCATTGGCCTCGCCCATCAAATTGAACTGCAAGCCCTGGATTAGAAACGCACCAAACGATTGCCCCGCACTGCCGCGAAAAGTTACATCGATGGCCCTTTGCGGCAGCTCGGTGTAGCCCAATTGCGTCAGGCGCCCACTAACCCGAGCCCCCACCGCCCGATCGGTGTTGTAGATGGGAAACTCCCGGTGCATGGGAATTTTATCCAGCGCCAGCGCAGCCAAAGCAGCCTCGGCCACACGGTTGCCCAACGCATTGGGGGCATCATAATCGGGCCAAACTTTGAAATGCCGGGCGCTGCGAGGCTGCGGCTGAGCCAGCAATGGACTCAAATCCAGCGCATCCAGCGCCGCATCCCCCGTGCGTTTTTGCGTGAGTAAATCGGTGCGACCAATGACATCTTGCAAACGATGATATCCCATTGCGGCCAGCAACTCCCGCACCTCCTGGGCGATGAAGGTGAACATCGCCATCACATGCTCCGGTTTACCCGGAAACTTGGCCCGCAGCTTGGGATTTTGCGACGCCACGCCCACCGGGCAAGTATTGCGGTGGCATACCCGAGCCATGATACAACCCTCTGCAATCATGGCCAGCGTGCCAAATGAAACCTCATCCGCGCCCAGCAGCGCAGCCAGCAGCACATCACGTCCGCCACGAATACCCCCATCGGTACGCAGGATGACCCGCTGCCGCAGGCCGTTCATACGCAACGCCTGCTGCGCCTCGGCCAGACCAATCTCCCAGGGCACGCCCGTATGTTTGATAGAGGTCAGCGGCGATGCACCTGTCCCCCCGTTGCTGCCCGAAATGAGAATGCTGTTGGCCCGGCCTTTGGCCACGCCCGCAGCAATAGCACCGACCCCAGCTTGTGCCACCAATTTGACCGAGATGTTGGCTTCGGGGTTGATTTGTCGCAAATCGTAAATGAGCTGCGACAAATCTTCGATGGAATAAATATCGTGATGCGGTGGGGGCGAAATCAGGGGTACGCCCGGCGTGGTTAAACGGATGGAGGCAATGAGGTCTGTCACCTTGTGCCCCGGCAAATGCCCGCCCTCACCCGGCTTGGAGCCCTGCGCCATTTTGATTTGCAGCTCTTTGGCCGAGATGAGATACGCAGGAGTCACGCCAAAACGCCCGGAGGCAATTTGCTTAACAGCGCTGTTGCCCTCTGCTCCCAGGCGGGCCTCAGCCTCGCCCCCTTCGCCGCTGTTGGAAGCCGCGCCCAGCCGGTTCATGGCAATGGCCAGCACCTCGTGGGCCTCGGGACTGAGTGCGCCCATCGACATGGCCGCGGTGCTAAACCGGCGCACCAGCTCAGCCACAGGCTCCACCTCGTTCAGAGGAATAGATTTGCGGTCAGAGTGGATGCTGAGCAGGTCGCGCAGGTCGGTGGCAGGCTTTTGGGCCAAACGCTGGCTGTATTGACGATAACGGGCATACGCAGCCTCGAAGTTTTCCTCCAGCGCCGCGGGCATACGCACTGCCTCGTGCAGAATGTCGATAATCTCGGGCGTGAGCGCATGAACCTCGCCTTGGCGTCGATATTTGAACTGTCCCCAATGCTCCAGTTTTTCGCTGGGTGAACGATAGGCCAATTGATGCCGATAGAAAAGATCGCTGGCCAACTTGTCGAAACCAATGCCACTGAGACGATTGGGAGTTCCGGTAAAGCAACGCTGCACCACAGCATCATCCAGGCCGATAATCTCGAAAATTTGGGCCCCGGTATAACTTTCTACCGTGCTGATGCCCATTTTGGACATAATTTTAAGCAGGCCCATCTCCAGCGCCCGCAGATAGTTTTTACGCGCGGTTTCAGGGGAATCGACACCTTTTAGCCGTTGGTCAGTAGCCAGATTACTGACAGTATCCAGCGCCAGCCAGGGATGCACTGCGTTGGCGCCATAGCCGATGAGCGCGGCCAGGCGATGCACGCTGACCACATCTCCAGCCTCTACCAGAATGCTGCCCCGGGTGCGCATGCCCTGGCGGATGAGATGTTGATGCACCGCGCCCACAGCCAGCAGCGCCGGCGCGGGCGCACGGGTGGGCCCGATGTTACGATCGCTTAGCAAAATCAGGTTGTGTCCGTGCGCAAAGGCTTCTTCCGCCTCCTGGCTGATGCGATCCAGCAGGTTGGTGAGCCCTGCCTCGCCCTCCACCACCGGAAAGGTGATGTCGATTTCGACCAATGAGAAGGGCAGACCATCGTGCGAATCATCGAAATGGGTGTGGCGGTCGCGGCGCAGTTGCCGCAAGAGTTGTAGGGTTTTAGCATCCAGGACCGGGGTTTTCAGGCTGATGAGACGGGCGTGGCGCGGGGTTTCATCAAAAATGTTGCGCCGCGTGCCTAGCAACATGCGCAACGACATGACCATTTTTTCCCGCAGGGGGTCGATGGGGGGATTGGTGACTTCGGCGAAGCGCTGATAAAAGTAGTGGTACAGCGGGCGTGGCAGATGCGACATCACCGCGGGAGGTGTGTCATCGCCCATGGCGCCGGTGGGCTCTTTGCCGCCGATGGCCATAGGTTTGAGCATGGCGCTGACCGATTCAACAGTGTGTCCAAAGGCCTGCTCCAGGGGCATCAGGTCGGAGATGCTGGTGTCGGAGGGGTCGAAGAGGGTGCCTTCTTCGTAGATGGGGATTTCGGGATGGGCGGCATCGCCATTTTCGTGGGGGATGCGCCGGATGGCCTGGGCCAGTTCATCAATTTTGTAAAAGTTGCTCTTGCTCCACTGGGCGTAGGGACGCCGTCGGCTTACTTCCTGCTTGGTTTCATCGTTGAGCAGCAGCCGCCCGCGGAAGATGTCTACCAGAAGCATTTGACCCGCGCCCAGTTTGCCCCGCCGCACAATCTGGCTAACCGGGATGGGCACAACGCCGACTTCGGAGCTGGCAATGAGCAGGCCCTGGGAGGTGCGTTGGTAGCGCAGCGGGCGTAATCCATTGCGATCCAGCGAGGCACCGGCAACGCGGCCATCGGTAAAAACCAAGGCTGCGGGGCCATCCCACGGCTCTGAGAGGGCGGCATGATAGCGATAAAAAGCACGCAGTTCGGGCGGCATGGCTTTGTTGTTTTCCCAGGCCTCAGGTGTAAGCATCATCACCGCGTGGCGCAGGTCGCGGCCATTGCGCACCAGGGCCTCTACTGCGTTGTCCAGCATGGCGCTATCGGAGCCTGTTTCATCCAGGATGGGGATGATGGCTTTGCCCCAGGCATCCTCTTGCAATGCCCCGGCTCGGGCCCGCATCCAGTTGACATTGCCCTGGATGGTGTTGATTTCGCCATTGTGTCCCAGCAGGCGGAAGGGTTGGGCCCGACGCCAGGTGGGTACGGTGTTGGTGGCGTAGCGTTGATGATAGAGGACGATGGCGCTGCGGTAGTCGACATCAGCCAGATCTGGATAGAAGTTGGTAAGTTGCGAGCCCAGCATGAGTCCTTTGTAGACGATGGTGCGGCTGGAAAAGGATGAGATGTAAATGTCCAGGCCAGCGGCGGCAAATTCCCGCTCGATAGCCTTGCGGGCCAGGAAGAGGGTTTTTTCGAAGGGACGGTTGCGGTCCAGGAAGTCGGGGCGGGTCACAAAGGCTTGCCAGATTTCGGGCCGGGAGCTTTCGGCCACTGCACCCAGGGCATAAACGTTGACCGGTACTTGCCGCCAAGTGAGCATATCCAGTCCCAGAACTTGCAGCTCGTTGTGAACAATTTGTTGCCACGGGCCCGAATTCATCCCCTGGGGAACAAAGAAGACGCCCGCGGCCAAATCGCCATATTTCATTTGCGGCAGTCCCAGCAGACGGCCAAAGAAACGGATGGGGATTTGAGTGAGGAGTCCGGCGCCATCGCCAGTTCCTGAGTCGGCTGCCACGCCTCCGCGGTGTTCCATGCCTGCCAGGGCCTCTACGGCCAGAGTAACAAGTTCATGGCTGCGGCGTCCCGGAATGTCTGCGATGAGGCCGATGCCGCAGGCGTCTTTGTCGTAGCTGGTGTTGTGCAGGGGGAGCGGTGTGGAATGAGGGCGATGTGCAAGCATAAAGGGCTCCGGGAAAGGCGAATAGTTACGAAATGCGTAACGACTAAGTGGTTTGCAATAAGTTTCCTAATTCCAAATTGCGAGCTTGTCATTTTTCCATGACGAAGATGGACCCAATTAGACGAATATCAAAGCCTGCTTTTTAGGGCAGAAAAGTCGCACATCAGGTTCTCTTTGTGCCTTTGTGGCTTCGTGGCTTAGTGGTTTCTAGCCGGGCTACCTTAGTCGTAACCGAAATGCAAAGAATGGGAGGGAAGGTGGCAGTGTCAGGTGAAAAAGGAAAGCCCCTGGTTGCGAGGTGCGACCAGGGGCGACATTGCCAGGTTGTTTTGTTGATTTTATTTTATCATAGCTATGGGGACGGAGCAAATGAGTCTGTGTTGGGGATTGGGCTGTTGCTGGCGCTCGGAGGCGCGGGCGCATGATGCGCGGGCGCGAGGGTGACTTGGGTGTCGTAGAAGGTGGGACTGCCGCCCATGTCGGTTTGGGCTTGCGAGGTGAGCCAGTTGATGTTGCGGGTGTCGGGGCTGAGTTTGGCCCACCAGATGGTGGGGGTGAGCAGGGTTCCGGGGATGATGTCGGTGGTAACGCGGGCGCTGAGCTGGATTCGGCCGTGCTGGTTCTGGAGGATGACAGTTTGGCGGTGGTGGATGTTGCGGGCGCGGGCGTCGTCGGGATGTATCCACACCAGGGGTTCTTCTTCGCGGTGTCGAAAGCGCTTGAGGTTGGCGAAGGTGGTGTTGAGGAAGTTGTGGGCGGGTGGGGAGATGAGGGTGAGTGGGGCGTCGGGGGTTGGTGTGCTGTTGGCGGTTTGTGGCGCTTGCAGCCAGTTGGGAGGCGTCCAGGTTGGCAGGGGCGGGTAGCCGTCGTCGGCCATTTGTTGGCTATAAAGTTGGCATTTGCCATCGGGGGTCGGAAAGCCGCGGGCAAAGGGGGTGTAGGGTTGGGGCAGATTGAGACGGACAAAGCCTTCATTCAGCAGGCGCTGCCAGGTGATGGTTTGCATGGTGGGGTCGGTTTGGCTGGCCAGGAAGTTTTGCAGGAGGGTGGTGTCATCTTGCCGGAAGTGGGCATCGGTGAAGCCCATGGCCCGGGCAAGGCGACGGAAGATTTCGCTGTTGGGCAGGCTTTGGCCCACCGGGGCGATGGCGGGACGGTTGAGCGCGAGGTAGGTGTGTCCGTAGGGTTTGAGGATGTCCCAGTGTTCGAGCTGGGTGGTGGCGGGCAACAGGTAGTCGGCGTAGTCTGCAGTGTCGGTCTGGAAGTGTTCGAGGACGATGGTAAGCAGGTCTTCGCGAGCCAAACCGGCGTGAACGGCGTTTTGATCAGGCGCCACCGCGGCGGGGTTGCTATTGTAGATGATGAGGGCTTTGATGGGCGGGCCGGCCTCTGCGGGTGCGGGGCTGGGGTCGATGGGTCTGGGTGCATGATGGGCGCGGGCGCGGCGGGCGGGATCAAGGCTGAGTGCGTCGCCCAGGCGAATCATGTTGAGGGTGCGGGGTTGTTGGCCGTGCAGAAGGTCGGGGCGTTTGAGGGGGGTTTTATCCAGATGAAAGGCGCCGCTGCTGCTGAGCAGGACGCCTCCGCCTGGGTAACGCCAGTGGCCGACCAACGCGGGCAGTGTGGCGATGTTCCGCACGGCCATGCCGCCGGCGGCGTGGCGTTGCAGGCCATAGTTGATGCGGATGGCAGCGGGCCGGGCCGCTGCGTAGGCTTTTGCCAGGGAAATGATGCGCTGGGCGGGGATAGTGGTGATGTTTTGGGCCCACGCGGGTGTAAAATCTCCAATATGGTTTTGTAGTTGCTCGAAGCCGGTGGTGTACGCCCGAACGTAGGGCTCGTCGATGAGGTTTTGGGTGATGATGACGTGCATCATGGCCAGGGCCAACGCGCCATCGGTGCCGGGGCGGATGGGGATCCATTCGTCGGCGGCGCGGGCGGTGCGGGTGCGAGCGGGGTCGATGACGATGACGGGGGCGCCTTTTTTGCGGGCCTGCTGGATGAAGGGCCACAGGTGCATGTTGCTGCTGAGGATGTTACTGCCCCAGATGAGGATGAGGCGGGCGTGGGCGAAGTCTTCGGGCGCGGGCCCGATGACGCGTCCGGTGACATATTGAAAGCCTTCGAAGCCTGCTTCGGAGCAGATGGTGCGGGCGAGACGGGTGGCTCCCAGGCGGTGGAAGAAGGGTTTGGCCATGCCTTCACCTTGCAGCAGGCCCATGGTTCCGGCGTAGGAGTAGGGCATGATGGCCTCGGGCCCGTGGCGGGCGCTGATGGCTTGCAGGCGGGCGCTGATTTCGGCCACAGCCTGCTGCCAGCTAATGGGCCGAAATTGTCCTGCGCCTTTGGGGCCCACACGTTTGAGGGGCGTGGTGAGGCGGTCGGGATGGTAGGTGCGCTCCAGGTAGCGATCTACTTTGCCGCACAGCCGTCCCTGGGTGATGGGATGCTGGGGGTGGCCCTGGATGCGGATGGCGCGTCCGGTGGCGGGGTCAGTGGTGATTTGCCAGGAGCAGGTGTCGGGGCAGTCGTGCGGGCATACGCCGGTGATGGTAGGCATGGTGGATATTGGAGATTCGGTGCTGGAGTTTCGCGGCGGTAACGATTTACGCATTTCTTCACCCGTATTGTCCGTTCGCTGCGGTTAGGGCTGTTTTTTGCGGGGGATGGGCGTGGTGCGCTGCTCGCAAAATTTGGGCGCGGGCGCACTGCATGCAATGAGCAGGAACAGGGCGAGAAGGATAGGCAGCGCCAGCCAGCGGGAGGTCATCACATCGCCTCGAAGGAAAGAGTCGCCAAAGACCGGGGTGAAAAGATCATTGCCATTGTAGCATGGCGTGCATGTCGGGCCAAGAGCCAACCGCCTCGAGGGCGGGGCTTTTCAAAGTCGCACCGTGGACGCGTCGCTGGGTCGCAGACCCGGCTCGAAACACTCTTCTAGCCTTGCGCTAAGGCGAGTCTGTCCCCTGGCGAAGCGCCCTTTGGGCTAGATCTACGGTCGTCGGAATGACGTGTCCACCTGACTTTGAAAAAGCCTTGATTTCGGGGGTGGGCGAGTTGACGACGTAATTGAGGAGCTGTATGATAGTTATCTTGATCCCCTGGCCTGACTGCCGCCAATCTTGCAGGAAAAATTTGCATGGCTGATTTCTGGCTCTGGGGCAAAAAGTTCATCGATACTCAGGAGGTTTCATGGAATCCCCGAACAATCAAACTTCACCCTATCACAATCCTGTAACCCTGCTGCAGCGGCTCATTCAGTTCGATACCACAAACCCTCCCGGTCGCACCACTGAATGTATCGCCTTCATCAATAACCTGCTTACCGAGGCCGGGATCGAGACCAGGATTCTCTCCAAGTCACCGGAACGCCCCAACCTCATCGCCCGGTTATCCGGTCATGGCAATGCGCCACCGCTACTTCTCTATGGCCATGTAGATGTCGTCACCACCGAGAACCAGCAGTGGCGATATCCTCCATTCGAGGGGAAAGAGACTGAAGGCTTTATATGGGGGCGTGGCGCCCTGGATATGAAAGGCGGCGTGGCCATGATGCTGGCTGCGTTTCTGCGCGCCAAGCGAGAGGACCTGAAGCTGCCGGGCGACGTTATCTTCGTTGCAGTAAGTGACGAAGAAGCAGGTGGTGATTTTGGGGCCAGATTCCTGGTGGAAGAACATGCAGATCTCTTCACCGGCGTGCGCTATGCCATCGGCGAATTCGGCGGGTTCACGCTACATGTAGGCAATAAGCGATTTTACCCAATCCAGGTCGCTGAGAAACAAATCTGTTGGATGAAAGCGACTTTCCGCGGGCCTGGTGGCCATGGCTCCATGCCCGTGCGCGGCGGAGCGATGGCCAAGATGTCTGACTTTCTTCGGAAAATTGATCGCCATCGTCTGCCCGTTCACATTACACCGGTGGCGCGTGCCATGCTTAAAGCAATGGCATCCTCTCTTGGCGGGTTAAATGGCCTGATGCTTGGCCAATTAACAAATCCCATCTTGACCGATAAAATGCTTGATTTGCTTGGCGAGCGTGGCCGTGTCTTTGATGCAATGTTACACAACACGGTCAGTCCCACGATCTTACATGGTAGCAATAAGATCAATGTGGTGCCTGGTGCGGCGTCGGTGGAGCTGGATGGACGATTGCTCCCCGGCTATAAACCAGACGATATGATTGCCGAGTTGCGCCAAATCGTCGGAGACGAGGTTGAACTGGAAGTGATGCGATATGATTTGGGCCCAGCCGAATCTGACATGGGACTATTCGACATGCTGACTGACACCTTGCGTCAGCTTGATCCCGAGGGCGTTCCAGTTCCTCTTCTACTGAGCGGCGTGACAGATGGACGCTTCTTCTCTCGGCTTGGCATTCAGACCTATGGCTACTTGCCCATGCCTCTGCCCGAGGACTTCAATTTTACGCGGACAATTCATGCAGCAGACGAACGTATTCCAGTTGAGGCGTTGGATTTTGGCGCAAATGCCCTTTACAAAGTCTTACAACGTTTCGGTGCATAGACTCTTTTTGAGTTACTACTAAGGTAGCGCGGCTAGAAACCACTAAGACACGAAGCCACAAAGGCACGAAGGAAAGAAAAAGGTTTGAAATGCTTGGTGTTCTTAGTGTCTTTGTGCCTTTGTGGCGATTGAAGTCGGGTACGTTAGTCGTTACCATGGAAGTCTTTGAAGATACACTTTTTCCGTCGCCGTCGTTGTCTGGCCAAGAGTTCCCCATCCGTACTTCCACTTCTCGTCCCAACTGCTGCACCGCCATCTCCCGCACCTGCTCCAGACTCTCCTGAGTGTGGTTTGGTTGGTCGATGCTACCTACTTTACTCGGATTCCAGCCGCTTTCATAATTTCAACCACAAGGGATACACTACCGGTATCGGGTGTTTTGCTAATCAGTCAGAGGTATGATACGCTTGATGGTGGTAATTGGCGCCCGTCGTCCGTTGCCAATTTTTTTGTTCTTTTGTAACGATACAGGTAGTGTTCTTCAATCCTTTGCCACGAAGGCTCAAAGGTGACGAAGTGGAAAAGTTCTTTCTTGCTTCGTACCGTTGTGCCTTCGTGTCCTTCGTGGCTCATCGGAAAACGTGAATAGTTACGTCCTTTTTGCACTTTGCCGGGGCATCTGGCGCATGTAGCAGGTCTTTTCCCGCTCCATGATCTGCAAGCTTCGCCCCTGAACAGCCCATGCTCACTTATAACCACTTCACTTATCAGTACCCCAACGCGGCCACAGCGACGCTGAAAAATCTGCAACTTCATATTCCCGAAGAAGCCTTTGTTTTGGTTGTCGGGCCATCTGGGGCAGGAAAGTCCACCTTTTTGCGCACCATCAATGGACTTATTCCCCATTTTTATGGTGGAACTGTGCGCGGCAGCATCAGTATTGCTGGGCGCGACCCGGTCAAAGCGTCGCCGCGGGGTATGTCTGATCAGGTGGGCATGGTTTTTCAGGACCCCGAATCCAGTTTTGTGGTGGATGTGGTTGAGGATGAATTGGCTTTTGCCATGGAAAATTGGGGCCTACCGCAAGATATCATGCGCAAGCGGGTGGAAGAGGCGCTGGATCAACTGCAAATTGCACATCTGCGCCAGCGCCCCATCAGTCAGCTTTCGGGGGGCGAAAAGCAACGCGTGGCCATTGCTGCGGTTCTCACCCTGCATCCACGTATTCTTGTTCTGGATGAGCCTACGTCGCAGCTAGACCCTCAGGCTGCTGAGGATGTTTTGCAAATTTTGCGCCAGCTCAATGAAGACTTGGGCCTGACGATTCTGCTTTCGGAGCATCGTCTTGAACGGGTGGCGCACTATGTCGATTATATGCTTTATTGGCCCGGTCATGGCCATCCCCCTCTTTTTGGCCCGCCCGCTCAAATTCTGGCCCAAATTCCTCTGACACCCCCTCTCATCACCCTGGGCAAGGCTCTGGACTGGCAACCTTTGCCTCTTACCATCAAACAGGGGCGCAAATTTGCCCGGGCGATAAAGCCTCGCTTGCGTCCCGAGCCTTTGCCGCCAATCCTGCGCCGCACAGATATCTCGCCCGACATCACCATCAGCAATGTTTGGCATAGCTACGCCGGGCAAAATGAAACGTTGCGCGGCATCACGCTGCAAGCTGGGCCCGGAGAATTCATCGCGCTTATGGGGCGCAATGGCAGCGGCAAAACCACTCTGCTCAAGCATCTGGTGGGCCTGCTCAAGCCTGCCCGCGGCAGCATACAAATTTTGGGGATGGATCCTGTGCGTACCCCCACCGAAACTTTGACCCGACGCATCGCCTATCTGCCCCAGAATCCTGAGCGTCTTCTTTTTGCCGAGAGTGTGGCCGATGAGCTGGCCTTTAGTCGTCGGGCCCATCATCTTGCGCCCGACAGCGCTGCCGATCAGGCGTTGTTGGCCCGTTTGGGCCTTGATGAGCTGCAAAACCGTCATCCCCATGATTTATCGGTGGGAGAAAAACAGCGTCTTGCTCTGGCCGCGGTTCTTATACCTGATCCTCAGATTCTTTTGCTGGATGAACCCACGCGGGGTCTTGATTATGTGCAGAAAAAGCAGCTTACCCACATTTTGCAGCGTTTGCGAGATGAAGGCAAAACCATCATCATGGCCACTCACGATGTCGAGCTGGCTGCCGCGGCTGCCGATCGTGTCATTCTTATGGCTCAGGGGCAACTTGTTGTCGATGGCCCGGCCCGCCGCATCATGTCTGAATCACTGCTTTTTGCCAGTCAAATCAACAAGCTCTTTCGTGATTCCCGCTATCTTACCCCGGATGATGTTTTGCAGGCCCTGCCATCACGGGAGCACGTTGAAGGCTCCTGAGGGTGACAGGTGTTTGCTATAAAGTTTTAGCCACTGCTGATGACGGTATTCCGGTGAAAAGCGGGGGTGTGCTTCGTAGATTTTCCCCAATGCTGGCCCGCGCGGAAACTGCTGTCCCAGTGTGATTTTTAGTCCCGACAGCAACGCCGCGGCATCATTGGGAGGCACGAGATGGGCATGAGGTGCGTCTGCGCAGACTTCGGGTAAGCCGCCCGCGCGTGTGGCCAGCACTGGCACGCCCAAACGCAGCGCCTCGAATGCAGTCATGCCCCAGGCCTCTTGCCGCGAGGGGATAATGACCACATGGGCAGCCCGCAACCACGCCCGAATATCGGGCACATGCCCCATCCAGCGCAAACCTGTCTGCCTGAGCTGTGCTTTGATGCGGCGTTGCCAGCGCGGGGCGGGGGCCATTGCGCCCAACAGCCACAATCGGGCCTGGGGCCACTGGGCACGCACTGCCGGCCATAGGCTCAGCAGCCAATCGATTCCTTTTTCTGGCGAGAGACGCCCGGCATAGAGAAGGTGGGGGCCGGGGCCAGCCAGATGCCGGGGCGCGGGCAGGGGCGCATCCACCAAAATGGCACGGCTATTGCCTAGCACCTGCATGGATGCGGCGGGAACGCCCTGCGTTGTCAGCCATTGTTGCCACGCGGCTGAAACAGGCACAACGGCATCGGCCCGGCGCAGCGCCTGCACATCCAGCCGGTTCCACAGTTTCATGCGTTGGTTTTCGGCGGTATGCCCCTGAGTTTCAGCTATCCAGCGGGGGCGCTGCCGCAACGAGGCTATGAGGACATCGCTGCGATAATCGCTGCTATGAACCAGTTGCGGCTGCACCTGATGCAGCAGATGACGCAATGCTCGCCAGGTTTTCAGGCTCCAGGGCGCGGGATCGGGCAGGGTGGTGCTGGCAAGCCCCGCGGCCCGGCTGGCCTGCACCAGAGGATGTTCTTTCGTGTCGCGGAAAAGTGCAGCGATGTGTACGCTCCATCCAATTTGGTGCAAGCGTTGGGCGTGCCACAGCATTTGCCGTTCGATGCCGCCCAGGTGGCGACTGGAGCGCAGAAAGAGGATGCCAGGCAAGTTAGTGTCTTTGCGCCTTTGTGGTGATTGAAGTCGGGTACGTTAGTCGTTACGATTATTTAGAGAGGAGGCAAGGGCTGTTTTGTGCGCCGGTGTGTCGGTTTATTCGGTGGGGGTTTGGCGACGGAGGACTATAAATACGCCGCCAGCCAATAGCAATGTTAGCAGACTGCCCCCCAGCAGTAATCCGGTGGGTGGGCCGCTGGCGGGCGGTGGTGCGGCGGGTGTGGCTGTGGGCGCGGGCTTGGGTGCGCGTGTGGGCGTAGCCGCCGCGGGGGTAGCTGTGGGCGCGGGCGGGGGCGTTGCTGTGGGCGTGGGGGTGTCGGGCACAGGGGTTGCAGTGGGTGTGGGGGAGGCTGTGGGGGGTATGGTGGGCGCTGCTGCGGTGGCTGTGCTGGTGGCTGTGGCTGTTGGTAGCGCTGTAGCTGTGGCTGTTGGCGGCTCTGTGGCCGAAGGCAAGGCTGTAGGAGTCTGCGTTGGTGGTGCGGGGGTGTTGGTGGGTGGCGGTGTATGGGTGGGCTGGGGGATGGGGGTATCGGTGGGGTGCGGTGTGGGAGTATGGGTGGCGGGCTCGGGCGTAGGGCTCGGAGCTGTGGTAGGCGTGTTGGTGGGCGCCGAGGTAGGGGTTAGCGACGGTGTGAGCGAAGGGCGGGCAGTGGGAGGCAGCAGCAGGACGGCGGCCCCAGCTTGCTGTGTATCTGCCTGGGCAAAAACGTGCAGCCCTGTCAGCATAAAGAATTGTCCGATAATGATGCTGATAACGATAAGTAGAGAAAGTGTTCGGTTCATGTTGGATTTTTGGGAGTGTTGAAACGGCCAATAAGCCAGGGAATACCGACGATGACAGGAAAGAGTAACACCGCTGCATGGGTAATCAGGCCATATGCCAGCCCCTGCTCGGTGGGAATGCCAGCAATGGAGAGGGCCAAAATGGCCAACCATTCAAAGATGGCAATGCCTGCCGGTGCGACAGGCACACTAAGTCCGCCCTGCACAATGACATTGGCCAAAATAGCCAGAGACAGACTGGCTGGCAGCGATAACGAAGCCAGCAGTGCATAGGTGGCGCCTATGCTGGCCGCCCAGGCGATGCCGGTCCAAAACAGGATGGGCAACAAGCGTTGGCGGTGGCGCAATGAGGAGAAGCCATTGAGCAAACGGCTGAGCAGACCGATGAGGCGGGCGATGACGGGCCAATGGCGGGCCAGCCGGGCCAATAGCGTGAGCGCCAGTGGCAGTCCGGCGATGATGCCTATCCATAACGCCAGCGCTGCCAGACTCACGAACCAGATGGTGTTTTTGTTGGATTCGAGCCAGGCGGGCAGGATGAAGTAGGGCAGCACCAAAGTGAAAAGTGCGCCCATGATCATCATGTCCAGCACTTTTTCGGCGCCAATGGTTCCTGCTGCTGCAGCCGAGCTGTTGCCGCGGTGGCGGCCCATGAAGTACGCCCGAGAAATATCGCCGCTGCGAAAGGGCAGTACAAAGTTGAGTAATTGCCCCGCCATCAAGGCGCCAAAAGCATCGCCAATGGCAGGCAATAGCTGCTCCACCGGGAAAAGCTGCCGCCAGCGAGAGGCTTTGGCAACATTATTGAGCAGCAGCGCCAAAATTGCAACCAGCAGCCAGGGCCAGCGCAAATAGTGCATGCTGTGCAGTGCTGCCCGCCAATCGACCAGGCGCCCCAGCATGACCAAGGCAAAAGCTGTCAGGCTTAATCCCAGCAACAGACCCGTGATCTGACGGGAGGAGCCTGACAGTTTTACGTTTTGCATGGTTGCGGGCATTTAGCGAATGATGACCGGCATGTATACAATCGCCGGGCGGTTTTCATCGATGAACAGCGGCAAATAGACCCATCGGGTTGGTATTTCGGTGGGCGTAGGTGTGTAAGCGGGCATGGAGAGATCTTCAAAGAATCGAATATCCTGGTCAATCATCACGCGGATTTTACCATCGGCTTGGTTATCCAGGTCTTTGGGCCCGCCATCGGTGATGGTGATTTCTGAAACCAGGGCGTAATCCATTTCGGAGCGGGGCCAGGTGCGCACTTTTACGACTCGCATGGTTCCGCCAGTTTGCGAAACTGGGATTTCGGCAGGTTGTGGCGGCGGGAATGCAGTTTCGTTATCATACATCCATAAGACTGTTTTCTTGCGCCCACGATCGTTGAAGACGTAGCCTTCGAAGCGGTTGGGCAAATCATTGCGAGGATGATCGAATGTGGCATCTTTTAGTTCATCGACCAGTGCTTTGTAGGCGTAGTAGCTGGGCTTGGGGGAGCCATCCAGGTTCAACAGGCCGTAGCGTCGTCCATCGTAGTTGATGGAGAAGTTCAAGTCGATGCCTGTGAACCAGGTGATGGGATAAACGTTGACCATCTGTGCTTCGAGGATATTTTGATAAATTGCCAAAATCTGGCGACGGAAGTCGGGCTCCTTTTGTTTGTTGTGCGAGGTTTCGCCAACTTCGGTGCATAAAATCGGTTTTTTCTTTCCCGAGGCATTGTAGACTTCGGTGACCATCCAGCGGGCCTTGAAGTCGATGTGGCGGTTGTAGCGATCAAATGGCTCTGGTTCCCAGCGCCAGCCTGACCACGGGTAATAGTGAAAATTGATGAAGTCGAAGTAATCGGCAGCACCGGCGGCCAGCATGTCATCCAGGAAGAGGGGGTCAAAAACGCCATGTTCCGGGTCTGTTGTAAAGTAGTCATACGCCAGTCCACCCATGGCCACATAGGTGTTTGGGTTGGCGCTCTTGATGGCAGGGTAGACCTTTTTGAGCATATTGGCATAGGCAGTTCCGCCAGCACCGGGCGCGGCTTTGGGGTTTCCGGCATCGCCCCAGCAACCGCCCAGCCAAACGAAGTCCTCGGCGTTGCTGTTATCAGGTTCATTGTAGAGCGACCAGATTTTTACTGTGTAGGGGGCATAGCTGTACCGTGCCACGGCATGGTTCAGGAATGTGGCAAAATCATCCAAATGCTCCGGCTTGATGGGACCGCAAGTGGTGTCTGCGGCCCAGCCTGGGTTATCGATAACGGTGAGGATGACATTGTAGCCATTGTTAGCAGCTTTTTTGAGTGCCTCGTCCCAGCTTGACCAATCGTAAACACCTGGTGTTTTTTCTACGTGGCCCCAGTTCAAAAAGAGTGTAACCCACCTTGTGTCAGTTTCGCTGAGTCGTTCGGCACCCTCCATGCTGGGCAGCAACCAAACTCCGTAGCCATTGTTGGGCAAGTCTGATGGTGGTGGGGGCGGGTCGATGATGCCGTCGTTGAGCCCGCGGGCAGATAGGGGAATAGTGATGGCAATGCCTGCAAGTACGACTAAAAATATCATGGTGAGTCGCCTTAACTGTTTGTTCATTATTTTCCTCCGTAAGTGTCGAGGTTGCGGGGCGAGGGTGTCAGAATGGCACAGGGATGAGTATCGCGCAGCAGTTAAATGGCCCGGTGCTCGCGGGGGAGAGCGGCCGTACCCGAGCTATAGCCAAAAGAAAGGATACAGGATAAACGCTAAAATGTAAAAGTTGAAGCACAGCAACACCAGTAAAGCGATGGTCAGCATTCGAGTTTGACCTGCTTTTGGGGCAATGCGCTGCAAGCCTGCAGCCATGGGCAGGAGCATGGCGGGCAAAACGGGGTACAAGTAACGCATTTGCGGAACAGAGCCTGCTTTCCAGGCCTGATACACAATATCCTTGCCCAGGGTCAGGCCAATTTGCGTGAGCAGAGTCAGGAGCAGCAGGATCAGGCCCATCTTTTGCCAGGCTGGGCGTTTTTTGTCAAGGACTTGCCAGTAGCCCAGCCCCAGCAGCAAAAGCATTCCCACGGTGATGATGCTTCCTGCCCAGTAAAGGCCCGAGGGCAGCGGAACCCGTAGCCATCCGAACCAGCCCCAAAAGGTGCGATAGATGGCAAGGCTCGATTTGGTCAGGGGGGCCGCCAGCACCAGTTGCCACAATCGTGCGGGCGAAAGATTGGCTTGTTGCGATGGTGTGAGCCAATAGCGGCCAGTTGCTTTGATAAGATAAAGCCCCAGGGGGATGGCGATGATTCCTGCGGCCAGCGTAGCGATGCCCAACATCCGGGCCCGACGCGAAGCATTGCGGGCCATGTGCAAAATGCCCCAGCCCGGAATTGCCAGCATCAGCACCAACACGCTGAAACCGGTGCGTTTGGTGTAGATGGTGAGAATGATGAACAAGAAGAACCAAGTCAGGGATTTGAGCGCGGGCCCATCCCGCAACAGGCGCAGGGCAAAGTAGGTGGCCCAAATGACCAGCGCCTCGGCCATGGGGTCATTGTTCACAGCAGCATTGGCTGCCAGATGCGCGGGCCACAACGCAGCAAAGGCCAGGGCCATCAGCGCAATTTGCGGGCGCTGCGGAAAAAGCAATCGTCCCAGGGCATAAATGCCGCCAAGGCTGATGCCCAGCCAGAAGATGCCAAAGAATCGTAGCAAAAGGACCGCTTGTGCATGGCTAAGTGTTTGGCCCCAGGTGTAAAGACCCAATCCGGCTAAATCGTAGTAAAGGGGTAGTTGATAAAAGGCGCGGGAATAGATGGGATCCCAGATGGTATCGAAGGAGTCGGGCAATTTATTGGGATCCCAGCCGACCAGGGAGTAGCCATACCACCAAAAGCTTTGTGTTTCCATGTCGGCGATAATTTCGCGCTCCCACGCCATGTTTACATCTTTATCGGTGGTTCCTGGTTTGCCCAAGCGGGCGTCGTGTAAGATGACTTCGTAGTGGCGCGGTTCGTCTGGCTGCATCCATGGACGGATGGTGAACGCGTACAGTGACGCCACCATCATCCCCAACAGGATGAGCCCCAGCGCTGTGCTGTGTCGATGCACCCACGGCTGTGCGCTGCGCTCTGATGGCTGTTGGTGCGCCTGCCAGGCAATCGTGGCAAAACCTGCAGCCAGGATGAACCAGAGCATAGATTGCCACAGGGTGCTACCTTGCAAAAAGCCTAATCCCAGTGTTAGTAGTGTCATGCCCGTGGCGGTGGCTTGCATGTAGGAGGCCCGGACCATGAGGTGACGCCACGAGCTGTTGCTGTGCGCCGCCTGGTACACACTCCAACTCAGGCTGGCTAGCAAGATTGCCAGTCCTAGCACCCAAAGTGCGCTGCTAAAAATACCGTACCAGTTAATCATAGAGCGAGGTTTCTCCTGATGGAGCCAGAGCAACTGCCATGGTTAGTCCCCAGATGCCCCAGATGACGATGGCGGAGAGGGGCGAGTAGGTGGGGGTATCGACGATGCCATGTACGAGAAAATGTGCCATCGAGCCCAGCAGGCCCGTGGCCAGCACCTTTTGCAGGCCCGAGCCGTGTCTGATTTGCCCAATCAGCGCTGCCAACAACACTCCCCAAAAGGCCAGATGCAAAATGAGGCCGGGATAGCCCATTTCGGCCAGCGCCTGAAGATAGATGTTATGTGCATGCGGTACATCGGCGGTGATGACGACACGATAGGTGGGATAGAGGTTTTGGGTGATGTCGGGAAAATTGCCCAGCCCAATGCCGGTGAAGGGAAAATCCAGGCCCGCGTAAATGGCGCGGCTCCATAATTCGGTGCGTTGGGCCAACGATTGCACGCCGGAGTTGGTATCGGAGCTGAGGAAGAGTTCCACCAGCGCCCGTCCGCGCAAAGCCAGCGTGCCAGTCATCATCAGGGCTCCGCCCCACCACAGCCAGCGCAAAGCCCGAATCATCAGCCCCGAGACTAAGACTGTGGCGACCAACATGCCCAGAATTGCGCCGCGTGATTGTGTTAGGAAGAGTACCAGTACCAACAGCAGCGTTGTGATGCTGGCCAGCAAGCGTTGTCCCCAGTTTTGCGGGCGAATGCTAATTGCCAGTGCCGGGGGCAAGAAGAGTGCCAGCAGGCCCGCTGTCATGTTGGGATTAAAGCCATCTTTATCGCCGGGCAGGCGCAGGCCCGAGGGCAGCAAATCGTAGAGTGAGCGGTTGAAGATGGGCAATTTGGGGCCCGAAAAGAAACGGGTTCCGGGCACGGTGGCAGCAATAAAGAGCAGTCCTCCCAGCAGGATGAGCCATCCGGCCCAGCGCAGCGCCCGGTTGTGCGATTGCGTGGCCAGGGCGTAAAAAATGGTTATATCTGCGATGAATGCGTAAATGCGGGGCAGTGTGATGCTGGCATCGGTGGCAATGAGTTGATTCAGGGGGAGCAGGAGTAACAGTCCCAGCAGGATGATGTCGGCCGGGGTGTGCCCTATCCAGCGCCTGGTGGCCCAGCCGCGGGCCAGCAGTATCGCCACCAGCCAGATGAGCGCGGCCACGGGAGCCCACTGCGGCAGGTGCTGGCTAAAAAATAGCACGGGCGCAGCCAGCAGGAGCAGCAGGCCAAAGAGCCAGGAGGGAATGTGTTGGTGTGGCATGGGAATGATGGGCAGGAATTTGCTGTTTTGGGGTAACGACTAACGTACCCAACTTCAATCACCACAAAGACACTAAGAACAGCAAGCATTTCAAAACTTTTTCTTTCTTTGTACCTTTGTAGCTTCGTGTCTTAGTGGTTTCTAGCCGGGCTACCTTGGTCGTAACGTTTTTGGTTTATTTGGGGCGGTGGCTTTGTTGGATGTGGGTTTTGACGATGACGCCCGCGGGCACGTTGCCGCGAATGATGCTGCCTGAGGCGATGGTGCTGTCGCTGCCAATGGTCAGGTGTGGTTCGATGAAGATGCCCGCGCCAAAGATGACACGATCGCCAATGCTGACGCGGCCCGAGGTGCTGACCATGGGTCCGAAGGTGCAGTGGCTGCCCAGTTTGTTGTGATGCTCGATGTTGACATAGGCGCTAAGGAAGTTGTTGTCGCCGATGCTGGTGCATGCGCCCAACCGGGCATTGGCCATGATGAGGTTGCCGCTGCCCAGGCTTACGTTGCTGTGCAATATCACGTTGGGAGCGATGACATTGGTAAAGGGAATGCCAAAGTCGCGCCATTGTGTGAATAGACGCTCGCGCACGGCCAGGTTAGAGCTAATGGCGATGATGGCGGCATCGAAGGTGTGGTTGGCCCATAGGTCGGCGATTTTAGCCATGCCCCCAACGATGGGCACACCCATCATGGTTTTGCCCCACAGGGTTTTGTTGTCATCGACAATGGCCACAGCTCGCTGCTTGGGATCGTGTGCGATGGCGTCCAGGGTTTGTACGGCGCCATCGCCGCCGCCCAGGATGAGGATGCGTTGGATGCGGTGGCTGGGGCAGGGGGCGTCGACCAGGTCGCTGCTTTGAGTGCTGGGCTCGGGCGTGGCAGCTTGGAGCTGGTCGATGAGTTTTTGGGCATCGGCAGCTTCGAGGCGGGGGCCCGTGTGCATGGTCAGCAGGGTTTCAAGACTGATGCCATGCTGTTTGGCCAGCAGTTCAGCTTTTTTGGTCCAGGTGCGGGTGGGGCTGGGCTGGTCGGAGGTGTTGGGGGATGGGGTCTGGTTCTGCACCCAGGTGTCAATCTCATTTGCCGTGGCGGGCTGGGTGCTGAGGACTGCCAGGGGGGCGCCCACGGGGAGCTCGCTGCCTGCGGCGGCCAGGGGGTAGAGGTGACCTGCTTGCTCTGCTTCGATATCGACGACGCTTTTGGTGGTTTCGACGGTACACAGGGCCTGCCCTTTTTTGACTGGTTCGCCCGGTGCGACTAGCCATTGGATGAGGAAGGCGGTGTCTTCGTTGACGCCGATTTGGGGCATGGGAATGAGGGTTTTCATCAGGCGAAAAGGACCTCCCAGATGGTTTTTTCGATTTTTTCGGGGGTGATGATGACCTGGTCTTCCAGATGACGGGCTGCGGGGATGGCTGTGGGCAGGGCGCTAAGACGCCGGATGGGGGTTTTGAGGCTCGGGCCCAGGGCGTCGTAGAGCTGTACGGCGGCTTCGGCGCTCCAGCCAAAGTTGCCGGGGCCTTCTTCGATGATGAGGATGCGTCCGCAGCGGGCGGCTGTTGGCAGGATGGGTTCCAGGTTTAGGGGGTGGATGGAGGCGGGCAGGTAGGCGTGGGCGCTGATTTCTTCTTGGGCCAGGTTTTCGAGTATTTGCGGCAGGTGCAGGCTTACACCGCCGTAGGTGATGATGAGGATGTCGGCGGGGCTGCTGGCGTTTTGTACTTTGATGGCGGGGTAGCCGCTGCTGTCGGAGATTTCGCTGCTTTGAATTTGCCAGGGTAAGGCAAGCTGGGCGGGATACAGCAATTTATGCTCGATAAACAGAACGGGCGCGTCATCTCCCAAAACAGCTTGCCGCAGCAGGTGGCCCGGCTGATGAAAGCGCGAAGGGGCGACGATGTGCAGTTCGGGAATGCCCAGGTAGAGTTTTTCCAGGCTTTGGCTGTGGGTGGGGCCGTAACCACGTCCACCGCCCATGGGGGTGCGGATGGTGATGGGAACGCTGACTTGGCCGTTGTACATTTGGGCGAATTTGGTGGCGTGGTTGATGAGTTGGTCGGCGGCCAGGGTGATGAAGTCGCCAAACATGATTTCGGCCACGGGGCGCAGGCCGCGTAGGGCCAGGCCATTGGCGATGCCGATGATGGCAGCTTCGCTGATGGGGGTGGCCCAGACGCGCTGTGGGTATTGGCTGGAGAGGCCCTGGGTGACTTTGAAGGCGCCGCCGTAGGGGTCGAGGATGTCTTCGCCCAGTACGATGACGCGTTCATCTTCCGCCATCATGCGATGGAGGGCTTGTTGCAGGGCGTTGAGCCAGGTTTGACGACGTGGGGGGTGGGGTTTGGGGTTCAAGGTTTAAGGTTGCTGGTTCAAGGTTTAAGGTTTGGGGTTAGGTGGCGGGGAAGAGTTGGTGTTGGATGGTTTGCAGGCGTTGTTCGATGTTTTGTTCGATTTGCCGGCGTTGTGGGGCCGGAAGTTGGTCGGCCAGCAGGGCGAGGGGGTCGGTTTGCCAGTGGCTGGCGATTTCTGCGGGGTCGCGGAAGTCATCTCCTTTGCTGTGCGGGCCCAGGCGATAGCTGTTGAGTAGCAGGTAGTAGGGTTTTTGGCGGGTGCGCACGTAGTCGATTGCGTTTTGGGCAGCGGTGTAGATGTTGAAGATGTTGTAGTCGCGGGCGCTGATTTCGTGGGAGCGGATGCCAAAGGGGGTGGCGCGCTGGCTCAGTTGGCCTGCCTGAGCCCGGGCCACAGGGGTGCTTTGGGCGTATTGGTTGTTATCGACAACAAAGAGGATGGGGAGTTGCCACAGGGCTGCGATGTTGAAGGATTCGTAGACGATGCCTTCGCCCATGGTGCCATCGCCCAGGAAGATGACGGTGACGGCGTTGGTTCCCCGATGTTTTTCGGCAGCCGCGCTACCCACAGCTATGGGAGTCATGCCGCCCTGGATGCCGTTGGTGTAGAAGTTGTTTTTGTGAAGGTGCTGGGTTCCGCCGATGCCGCCGCAAATGCCCTGGGGCAGGCCTGCGACTTCGGCTATAAGCCCGGTGATGTCATCGCTGTAGGCCAGAAAGTGTCCGTGGGCCCGATGGTTGGAGAAGATGACATCTTTTTTGCGATCCAGTGCGGCGATGACGCCTACGGCTGTGGCTTCCTGGCCCAGGCAGGTGTGAACGGTGCCACGGATTTTTCCTTGCGAAAAGAGTTGCAGCAAGGTTTCTTCTACCCGACGAATGGTTCGCATTTGTTGGTAGAAGGTGGCAGTGAGGTGGTGGGACATGGGGCGTGACGTGAGGGGGGGGTGTGACGATTAGCGGCGCAGTAGTTTGCGGGCGGCGTCGAACCAGCGGTAGGGGTAGGTGAGTGGCCAGGGGAGCTGGGGGTAGCGCCGCTGCATGTAGGTGCGGGAGGGGAAGAACATGTGGGTGAGTTGTTGGATGCGTTGTTGCCAGCTCAGGCCACGCAGGATGTGGAAGATGGTACGGCTGCTGCTGCGGTTGGCAGCGGTCATGCTGCGCAGGATATTATAACCGCTGAGTTGGTTCTGCGGTAGTTGTATCCATGTTTGCAGGGCTGCGGGCGTGGGGCTGGCAAAGTGTTGGCGGGCCAGATGGATGGCTTGGTGCAGGGCAGCTTCCCAGTGCAGGTGTCGGGCCTGGGCCAGGGTTTGTTCCCAGTCGAGGGTGTTGCCCCATTGCCGCAAGATTTGGTCGATGTCGTAGAGCCAGATGCCCAGGGCGCCTTGCTGGCCGCCATGTTCGAGGATGGCGTGTGCTGCCAGGTGCAGGATTTGTGCTTCGGGGGTGAAGGTAAGGTAGGGCAGGCCTTGCAGGTGGTGCGGTTCGGTTTGATTCAGGAACCAGTCTAGCCCTCTGTTGTTGTCGGGTAGCAGGGGCAGGGTTTTGTGCAGTTCCAGTTGCATGCCTGTGGCAGGATGGGTGAAGATGAAGTGATGCAGGTAGCCGACATCGTTGCCTGTGCTCAGACCTCGTTCCTGGTAGTGGGCCCGCATGCGGCGCAGCATGTCGGGCATGGCTGCGGGGCTAATGAGCAGATCGATGTCGTTCATGGGGCGCAGGGTGGGGTCAGGGTAGAGATTCAGGGCGAGGGCTGCGCCTTTGAGCAAGATGAGGGGTTGGGCTGGTTCTTGGGCGCTGAGGCTGAGCAGATGCAGAAGTGCGGTCTTGCGCAGGAGCCAGTGGGCCCGGGCCTGGGCGCGGGCTGCTTGCAGGTGGGCGCGTATCTCTGCGGGCACGCGGGCATCATGGGCCAGGGCGTGTGCAGCCGCGGGTGTAAGGCGATGGTTATCGAGCCAGGTGAGCCAGGCGTGACGTTGCTGATGGGTGGTTTCGGGCCCGGGCGGGCGTAGGGCGGGCGTTGGGTTGCTCATGTGAGTTTGTGATACTTGCGATTTGTCGGTAACAGATGTGCTGGCTTATTGTAGGCGATGCTGCGAAAAAGCAAAAGATGGAAAGGGGGGGCGATAGGGCCATAGAGGCCGGAAATAAAAAAATCCCCTAGGCGGGGAGTGGCATAGTTGGCAGTTGACGGTTGGGCTGGCGTCAGTACCAGCGGGCGTGGAGGGGAATGGGGGAAGCGGGTTTGTCGCCGTTGCCACGAGGAGGGGCGGCAAGGTTGGCAGGCTCGACACCCTCAGGCGATCGATATTCGGGAACCAGAGCGGCGATGATGGCCAGGGCTTGCGCCAGTTCTCCCTCCCGAGTGGCGTCATAGATCTCTTGCACGCCCTGATAGAGCTGCTCTGGCGGCGGCGTAGGCGTGGTAACACGCAGAATTTTCTCATGTGCGGTGGGCGTATGGTCTTCGTGATTCTGATACAGCTCCTCAGTCAGCTTCTCGCCCGGGCGCAGACCAACGAACTTGATTTCGATATCTTCGTCGGGCGTAAGCCCAGAAAGACGAATGAGGTCTCGGGCCAGATCGACGATTTTGACCGGCTCGCCCATCTCCAACATGAAAAGATCGCCGGGCGTGCCCATGGTCGCGGCCTGCAGCACCAATTGCACCGCTTCGGGAATGGTCATGAAATAGCGAGTGACCCGCTGATCAGTGACGGTGACTGGCCCGCCCGCCTCGATTTGCTTTTTGAAAAAGGGCACGACGCTGCCGCGGCTGCCCAACACATTGCCAAACCGCACCGCCACGTAGGACTTGCCGCTACGCTTGGCCGCATTCAACACCAGCAGCTCAGCCGTGCGCTTGGTGACGCCCATAATGTTGGCGGGGTTCACCGCCTTGTCGGTGGAAATGAGTACGAAATGCTCAACGCCATGGGCCAGACTGGTTTCCAGCAGGAAATAGGAGCCCAGGATGTTGTTGGTCAAGGCGTCGAGGGGGTTCGCTTCCATCAGGGGAACGTGCTTATGAGCTGCGGCATGGAAGACAATATCGGGCTGATGCGCATCGAACACCTGGCGCAGACGAGCGCTATCCCGCACATCGGCAATGACGGGGATGATCTTTTTTCTGAATGCCTCGATATCCTCAAACTCACCCCGTAGCTCATTCTGTATCTCGAAGATGCTGTTTTCGCCATGCCCGAGGAGGATCAACTTGTCCGGATTCGCCTTGAACGCCTGTCGGCAGATTTCGGAGCCAATAGAGCCGCCAGCGCCGGTAATCAGGACGCTTTTGCCCCGAATCAACTCTTGCACCGCCCCCAGGTCGGTCTTGATTGGCTCGCGACGAAGCAGATCGTTGATATCCACCGGACGCAGTTGGCGCAGGTTGACCTCAGATGTGAGCATCTCGGAAAGACCGGGGAGAATGCGGGCTGGAACCCCGGCGTCCTTGCAAATCTCGACGATCTCCCGCACGGCCTTGCCCGGAACGCTGGGCATGGCGATGATCACCTCCTGCACCTCCAGGCGCTCCACCAGATCGGGGATATCCGCCCGGCCGCCAAAGATGGGAACGCCGCTGATAGACAGGCCCTGTTTATCAGGATCATCATCGACAAAACCGACCACCTGCATGCCGCTGCCCGGATTCCTGCGAATCTCCCGGGCCAGCATCTGCCCCGCATCTCCCGCCCCGGCAATGAGCACATGTTTGGGCCGGGCCTGTTTGCTGGCGATGAAGGGCGGTCCCGAAAGAATGCGCACCAGCAAGCGGGGTACCGCGGTGGCTCCCAGAGCCAGTGTGAGGAAGATAATCGGCACCGATCGGGGAAAGCTGAAGCGGTCGGGCGAGAACTGGGCGAACGCAAAGGCGACGACCGCGGTCAAAATTGCGCCGATAGTGACGGCTCCGGTCAGCAACAGCAATTCTTCGATGGAGGCGTAACGCCAATAGCGGGAGTAAACGCCCGCCCAGCGAAAAACCACGATAAAAAGAACAATCGCTATGAGGGTGAACGCGACATACGCGGGCCAGTATGCGCCCAAATCGAAGGCGTCCAGGCGCAAAACAAAGGCCAGGTAGGCTGCCAGGGGCAACAAAATAATATCCAGCAGCAGAAGGTGCCGGTTGCGTATGTAGAGAATGCGTTCAACGATAAAATTCACCATAGCCATTTCCCGTCCCCAGTCAGGACAAATCCAAGAAAAGCACAAAACAAACAGAGATCACAAAAAATTTCACAGAGAAGAAGGGAAGAGATCATAAATCACAGCGATGACTCTCTGGATATCCGCCTCATCCATGGCCGTACCCGAAGGTAAACAAAGGCCCCGGGCGAACAATTCCTCGGCCACATGTCCGCCCACGACCTCGCAGTCGCGGTAGACAGGCTGCATGTGCATCGGTTTCCATAAGGGGCGAGATTCGATGTTTTCGGCCTCCAGGGCTAGGCGGATCTCTTCGCGGGTGGCGCCGAATGACTCGGGGTCAATGGTCAGGGTGGTGAGCCAGCGGTTGTGCAGGCCCCAGTGCGCTTCGGGCATGAACTCGACGCCCGGCAGGTCGCCCAACGCCCGCTGATACGCCTCGAATATCTCCCGCTTGCGCCGCACCCGGTCATCCAGCGCCTGAAGCTGACCGCGGCCGATGCCCGCCAGCACGTTGCTCATGCGGTAGTTGTAGCCGATCTCGGAATGCTGGTAGTGGGGCGCAGGGTCCCGGGCCTGGGTGGCCAGCTTGCGGGCGTGGGCGATGAGTTCCGCATCGTCGGAGACAAGCATGCCTCCGCCCGAGGTGGTGA
>Ga0256914_1000513_pt1 | contig 38077 bp, 32 predicted proteins | sample HulkmetaG_FD_191571 | JGI IMG/M metagenome (GOLD analysis project Ga0256914, IMG submission 191571) | Hydrothermal chimney microbial communities from Main Endeavour vent field at the Juan de Fuca Ridge, Pacific Ocean - Hulk | ecosystem: Environmental > Aquatic > Marine > Hydrothermal vents ... | reverse complement strand
ACGAAGCCGCCATCCTGGCCGCCCGCCGGGGTAAACGAGCCATCGGCATGGATGAACTGCTGGAAGCCATTGAACGGGTGGCCCTGGGCCCCGAACGACGCAGCCGGGTCATCAGCCCAGAGGAAAAACGTATCATCGCTTATCACGAGGCGGGACACGCGTTGGTGGCGCGCATGTGCGACCACGCTCAGCCGGTGTACAAAGTCTCCATTATCCCACGCGGTACTGCTGGGGGATATGTGCTTTCCTTCCCTGAAGATGATCGCATGTTTATGAAACGGTCTGAATTCACGGACCGGATTGCTGTGGCCCTGGGGGGGCGCACGGCTGAGGAAATCGTCTTTGGGGATGTAACGGATGGCGCTGTTAGCGATCTTGAGCAGGCCACGCGCATGGCACGCGCGATGGTCACGCGCTACGGCATGAGCGATCGGCTAGGCCCCATGGTGTTTGGGCAACGGAGTGAGTTGGTCTTCCTGGGCAAGGAAATCGGTGAGCAGCGCAATTACAGTGAAGAGACCGCGGAACTCATTGACCGGGAAGTCCAGCGCATTATGCGCGAGGCCCATGAGAAGGCCCGACAGATTATCCTCCGATATCGCCACAAACTGGATGAGATTGCCGAGCGCCTTATCCGTGAGGAGACTATCGACGGAGCGGAATTTGAGGCGATGTTCCGCGATGTGGATACTTCCCAGCCCGCCTCTGTTCCCGCGTAGTGGGTGGCAGAGATAAGGGGGACGGCGCTTAAACCGTCCCCCTTATGTTTTTTTACCGGCGTTTCTTCTTCCGCTTTTTCTTTTTCTTCTTGGTAGACCGGGCAGGGGTGGTGACTGCTTCTGCAGGGGCGGCAGCCACTGGTTTTTGCCCGTCCGGCCGTGCGACCGGGGTGGGAACATCCTCGGGTGGGGGGCCCAGTCCGTGATCGTATCGCCAGTGGCAATTCTTGTACTTCTTCCCGGATCCGCACCAACAGGGATCGTTGCGGCCCAGTTTGCGGTGTGGGGTTCGGGTCGGTGTTGTCGATGGTTGCTGAGGTTGAGGTGCTGAGCCATCGCCCCGCCCGTATTGCACCCGTCGGTACCGGGGTTGGACTATCGGTTCGGCCGGGGTTGTGGGCACTTTGTACGCCGCGTGGACAATGTCCGCGGTGATGGCGTCAACCAGTTCGGTGTACAGGTGATGGGCTTCGCGCTGATACGCTACCAGGGGATCTTCCTGGGCCAGAGCACGCAATCCAATGCCCTGGCGCAGGTTTTCCAGGTTCGTTAGATGGCGGACCCAACGGGAATCCACCGCGCGCAGCATGATGAAGCGCTCGTACTCCCGCATGAACTCGGACCCTACTTGGGCCTCCAACCGATTATAGGCCTCCTCGGCCAGTTGGTGCAGGTGTTCTTTGATCTCGTCGGGTCGCATTCCCGCCCACGTGTCCGGTGTGATGGTTTCGGGCAGTGGGAAGATAGCGCTGACATCCTGGATGAGTCCGGCCAGGTTCCACTCTTCAGCCCACTGACTGGCCGTGTGATAGTCCACCAGGTTGTCCAGGGTTTTGAAGACCATTTCCAGGATGTTGGGCCGCAAGTTCGGTGAGGTGAGAATACGTCGCCGTTGTTCGTAGATGACTTCGCGCTGTTTGTTGATGACGCTGTCGTATTCCAACACGCGCTTGCGGATGTCGAAGTTATACCCTTCCACCCGTTCCTGCGCGTTTTCAATCACCTTGCTAATGGCTTTGCTTTCAATGGGAAAATCCTCGGGGACTTTTAGTCGGTCCATGAGCCCGGCGACGCTCGATCCCCCAAAACGGCGCATGAGTTCGTCTTCCAGGGAGACGTAAAATCGGCTGGACCCCGGATCGCCTTGACGGCCGGCACGACCTCGCAACTGATTGTCAATGCGCCGCGCTTCGTGGCGTTCCGTGCCAATGACGTGTAGTCCTCCCAGTTCCCACACTTTTTGCCGATCCCTTTGGACGCGTTCGTACTCTTCCTTGAGCACTTCTGCCCAGCGGGTGGGGAATTTTTGTGTGGGGTCCTCACCCCGCCGGAGCATTTTCAACGCTTCATCCCACTCTAAAGCAGGAATGGCGGTGAGGTCCACGCCTTCCTTGCGCAGTCGATCGCGGGCGAGTCCTTCGGGATTGCCGCCCAGGAGAATGTCCACACCACGGCCGGCCATGTTGGTAGCGATGGTGACGGCTCCCGGCCGGCCGGCCTGGGCAATGATTACGGCTTCCTTTTCGTGGTATTTGGCGTTCAGCACGTTGTGGGGAATGCCGCGACGGGACAACATCCGGGAGAGCCGTTCCGATGTTTCGATGGCTACTGTGCCCACCAGGACCGGACGGCCTTGTTTGTGCCAGTACTCGATTTCGTTGACTACTGCGCGGAATTTGGCGGCTTCGGTCTTGTAAATCAGGTCCGGGTAGTCAATGCGTTTGTAGTAGAGTTCTCCTGTCTCTGGCTTCTCGTAAAGGGTTACGTCGATTTCGCGGTATTCGGGCACGCCGAGGTCTTCCGCGGTGGCAGCGCTTTCCTGTTTAGCCGCGGATCCGCGCAGGCCAAGGACTGCAGGGTTCAGGTACTTCCGCCGTTCGACACGGGTGTGCAGGTCTCCCTGGCGGGCTCTCCACTCCACATTGGTGGGGATGACTACCACATCCAGCCCGTAGATCTTGCCTAACTCCTCTTTTTCAGTGGCCGCGGTTCCTGTCATGCCCGCGAGTTTATCGTACATGCGGAAGAAGTTCTGGAAGGTGATGGTCGCCAGCGTCAAACTTTCCTTTTGGACCTGCACGCCCTCTTTCGCTTCAATGGCCTGATGCAAGCCTTCAGAATAGCGGCGACCGTACATGAGCCGGCCGGTGAAGGGGTCAACGATGATGATTTCCCCGTCCTTCACTATGTAATCCTTATCCCGCTGGAAAAGGACATGGGCCTTGAGGGCGTTCTCCAAGTACGGGGTTAAGTGGAGGTGTTCCGGACCGTAGAGGTTGTCAATGCCCAACCACTGTTCGATTTTGGCGATGCCGGATTCGGTCAGGAGAACAACCCGCTCTTTTTCCTCCACGGTGTAGTCTTCATCGCGTCGCAGGTTACGCACCAGGCGGGCAAAGGTCACATAGTATTCGGAGGATTCTTCGTCCGGAGCGGAGATGATCAACGGTGTCCGCGCTTCATCAATGAGAATGCTGTCCACCTCATCGATGATCGCGTAGTGCAGTTCCCGTTGAACCAGTTGTTCCACGCGATAGGCCATGTTGTCCCGCAGGTAGTCGAAGCCGAATTCGTTGTTTGTGCCGTAGGTGATGTCGGCCTGGTAAGCTTCACGGCGGGTTATGGGGCGGAGGTGCTGGTAACGATCGTCGTCCGCTTGATAGAGCGGGTCATACTCAAAGGAGGCTTGATCCGGATTCCCCGCAGCCGATTGGATGACGGCTGCTCTGAGCCCTAAAAGGTGGTAAATGGGCCCCATCCACTGCAGGCCGAATTTGGACAGGTAGTCGTTGGGGGTGACCAGATGGGCTCCCCGGCCGGTGAGGGCGTTTAAGTAGAGAGGAAGGGTCGCGACCAGGGTCTTTCCCTCACCGGTGCGCATCTCGGCGACTTTGCCTTCGTGTAACACGATGCCGCCAATGAGTTGGACGTCATAGTGACGCAGGCCAATGGTGCGTCGGCTTGCTTCTCGCACCAGGGCAAAAGCCTCGGGCAGGATTTCCCAAAGGATTTGTTCCTCGGCTTTTTGGAGGTCCTTTTGCCGGCGTTTGAGTTCTCCGCGCAGTCGTTCTATTTCGATGGGATCGTGTTCCGCATCCAGAATTTCCTGGGCCCGAGCGACTTCGTCCCGCAGGTGCTGGGTTTCCCGATGGATGCGTTCCTTGAATTCCGCAGTCTTCTCTGCAAACGCGCTGTCGGACAGTTTTTGGATTTCCGGTTCCAGCGCGTTGATGTGTTCGACGATGGGGATCAGGCGTTTGATCTCGCGTTCGTTGCTGTCACCGCCGATTTTCTTCAGTAATCCCTTCAACATGATTATGTGATCTCCTGCTACCGCTTCGCAGCGGCCCTGTGTTCGTGAATGTGGGTTGTGTGTATCATGTCAATTATACACTACGCAACGAAAGTCGCCCAGGATGCTCCAGGCTTCTTCCTACGAGGCCTGGTGGGCTAAGTAATGTCCCACGCCCAGGACGACAAATCCGCCCATGGCGAAGAATCCGGCCACTGCCACTCCCCCCATTCCCTGCAAGAGGGCGACACCTACGTTACCCAACCAGGTGAGTGCGTACGCCACCAGAGGTTGATATGTGCCTTCCGCAGCCGGTGGGGGCGCGGGAAGGGTTTGTTCGAGGAGGGTGTACAAGGTGTACATCACTGCACCGGTGAGCATCCACCCCAGGTAATTTTGCACGGGAATGCCAAAGTAGGCCCCTTTGATCTCCCACACCCAGTGTCCCCCTGCGACCATGAGCGGATCCATGATCACATCCCACGCGGTTAGGGCAAAGGTTGCAGCCGCGATCTCCCATGCCCGCGCGATCCTTGTGGATGGCAGGTCAGCACTCCAGGCGCGGATCATGGCGAGGCTGGTGTAGGCCATCATGTACCATGCCATGAGTACAGGAATGGGGACGTGCAGGATCTGTGGGGGAAGTTTGGATGTGTAGTGATACGGTCCAAAGGGCCATCCGGTGCGGATGCCTATGGCTTCCATTGTCCACCCAACTACAAAGGCGATGATCAGGAGGAGTGTGCTACGCTGCCACCCCCACATGGCTTTTCCGTGAAACCAGGCGAAGAGGAAGAAGGAGAGGGTGGAGAGCATAAGGCTGGGTATTACGAACGCTTGTGACCAAAGGGGTAATGTGACGAAGTAAAGCAGTGTTAGCCCGTACACGGTGAGGAAAATGCGTGTATGTCGCATGATGTTTCTCCTCTTCCAGGGTCTTGGTTACCTGCGAGTTGTGGTCAGGGGCAGGTGTTCCTGGTGAAACTGATCCCGCGCTGTAAATTGGAAGCAGGGCCCCCTTTGAGTATGCTATACTCAATGTCTGATATCAATTTGAGGCTCATATCAGGATATGAGGGTAAAGGGGAGATAAGGTGCCGCGAATTCTGGTGACAAACGATGACGGGGTTTACGCGCCTGGTCTGTTTGCCCTGAAGCAGGCTCTGGAATCCCTGGGCGAGGTTGTGGTGTTCGCTCCGGATCGGAATTGGTCGGCCGCGGGGCACACGAAGACCATGCACAAGCCCCTGCGGGTGGAGGAGGTGACTTTAGAAGATGGCTCCCCGGCCTTGACGACTAATGGGGCTCCATCAGATTGCGTGGCGTTATCCGTGTTGGGATTGGTGGAGGCTCCCATTGATTTGGTGGTGGCTGGAATCAACATGGGCGCTAATTTGGGGTATGACATTACGTATTCGGGAACAGTGGCCGGTGCGATGGAGGGGGTGATTAACGGCATTCCTTCCATTGCTGTGTCCCAGGAGGTGGTGGCCGGGGAGAATGTGGATTTCTCTGTTGCTGCCGATGTGGCCCGTCACGTGGCAGCCCTGGTGCTCCAATATGGGCTTCCAAAGGATACGTTCTTGAACGTTAATTGTCCTGCCCGCCCTCATCGCATTCCTCCAGAAGTGGTGGTGACCCGCCTGGGCCGCCGTGTGTATCGCGATGTGCTTATCCGTCGCGAGGATCCGCGCGGTAAGCCCTATTACTGGTTTGGCGGCGATCCTCCCACGGGTATTGTGGAACCGGGCACGGATATCGGGGCCTTGGCCCGCGGTCAGGTCTCTGTAACACCTATTACTATGGATATGACGCACTATCGATTTTTGGCCGATTTGCGAACGTGGCCTTTGAACTTTACTTCGGGGGAGGCGAACAAGGCATGATGTATCCTTCCCTGCCTTACCCGCGTCGGCGATATGTACGGGTCAGTGTGTTTGTGCTGTGGTTATTGCTCATCGCACTGGTGATCTGGTGGTCACACCGTGCCTTTTCTCTGGTCACGTACTTGGGTTGGTTGTTGTTGGGAGGGGCCGTTATAGTCGGCGGGGTGTACACGTATCGGGTATGGTCTTTGGAACGGTTGCGCTATTCGTTAGATCGGGATGGGGTATATGTCCGGTGGGGGGAGGCGATCTTTGTCTTTCCCATGCGGTACGCGAAGTCCGTTTACTATGGCCCACCCCCGGGGAGTCCCTCTCCTTCTCGCTGGATGTGGCCGGCTTCGTATGTGTGGCTGGGAGAGCACGAGGGTAAACAGTGGTACATTTTCGCGTCGGTGCCCTGGGAACAGGGGGTGTTTTTGTGCGGTGATAAGGTGTGTTTGGGGATTACGCCCGCTGATGGGAGGGAGTTTTTGCGGGCTATAAACGCTCGACGTTCGCTGGGGGTCAATCGTCCCCTGGCCCTGGGGTGGCGGTTGCCTCGAATTGCTCGTTGGCGGGTGTGGCAAGATAGTGTGGCTTTGAGTGGGTGGATAGCGGGAATCATTTTGCTGGTTCTCCTGTGGGGGGAGGCGGCCATTCGCCTGAACCTTCCACGCATTCTTTGGATGGCTCGGCTGGGGTCGTTTATTTTGTTGGTGGATTGGGTGTTGGGGATGGTCGTATACCCTCGGGAACGTTTGGCGGGTGTTATTCTGTGGTGGGGGGGAAGTTTTATTTTGGCTTTGTTGCTTATCGGTTTGTGGGTGATGCGTATATGATGGTGAGATTCCTCACGGCCGCTTTGGTCGCGGTGGTTATTGTGTGGGTAGCATACCGATCCCAAGCCCTCACTGTGTCCGGTGCTGTGTCCGCTTTTGGGATGGGGACTCTCGTTTTGGGTTGCGGGGGAGTGTTCGGCGGCGGTGTGCTTCTTGCTTTTTTTATCTCTTCCACTCTGCTGACGCGGTTGGGGACAAGGCGTAAGCAGGCGGCAAATGTGGAGTACGCGAAGGGAGGGCGACGGGATTGGGCTCAGGTTTGGGCAAACGGCGGGGTGGCTACGGCTCTGGCCCTGGCAGGATGTCTTGGTCTTCTGTCGCGTGTGTCCCCTGAGGTGCGGTCGTGGATGTTTATCGGATCTTTGGCTGCTGCGACCGCGGATACGTGGGCCACGGAGGTGGGAGGGCTTTCGCCCCATCCACGCTTGATCACGACAGGGCAACGGGTGTCCCCAGGGGTGTCGGGTGGTGTGACGTTCCTGGGTCTGTTGGCATCTATGTTAGGGGGGATGTGGATTGGTGGGGTGGGTGTTTTGCTGATGGGGATGTTCCCTTCGACCTTATGGGGGCATGTGGCCTCGGTGGGCATGGGTTTGAAGACGGTCCTGGGGGCGTCTGTGGCCGGTTTGGTCGGCAGTGTGTGGGATAGTGTGTTGGGATCTACGGTTCAGGCGATGTACTGGTGTCCCACCTGCCAAAAGGAGACGGAACAACGGGTGCACCGCTGTGGGACACGCACTCAGTTTGTGCGTGGATGGTCGTGGATGTCCAATGATGTCGTCAATTTCACGGCAACGTGCATCGGCTGTATAATAGCCGCGTTGTTGAAGTTGCTGGGGTGAGGGGAGTCTTATTGGGTGATGTCCTTGGGAGGGAATAAGCGATTGTCCATGAACGAGGTGGAAAAGGTGCATGAGGAGAAATTGCTCGAAGTAAGTGAGTCGGACGGGAAGCCACAGGATTCGGTCTTCCTCTCCATTATTATCCCCGCTTACAATGAGGAGAAACGCCTCCCTTCCACGCTGGAGTCCATCGATGCTTTTTTGCAAAAACAGCCCTATTCGTACGAGGTGTTGGTCGTGGAGAACGGGAGTACGGACGCGACGACCCAGGTGGCCGAGGCGTTTGCCGCGACGCACCCCTATGTGCGGGTTCTTCATAGCCGTAAGGGAAAAGGGGCGGCGGTGAAGGAGGGGATGCTCAACGCTCGGGGGGAGTATTTGTTCATTTGTGACGCGGATCTTTCTATGCCCATTGAGGAGATCACGAAGTTTCTTCCCCCTGTGCTTGAGGACTACGATATTGCTATTGGATCGCGGGAGGTTCCTGGGGCTCGGCGGTACGATGAACCGTTTTATCGCCACCTAGAGGGAAGGGTATTCAATTGGATTGTACGTTTGTTGGCGGTGCCGGGCATTCAGGATACACAATGTGGGTTTAAGTGCTTTCGGCGTGATGTGGCCTTGGATGTGTTTCCCTATCAGACCATGGATGGGTGGAGTTTTGACGTAGAGGTGTTGTACATTGCTCGCTCGCGAGGGTATAAACTGGTCGAGGTGCCTATTAATTGGTACTACAAGGAGAACAGCCGCATCAACCCGTTGAAGGACGCCATAGATATGCTGGTGGAAGTGATCAAAATTCGCCTGAACGCGTGGCGAGGGGTGTACGATAAGAAGTAGAGGTCTTATCCCTTGTTGGCGAGGTTGTACGTGAAGGGGGGTCACATTCCCGGCACCCACGGCACCGGAAATGTGACCTACATTTTCTCCCTGGGTTAGACAATCTTCTCCCGGACGTAGCCGCTCAGGTAGTCCATGGCCGAGACCACGATTACGATAGCCCACATGGCCACAGCGGCTTTGCGCCACTGTAACAGGTTAATGTACTGGATGAGGATGTAGCCGATCCCCCCACCACCCACTAGACCCACAACCGTGCTCATGCGCACGTTGATGTCCCAACGGTAAATGGTGAACGCGATGAAGGGGGGGATGACCTGGGGAACGACCGCGTACACAATTGTCTGGAGGCGGGAGGCGCCGGTGGCGGTGATGGCTTCGATGGGCCCCGGATCAATGCTCTCAATGGCTTCCGAGTAGAGTTTTGCCAGTGCGGCAATGGAGTGAACGGTCAATGCCATGACCCCGGCAAAGGGACCAATTCCCACCCAGACGACGAAAATCACCGCCCAGATGAGTGTTTCCACGGAGCGCAGGATGTTGAAGATAAGGCGGACTGCATAGTACACAATAGCGCCCCCACGGGTGGTCGCCATTAAATTGCGTGCCCCGAAGAAGGAGACGGGCAAGGCCAACAGGACCCCAAAGGTGGTGGCCATCAAGGCCAGGAAAATTGTCTCCACCATTTTGTTCGTGACGGTTTTGACCGTGTCGCTGATGTGTTTAGGTCCTTCCTCCCATCGCAACACCACCTCAATGCCGTGAATTCCCTCTTCCCCGCCAAGGTCTGGGATAGGGCGTTGGATACGCATGCGCAGGTTGCCTTCTTCATCTGTGACGCCCTGGGTCAAAATGCGGGATGTTCCTATGGGGAATTCCCACTTAATTTGCAGGCGGGTGTTGGGACGTGCGTGGCGTAGGGTGATCAGAATTTCATCGGCCTTTCCGCACGCGGGTTTCACTTCCAGGGTTGTTTCCTCGTACTTCGTAATTTGGGGGTGAAAGATGGGAGGACAGGGAATGGGGTATTGGGCTTTGAGGATAATTTCCTTGTGGTCTCGTGTAAAGATCTCGGGTTGAAACAGGTCCTCCACCAGGGGGCGGATGTTTTTCGCGTCCTTGACCAGCGTTTTCAGGTCGATTCGTGTTACATGCCAGCCGTACGCGTACACGGCAACGGCGATGGCAATGATCACGATGTTCCGCAAAAATCTTTGCCAGGAAAAGGGTCGGCGAATTTGGTATTCCTTGTGTTCGTCCATTAGCGGATCTCCACCTGTACAGCGTCTTCACCGTAAATTTCTTTGAACCGCTTGTCATCAATTTCTTCTGGTTTTCCGTCGAACACAATACGTCCATCGCGGAGGGCAATGATGCGGGTGCCGTATTCCCGAGCCAAACTCAGGAAGTGAAGGGAACAAATAACAGTAATCCCGTCCTGGCGGTTCAGTTCCAGGATGTATTTCATCACCGAATGGGAGGTTGCCGGATCGAGAGAGGCCACAGGTTCATCGGCCAGGATGAGTTTAGGTTGTTGCATCAACGCCCGGGCGATAGCCACGCGTTGCTGTTGTCCCCCTGAGAGTTCGTCCGCGCGCTTCCACGCCTGGTCGGCTATCCCCACCCGTTCCAGGTTCTGCATGGCCATGCGTTTCTCTTCCGCGGTCCAGTAATTGATGAGACTACGCCATTGACTCACGTATCCCAATCGGCCGGTAAGCACGTTGGTCATTACAGAGAGGCGCTTCACCAAATTGAACTGCTGGAAGATCATGCCGATGTTGCGGCGAATTTTGCGCATTTCCGCGGGGGAGGCTGCTGTAATGTCCACTCCGTCCCAGATAATTTGCCCGGAGGTTGGTTCCACCAGGCGGTTAATACAGCGCAGGAGCGTGGATTTCCCGGAGCCACTCAGGCCGATGAGGACGACAAACTCCCCATCCTCAACAGTGAAAGAAACGTCCTTCAGGGCGTGGACCCCGCCGGGGTAAATCTTGTTCAAGTTGCGAATTTCGAGCATGAATGGCCTCCTCAGGAGTCCTTCGGATACGGCGTTTATTCTAGCCCACGTGAGGGCCTTCGCCAAGTTTTGATCCCCTCCCTCGTCTAGAAGGCCCGAACAGGGATGGGAAAGATGGGGAGTATGCGATAGTCCTTCGGGTGTGCATGAGATTGCACGATGTGGTATACTCTGGTACACTATAAACCGGTTCAACATCGTCAACGACTTACCAACCCGAAGTGAATGAACGTACCTTGAGGGTTGGATGGGGCAGTGTGAGATACGTGCGGAAAGGGAGTAAGTATGGCAACGCGAACGAGTGGTAAGGAACGTGCTTTGGAGACAACGCTCGCGACGTTGAAAAAGCGATTCGGGGAAGGGGCTATTATGCGGCTGAACGAGGCCGCTCAACATATTGACGTCATCCCTACCGGATCGATTAGTTTAGACATCGCCCTCGGTGTGGGTGGTATCCCTCGCGGACGGATCACCGAGATCTACGGCCCGGAATCCTCTGGCAAGACGACCATCTGTCTCCACGTGATCGCGGAGGCCCAACGCCAGGGGGGCGTAGCTGCATTTATCGATACCGAACACGCGCTCGATCCCGCGTACGCAGACCGCATTGGCGTGGACGTGGCTAACCTGCTGGTATCCCAACCGGATACCGGTGAACAAGCCCTGGAGATCGCGGAAGCCCTGGTACGCTCCGGCGCGGTGGATGTCGTTGTGGTGGATTCGGTGGCCGCGCTGGTGCCGCGAGCCGAAATTGAAGGGGAGATGGGCGATAGCCACGTGGGGTTGCAGGCTCGCCTGATGAGCCAGGCGTTGCGGAAACTCTCCGGCGCCATTAAGGCGTCAAATACGGCCATGATCTTCACCAATCAATTACGGCAGAAGATCGGCGTGATGTTCGGTAACCCCGAGACCACGACGGGTGGTATGGCCTTGAAGTTCTACGCGTCCGTGCGTTTGGATGTGCGGCGTATCCAAAGTATTAAGCAAGGTGGTGAGATCATCGGCAATCGGGTGCGGGTCACCGTCAAGAAGAACAAGGTCGCCCCACCCTTCCGCGTAGCAGAATTCGATATCATGTTCAACGAGGGCATCAGTTATGAAGGTGATGTCCTTGATCTGGGAGTCCAATTAGGCATCATTGAAAAACGAGGATCGTATTACCTGTACAAGGATGAACGTCTCGCACAAGGACGGGAGGCCGCAAAACAGGCACTAAAACGACAACCTGCTCTCGCGCGGGAAATCGAAAATCAAATTCGAGAACACTTCGGCCTGGCAATTCGCGAGGAATCTGTACCGGCTGCTTCCGAACAGGAACAATCATAAGGTCTTATTGACACCAGGACGCACGCCTATACTTGGGATTAAGCAGGGTGATGTGCACCCTGAAGTGTGGGCGGATACTCGGGCGCAGGAGCCCGTTAATGAAGATGAAAGGCGCGGGACCTGTCACGTGTCTTTGTGGGCATGTGATTGTGCGTGTATATAAAAATGTGTGGGGACAGGAGAGTCACGTGTATGGACACTCATCGTTGCCGTGAATGGTTTCGAGCAGGGCACTCTCCTTGTCCGTTGTCCACCCTTATCCAATGCCGGACATCTTGAAGGATAGTGGTTATCCTTCATCCTGATCACATACTGTTTTGGTGTAAACGACGCCAGGCCGGAGACCTTATGTGTCCCGGCCTGGTTGTGTTTAATGGGAGGGACATGGCCGGCACTATTACGGCCTTACACGTACAAAAGCGGGACAAACAGCGGGTCAATGTGTACCTGGACGGGGAGTTCGCGTTCGGCGTGCCTATTGACGTCGCGGCCACGTTGCACACTGGACAGTGGCTGAGCGACGAGGAAATAGAGCGGTTAAAAGCGCTGGATGCGTACGCGCGGGCTCGTGACCTGGCGTTCAATTACCTGGCCGTGCGCCCGCGCAGCACAATGGAAGTGCGTATCTATTTACGGCGCAAAGGATTTGATGAGCAGACCGTTGAATCCGTTATCCAGCGGCTAGAAGAACTTGAATACTTGAACGACGAAGCCTTTGCTCGCTTTTGGATTGAGGAGCGAGAACGCTTTCGTCCTCGTGGGCCTATGGCCCTGCGACATGAGTTACGACAAAAAGGGATAACACCGGAGATTATTGACAAGGTGCTGGCCGATGTGAACGTTGAGGTCAGTGCCCGGCGGGCCTTAGCATCTCGGGCGCGTCGTTGGGCGCACTTGGACGAACAGGCTTTCCGCAAGAAAGCCCAGGATTTCCTGGCCCGCCGAGGCTTCCCATACGATGTCATTCGTGATGTGGTCACGGACATGTGGGAAGCACTTCAAACTGAAGACGAGAGGAGCAAGCCATGGGACTTGGACATGTAGGCATGGTGGTCTTCATTGTGATGCTATCTCTCGTCGCCGTCGTAGCAGGATATTTAATCGGCAAACGCATTGCTGAAGAACGCTTTCGCACCGCCCATGAAGAAGCCGAACATCGACGAAATCGTCTTTTGGAAGAGGCCAAGGGACAAGCAAAGCAGATCGTCCTGGAGGCCCAGGATGAGGCTCTACAAATACGGCGGGAAGCCGAGCGTGAGGTTCAACGACGGCGTCGGGAGATAGAACGCCAAGAAGACCGACTACAACGCCGCCAGGAACACTTAGAAAAGCGGCTAGAACAACTGGAGACGCGTGAGCGTGCTCTCAACCAGCGCGAGCAGGAATTAGAACAGTGGGCCGAAGAACTCTCGCGCCTGGAAGAGGAACGCCGCGTGGAGTTGGAACGGGTCGCCTCCATGACAGTGGAAGAAGCGCGGGAGGAACTCCTGCGCTTGGTCGAACAGGAGTCACGGGAGGATATGGCCCGCCTTATTCGGGAAATTGAGGAAGAAGCAAAAGCCCAGGCCCAGGAACGGGCTCGGGAAATTATTACCCTGGCCATTGAGCGCTTGGCATCGGAGCACGTCTCCGAGACCACGGTAACTTCTGTGCCGTTGCCCAGCGACGACATGAAGGGCCGTATCATCGGCCGTCAGGGACGAAACATCCGCGCCATTGAAAACGCAACCGGCGTGGACATCATCGTAGACGACACTCCAGAAGCCATTACCATCTCTTCCTTTGACCCTGTACGCCGGGAGATCGCGCGGCGCGCTTTAACCCGACTGGTGCAGGATGGGCGAATTCACCCCGCTCGCATTGAGAAGGAAGTGGAAAAAGCCCGCGAGGAAGTAGAAGAAATCATTATCAAGGCGGGTGAGGAAGCCCTTCTGGAGACAGGCATAGCCAACCTCCACCCTGACCTGGTGCGTCTGCTGGGGCGCCTGAAGTTCCGCACATCATACGGCCAAAACCAGTGGGCCCACGCCATCGAAGTGGCTCACCTCTCCGCGCTGTTGGCCGCGGAATTGGGTGCAGACGTGTACACCGCCAAACTCGGGGGGCTCCTGCACGACATTGGCAAAGCAGTGAGCCACGAAATGGAAGGACCTCACGCCCTGGTCGGTGCGGACATAGCCCGCCGAGCCGGCTTGCCGGAGAAGGTCGTGAACTGCATTGCCAGCCATCACGGCGAAGAGGAACCCAAGAGCCTGGAAGCCATCATTGTCGCTACCGCGGACGCGATTTCCGGGGCTCGGCCGGGCGCACGACGGGAATCCCTGGAAGCGTACATCAAACGGGTAACAGCCTTGGAGGAACTGGCGAAGAGTTTCCCCGGCGTGGAAGAGGCGTACGCCATTCAAGCCGGTCGGGAAGTGCGCATCATTGTCAAGCCGGACCAAATTGATGATTTAGGAGTCATAGAATTATCACGGGCTATTGCCCAAAAAGTCGAAGAAAGCCTTGAATACCCTGGTCAGATAAAAGTGACCGTTATTCGGGAAATGCGCGCTACTGAGTACGCCAAGTGAAGCAACAGGAAGAACGCCTTTCCCGTCCGGCTCCTGAAAATGCCTTGCGGGAAAGGCGTTCTTCATCCCCGGTTTTTGAGAAGGTCCACCGCGCGCTGCAAGCGTTGTCCTGCTTCTTCTAACGTTTCCACCCGCTTGGGAAACGCGAAGCGCACAGTCGTCTCCCCAAGGCCTGGAGTGTAATAAAATGCCGATCCAGGGACCACCGCCACTCCGACCGCTGTGGTCAGCCAACGGGCAAAACTCATGGCATCCCCGCGCCATCCCAGGGCGCGGAAATCGGCCAGTACATAATAGGAACCTTGTGGAGGGTGAGCGATAAAGCCCGCGTTGTGCAACGAGCGCATCATCACGGCCCGCCGTTGGGTGTACCCCTTGACGAGGTCCTCATAATACGAGGTGGGCAGGTTCAGGGCGACCACGGCTGCTTTTTGCAAGGGTGTGGGGGCGCAGATGGTGAGATAGTCGTGAACAGTGCGCAGCGCGGTGCTTAGCGTGGGGTTCAGGGAGATGGCATATCCCAGTCGCCAGCCCGTCATTGCATAGGTTTTGGAAAGTCCTCCCAGGGAAATGACTCGCTGTTCCAATCCAGTTAGGGTTAAGGGGGATACGTGTTGGCGGCCGTCGTAAATGATGTGTTCGTAGATTTCATCCGTGATGATGACCGCGTCCCAGGTCTCGGCCAGTTCCCCGATCATGCGCAATTCCTCTGCTGAGAACACCTTCCCCGTGGGATTGTGGGGTGTGTTCACCAGAACGGCCCGCGTGCGGGGGCCAAACGCTTTCCGCAAAGCGTCCACATCCACCTCAAAAGCGGGGGGAAGCAGCGGAATGAAAATCGGCTTGCCCCCTGCAAATCGAATGGCCGGCACAAAGTTCTCGTGTGCAGGTTCGAACAAAATAACTTCGTCGCCGGGGTTGACCACGGAGAACACGGCCGCCATAATCGCTTCACTCACCCCGCACGTCACAGTCACATGGTATTCTGGGTCCACATCCACGCCGTAAAAGCGGTGGATCTTCTGGGCTATCGCGGAGCGGGTTTCCGGCAGCCCCCACGTAATGGAATACTGATTGTATCCCTCGACCAGTGCAGCCTGCGCGGCCTGTAAAACCTCAGGCGGTGGGGGAAAGTCAGGTAAGCCCTGGGAGAGGTTAATGGCGTTGTGCTTTAGGGCCAGCCGGGTCATCTCTCGGATGACCGATTCTTGAATGCCGTGTAGGCGCTCTGCTGGCGTCCAATTCATGGTGCGCCCTCCGCAAAGAAAATCACGTCATTGCCCACACCCACAATCCTGTTGCGTGATGCGGTAGATGAGGATGACCGGGTGTTGAGGATCCTGGTTGCTGAAAATCAGTTCCCAGCCCGGCGGAGCCCGGTGTGAATCCCGCCAGTACGCGGTGGGTCGTCCTTTGTCCTTGGTCTCGCTGATGACCACATATTCCACCCCGCGTCGGGCCGCGTATTGGAGAATGAGATCCCGGTCGGCTACGGGCATGGGCACGTGAATCCCATTTGCATAATAGGGTACTTGACTGGTCGTGGACATAATGCGTTTGTCCGGGCGAGGATCGTAAGTGCGTAACCACAGGCCAGCCTGTTCCTGTTCCAGATCGTGGACCACCGTGCGTTGGGCCCAGGCAGTGCGGGCGTAGGGATGTAGTCCGATAACAAGCATCAGGATCAACCCGACGACAACCCTGTGCACGCGGCGAGCAGTAGGAGGCGAGGTGTTCCACGCTCCCGCCACAATTTCGGCCACCCCGTCTATGCCGTAGCCGGCCCACAACGCGGTGAGGGGAATCACCGGCAGGAGGTAACGAGTCCACACAAAGAGAATAGTGGACACCCCTATAATGGCGGGGACCAAATACCAGGCGGGGAACAGGACTTTCCACCCTTCTCCGCGGATGAGCCCTAAAATCAAGCCTATGCCTGCCAGCCCTATCCACAGGTATCCTAACAGGGGCCAGCGCAGAAGTCGCGCTTCGCGCACTAAAGTGCGGAGCATTCCCTGACGATAAGCAGGGTCATCTAGCGCGGGGCGTTTCTGTCCTACACCCAACCGCACCATCCGATTGCGGTCCAGTAATGGCCCAGCGGGTGCGCCCCCTTGGGCCAGGCCATACGCGGCATGGTGATAATCCATGCCCCGGGCAATGCGAATGGCTATCGTGTAGTTGATAATGCCCTTTGTATCCGTGGTGATCCGCCCTGTCTGGCCGCTTAGCCAGACCACTACAGGCATCGCGATGATCAGGAAAAGGGCGCTCTGCAAGGTAAAGGCCGCGCCCCACGTGCCTATAGGGTAACGGCGGAGCCACACAAGGGCGATAATGAGAAGACTCAGCGCGAAGTAAACCGCGCCTTCGCTCTTCAGCAAGTAAGATATCCCGAAGAAGATGGGCACACTTACCCACCACCCGTTCCGAGGCCCATCCGTAAGAGAGCGCCACGTGGCATAGATACCGAAGAGCCAGGCCAGCATAAAGGGCGGTTCCACTCGAACCAGAGGAGCGTACATAAGCAAGTAAGGGTGAAATGCGACAAGAAGGGCCGCGCTGATCCCCACTCGCCGATGGAACATATCCCTGGCCAGAAGGTAAGTGGGGATGACCAGACCCGCGCTGGCCAGGAGAGCGATGATCCGACCACCCAGCACAAGATTCCCCACCAGGGAACCGACCAGGGCGATAAGGTGGGGAAACGCGGAGACCATCACCAATTCGGTTTCGCCCAGGATGCCCACGTAAGCCCTTTCCTGGAGAAGATGGCGGGCAAGTGTGACGTACGTGGTTCCTTCGGTCTGGAGGACGTGTGCGCGGGGCAGGTAGGCAAGACGCAAGCCCAGGGCCAACAGGAAAAGCCACAGCCAGGTCCAATCCCCTCGTTTACGCACGTTGAGCACCTCTCCTTGCTCTTACAGTTCCAGATGCGTATTGTACGGCGAAAGGGGACTTTCAACCAACTGGTACGTGGGTAAAGTTCGCTCATGGAGTGGCCTCGCGTTATAATACCTGCCGCTCATGTGCAAGCACGTGAAGCGTACCCGTGACGTTAGCGGGGCAACACAGAGCGAACGCCAATTGAGAGGTAACCATGAAGGGACAAAGAGGCTCACGAATTTCCCGAAGAATCCAAAGAGCCGTTGGTGGAATCGGTTTGTTGGTAGTGTTCATGGCCTTGATACTTGTAGCGGCCGGTTGTGGTTCCTCTCCGGAACCAACACCTACACCTACCAAGACACCGACCCCAGCGAATTTCACGCCGCCAGCACCTACGCCAAAAATCATTGTCGCGACGGCTACACCAACGGCCACCGCGACCGCGACGCCGACGGCTCGTCCGGTGGTGGAAACGCCAACGCCGGAGCCTCCGACCGCGACGTTCACCCCCACCGCGACCGCGACACCGGCGCCACCTCAGGAAGAGCAGACGCCGACACCGGCACCTACGCGGGGCTCGACTGGTGCACCTAAACCCACGCCACCTCCTCCGCCACCGCCGCCCCTCCACGCCACACCGGTGCCTTTGCCTCCCAGGGCGGACAATATTAACCCGTTGACGGGGTTGCCCGTGCCCGACCCATCGGTATTGCACCGACGGCCCATTCTGGTCCGTATTGGCAATGACACCATCATTCGCCCTCAGATAGGGATGAACGCGGCGGATGTACTTTATGAAGAATTAATTGACAGCATGGTGGATCCGCGTGAACCGCAGGTCATTCATTCCTTTATGACGCGTATCACCGGTGTTTATCTTAGCCAGGATCCACCCAAGGTATGGCCTATTCGCAGCGCGCGGTTGGTGAGCATTGCGTTGGCTCGCGAATACCATGCAGCACTGGTTCATTCCGGGGCCAGCGATGGCATTCGTTACCGGCTAGCGCAATCCCGCAAGGCCGGGGAGGATTTCATCGATTTGGATGAGTTCTATCACCCCAGCATTTTCACCACCCACAAGGAATACGATTGGCGGGGAAGCAAGTCGGTGGACCTGCGCAAAGTGCGGGATTATCTGCGCACTCACGGGTGGGAGAAAGATGTGAAGCCGCGTGGCTTCTACTTTACAGACGCCCTTCCGGCCGGAGGTCAACCAGGGACAGAGGTGTACATCCCCTATCCTGCGTGCTGCGCGGTGACGTGGCGGTATAATCCATCTACTGGCATGTACGAACGTTACGTCCAGGGGCAACCTCACGTGGATAGGGCGGATGGCAAGATCATCGCGGTGAGCAATGTGGTGATCCACTTCGCCAAGCATGAGAACACGGACATGATTGAGGATAGTGCCGGGTCTCATGGCATTCGCATCTACTTGGATGGAGAAGGAGAAGCGTGGATTTTCCGGGATGGTCACATGTATCGGGCCATCTGGCGCCACGGGGATCGGTTCCAGATGACGGAATACTTGGACATGAACGGCCAACCTTTCCCCTTCAAACCTGGCCGGTTGTGGATTGAATACGTTCCTCTGGATTTCGATGTGAAGGTGAAATAGATTCCTCGTTCGTGGAACGCGGGAGCGTGATTCTACCTTCTCGCCGCGGGGCTCTGTGTCCCGCGGCGAGGAAACTTTTGTGCGAAGGAGATGTGTAGATGGCGCGGTATTCTCATATTGTTGGGTGGGGCATGTATGTACCCGAGAAGGTCCTCACCAACGACGACTTGGCCAACATTGTGGACACGAGTGATGAGTGGATTCGCACTCGTACGGGCATTCGAGAACGGCGCATCGTTACGGATCCGTCGGAGAGCACATCCACTCTGGCCACCCGCGCGGCACGTGCTGCTTTGGAGAAGGCTGGTTTATCTCCCACGGCCCTGGACATGATTATTGTCGCCACGTCCTCACCCGATCACCTGTTCCCGGCCACCGCGTGCCTTGTTCAGGATGCACTGGGTGCGGTAAATGCTGGCGCCTTTGATCTGAGCGCTGCTTGTTCGGGGTTTGTGTACGGCATGGCCATGGCCCATGGACTCATTGTCAGTGGTCAGGCCGATACTGTGATGGTAATCGGGGCCGAGGTTCTTTCGCGGTTAACGGATTGGTCGGATAGGAATACGTGTGTGCTTTTCGGGGATGGGGCTGGCGCGGTTATTATGCAGGTGTCCGAGCAGCCGGGCGGATTTATCGCCTCGGATCTGGGAGCAGATGGTTCGGGCGCGTCGTTGTTGTCTTTGCCCGCGGGGGGCACTCGTTTGCCCGCGAGCGAGGAGACGGTGCGGAACGGTATGCACTACATTAAGATGGATGGCCGGGCTGTGTTCCGCTTTGCCACGCGTGTGATGGCCGAGGCCACCCGCAGGGTGGTGGACAAAGCCGGCCTGACGTTAGATGATGTCGCCCTCATCATTCCTCATCAGGCTAACAGTCGTATTATTGAATCCTCGGTGATTAAGCAATTGAAATACCCCAAGGAACGGGTATTTATGAACCTGGACCGGTACGGGAACACGTCCACCGCGTCGATTCCCATTGCCCTGGTGGAGGCGGTAGAACAGGGTCGTGTTCGCCCGGGTGACTATGTGGTGCTTGTCGGTTTTGGCGGTGGGCTCACCTGGGCGGCCGCGCTCATTCAATGGGGCGCGCCCAAAGTATCCGAAGTCTCGCGATGGCAGCGCTGGTTCTGGGCCGCGTGGTACCGTGTTTATCGTACTCGTTCTGCGTACCGACGCTTGTTGCGGCGCTTGTTCGCTCTCTGGTTCGGCACTCGCGAGCGCTCGGAAGAAGAACTCGAACGCCTCCGGCGTCTGCGAAAAGAGTAGTCCCTTCAGAGTTCCATGTCAACGTAGAGGGGGAAGTGGTCGGACGCGGTGCGTCCCAATTCTGTATCCCAGCGTCGCGCCCGTCGGAGCGTGGGCTGGAGAACGGGATCGGCAAAGCAATAATCCAGGCGCAATGTGGGACGGGCGGTTGTGTACGTACGGCCATCCCCCTCCCCCACCGCGCGGAACGCGTCCACGTAACCCGCTTTGACCACATAGGCCAGGGCCTGGGGGTGAGGTGTGGCCTGGATGAAATCCGGATGGGGTTGAGCAGCCGCGAATTCCTCCCAGTTCCCACCCTGGGCCTCAAAATCCTTGACGTCCTCGGGGTGCACGGTGTTGAAATCTCCGAGGAGAAGGTGGGGTTTCCCCCGATCGCGGGTGGTCCACTGGAGTAGGGAGCGAACTTGCTGGACGCGAACGTCCTCCCACCGCCATTCCAGGTGGGTGACGTATACGGTCAATGGGCGATCATCAGGGAGGACCACCCGGGCTTCCAACAGGCGACGTATTTCCCCAGGTCCTTCGTGGTTAAGACGATGGTTAGCGTAAGCGATTATGGGATAGCGTGAGAGGAGGGCTACTCCCATTGGTTGAGGAACTTTGCTGAATGTACCTGCAGGCCAGATCTCCGCGAACGCGTACTGGGCGCCCAGAGCCTCGCACAAAATCTCCAGCGCGCTCTTCCCGTTCAAGGGTAGGGGATGGGCTACCTCTTGCAGGGCCAGAATGTCCGGGTTCATTTCCAAAATCGTTTGGATCGTGCGTTCTGGATTCTGAACGCCGTCCATACCTGTCCAGTATTGGATGTTATACGTGACAATTTTCATGCGAACCCTCCTGCTGGCCACGGTGTTGTCCCTCTTATAGGTGGGCTTGGAGCCAATCCACCGTGGTGGTAATCACCTGAGTATCCCACTGAATGGCGTTAAAGGTGTGGTCTGCTCCCTCGATCCACACCAGTTCCGCCCGGTCTCCCAGTACGTTCTTGTACATTTCCGCGTGGGCCGGGGGAACTGTGGGATCTTTAGTCCCATGGATGATAAGGGCCGGACCGGAGTAGTGACGTAATGCGTCCAATGGCCGTGCTGTCGGCAGGGTGCGGATGAACTCCTGGCCCAGGAGGTACCCTCCCAGGTCCACTGTGCCATCGGGCTGGACTCCAAGCGGTGGAGGAAGGGGGGTGCTCTTCTCCATGGCGGTAAAGAGTCCCAGGGGATCGGCCACTGCCGACCACAGTACCAGCGCCTTGACGCGTTTGTCCTGGCCGGATATCAGGGAGGCTACACATCCCCCCATGCTCAGGCCCAACAAGGCCATGCGTTGGGAATCTACGGATTCGTGTTGGCTTAGCCAGTCCAGGACCGCGATCCCGTCGCTGACTTCTTCGGGAATGGTTACATCCTGAAAACGTCCTTCGCTTTCACCGCTTCCCCGAAAGTCGAAACGCAGGGCCAGGAATCCGGCCCGCATGAGGGCGCGGGCGGTTTTCACGAACAGAAAATGGCTTTCCACCCGATGCCCAGTAAACCCGTGCATCATCAACACCGTAGGGTGTGGCCCTGGGCCGTCCGGGATGTGCATCATCGCGGCTATGCGTTGTCCTCGGTTTTCCAACCAGTAGAATATCTCCTTCATGGATGTACCTCCTTGCCGAGCGTTCTTTTTAGTGTGCTCAGGTTCGTTTGGACGGGGGAAGTGCCCGCGTTGTCGGGGTGGTCTGTGTGCACGGGTTTATACAAACAGGAGCCGCAGGGCAGAGTAAATCACCACGATGACCAGAAGGCGGTGAACCCATACGGCGGCACCGGGGCGAGCCGCGAAACGCGTGCCCAGCCACGCTCCTGTCATGTTTCCCACCGCGAGCAGCAGACCCCATCCCACGTTCACCTGGTGGTGCAAGGCAAAGACGGCCAGGGCTGGAACGGTGAAGATGAGGACGAGGAGCACTTTTATCGCGTTGGCTCGTACAATGTCATATCCCGCTCCCAGTACCAGTCCGGCCAGGGTAAAGATGCCCACTCCTGCTTGGATAAAGCCCCCGTACACGCCAATGAGCACAAAGACCGCCATCTCCTTTAACCCTGGTCGGGATTGTGTTTTCCCCTCTTTGCCCACAATCCAGCGCTTGGGGTTTACCAGGAGCACAAAGAGCATCATCACCATGATGGCACCGATGGCGCGGCGCATTGTGGCTTCTGGCAAGTCGACAGCAATGCGGGCTCCGATGATCGCGCCGATAGTTGTGGGGGTGGCGAGCCACAATCCCCGTTTCCAGTCCAGAAGGGATTGGCCGTGGTATCCGCGCACGGCCACAATGTTCTGCAAGAGAATGGCAATGCGATTGGTTCCGTTGGCCACATTGGCTGGTAGCCCGGCGAAAATGAGCATGGGCAAGGAGATGAGGGAGCCACTCCCTGCCAGGGTGTTGATGAATCCGGCCAGGAGTCCGGCCAGCACAACAGCAATGTACACAACAAAGGGTGGTAGGTGCATTACTCCCCTCCGTTGGTGATGTGTACTTTCCCCACAAGGACACGTCCTCCCACCTGGGTTCCCCCTTGGATGGGGAGGTTCTGGATGGTGTCCATGTGGTACATGCCGGTAAGTAACAAGTAGGTGCCGGCCGGGAGATCCGGGGGCACGTCTACATAATACCAGTCTTCCATGATTTCGCCCTGTTCCCATCGAGTGGTCGGCGTAAAGTAGAAGCCGGGTTCTGTGTCCCCATTGGCCACGGTATTCCCCTGTTCGTCGGTCAAGTGCACGATTACTTTATATCGCTCCTGGGGGGGAGCCTGGGCTAGCCAGTAGAGAACAAACCAGACGCGTTCTCCGGGGCGGATCTGGTCGCGTGGAATAAAACTCCCGATGAGACGGACATCTTCTCCCAGTTGCACGTCTTGCGGTTGAGGGCGGATAGCATCCGCGTGGGATCGCCACGCGGGCATGGTGGCTACAAGCAGGTAAAGTCCAATAAGCGCGGGCACCCAGAGGAGCCAGGAACGCCGCCTGATAGCCCAACCCAACCAGACGATCCCCCCGAAGAGGCTGGCAATTTCGGCCCAACGTTGCGCGGAGGTATGTTCGTATCGGATGCGCACAATGTGTTCTCCGGCCGGAATATCAAACGACAACAGGCCCAGGTGTCCCCGTGGATACAGGGATACCGGGTGCCCGTCCACATACGCGCGCCAGGCAGGGAAGTAGAACTGGTGCAGGGAGAAGGTCCAATCCTGGGCAGAGTGCACGCGAAAAGTGCGGTCCAGCGGGGCCTGACGTAGTGGGATCGCGTGAATTGAGATGGGCGGGCGTGGGGCAGGAGGAGTGTCCGGTGGCACGAAGAAGTCGTAACGACTTTCAGCAGACCACACGGGCATGTATTCGAAGAGCCAGATGGACTTCCACTTGCGCATGGACATACCGCGCAGGAGATCGTATTGGGCCAGAAGTTCCAGGTTCACATCCTCTTCCCGAAGCGGCTGCCAGTCCTTGGGGTTTTTAGCAATGTCGTAGCGGATTCCTGCCAGCGCGGCAATTGCCATTGTGGTGAGGAGGATGCCCCCTATAGCCCACCTGGCCCAGGGGTGACGGTTGGGAAGCCGTCCGATCCCCAGGGCGATGGTCATGGCAACACTGAACCCGATCACGGTGTGCAGTCGCCAGGGGAATTGGAGATAGTGCAACAGGGGGAGGGTAGCCCAAATCGGCCGGCTGTAGATAGTGAGCATGAAAATGGCAACCAGCGCGGTGCCCAAGAAGAAGGAGAAGATGAGCCGTTCCTCCCTTTTACGGGAGCGCAGGCTCCCCAGAAAGGCGATGATGGCTGCTGTCCAGAATAAGGTACCCACTCGTGGGATGGGCGATGCGGCCTTCACACTCTGGAAGGGGTGATATCGGTGAATCCAGAAGGGAGATAAAATGTCAGTCCAGGGAACCAGGTTTTGTAAGAGTTCAGATCTCTCCACCTCGCTTGGGCGTCCGGCCCATACGAGGTGAATGTCGGCCAGGACCGGGAGCCAGTAAAACGCGGCCAGGAGGATCCCCAGGCTTAGGGAGAGGGCTACGGGGACGAGTTGACGCCAGTTCTTTGTTCGCCAGGCCCACCAAAGGGTGTAGGCAATGACAACAGGGGTGAACTCGAACGCGGAGAGGTGGTGGGTGAAGATGAGGGCTCCGTACCCCAGGGCCAGGAGGAGATCCCCTTTCCGCCGATGGGTAGGGTTTGCAAAAAGGTCGGTCACGCGAGCAAGGATGAGGGGGTACCAGACCATGCCCCAGAGTTCGGCCTGCGCGCCACGGACGTACGCCAGGGCCATATGGTACGGCCAGTACACGTACACGAGCGCGGCCAACCATCCGGCAAAGGTACCCCACCGTCGGGCAAACGCGAACATGGTCCATCCTGCCGCGATCATGCCCAGACCGATCATCCACTCGTAGGAGGCCAGGAATCCCAGGCCCAGGAGGTGAAAACCTTCCGCGATGTAGTAGATGAACGGCGCGTAGAAGTGGAAGACCGGAGATCCGTAAAAGAAACTGAGGTGAGGGAACCACCGGGGGTATATCACTCCGGCCTGAAGCATCCAATGCAGTTCGAAGAACCGGCTCTTGTGGTAGAAGCCGTCATGGGTGGTCTGGAGTCCACTGTACCAGAGGTACCATGTGGCTGGCAGCAATGTGAGTGTCAGTCCGATCCAGATTAGTCCCTGACGCCACAGACGGTTCCCACGCGTGTGGGAACCGTCTGTCCACGTTGTCCAGATGCGCGCCCAGGTCACAGGTTCACGGCCTCCTCCTGTTGTTTAGGGAATTCTAGGCCGTTTAGCCCCCTCGTTTCAATTCCTCAAGGCGCTTTTGCCACTTTTCCACCAGGCGGTTGTATGTGGCTTCGCTGATCTGGCCGCTGGCCAGTTGCATGTCCAGGCTGTCCAACAGTTCCTGAATTTCTTCCACGGTTTTCGGCGCTTTGGGCGTGGTCGTCGCGGGCTGTGATGGTTGTTGCTGCTGTTGTTGGGCGGATCCGCTGAGCGCGCTGGCGATCATTTGGGCCATGCCCATGCCCATGCCCAAACCGGCACCCATGCCCATCCCTGTGCCCGTGGCGCTTCCGGCTTCCCCTCCGGCCTGGGCCGCGGCTTCCATGGCCCGGGCTGCTTTCCACTGGAGGTATTTGTTCATGTCGCCGATAGCTCCCATGGCCGCGCGTTCGCTGATGGCTTTTTCTGTCTCTTCATCCGGGGTGATGGCGACGATGCGCACTTCCTTCAGGCGAATGCCGCGGCGGGCAAAGTCCTCTTCTACCCGCGCGCGCACGCCCGCGCTTAACTCGTCGTACAGGGCTGGCAGGTCGAACAACCCTACGCGGGTTTCTCCCAGCAGGTCCATGAGACGACTGGTGATGGTGCGGCGCAGGTACTCCTCAATGCTGCGGCTTTCGTACAATCCTTGCTGTCCCACAATGTTTTCCACGAACAGGCGCGGGTCCTCGATTTGCATGGCGTAGATCCCGCGCGCTCGCAAGCGCACAATGCCCAGGTCCGGATCCCGGAAGGGGATGGGCTGATCGGTGCCGAATTTGCGGTCCGGGAATTCCCGCAGGTTAACGAAGTACACTTCTGCGGTGAAGGGTGAACGTCCGTCGAACAGTTTCCCCAGCAAGTTGATCAGCAAGGGGATGTTCGCTGTGGTGATGGTATGTCGGCCTGGGCCAAACACGTCCAGGGCTTTTCCGTCGCGGAAGAAGACGGCTGCCTGTGATTGTCGGACAATAACTTGGGAACCGATGCGGAAATCTCCCGCGCCGTGGGGCGGGAAGCGCAAGACCAGGTCGTTCGGTCCCATATCCGGGGCTTCTATGACGTCAAAGACTCGTGGCATACTGATGCCTCCTTTCCTGCTGTGAGCGTGTGGTTGTTTTAGGTGTCAGATGGTTCTGAAAATTCAGCGGGGGCTTCTGGGCCCTCGTTACTTTCCTCGCGACGTTGAACGGCTCGTTCCCGTTGGGTGTAAAGTTCGTACAGGTCTTCGATGGCATTGTACAGGGATTTGAGGGCGGCGCCGAAGGCTTCTGCTGATTGGGATGCCGCGTTCTGGGCTGCCTCTACTTTCCCCTCGATTTGCGGTAACTGTTCCAGGATGTGAGTGTCGAAGTGGATGAGCCGTTCTAGTTCATTTTCCCGGATTTTTTCTACATCGAAGAGGGGGCGGTAACCATAGGCCGCGGTTCGGACTTTGTCCGCAAAAAGGGTCAGTTTGTTCTGAATGCGCTCCAGGTCGTTCATCCAGCGGATGCCGCCAGGAATGCGGAGCAGGTCGCGCTGTAAGTCGGTTACCTGTCGGCGAATGGCGTCGAGCGTGGTTTCGATTTCCTCGCGTATTTTACGGTCTATTTCTCGTCGCGTTTCCTTTTCCCGGTAACCCCGTATGCCAGGCAAGTTACTCCAGGCACGCTCCAAACGCCCGCGTGCTTTTTTGATCTCTTCCCACTTATCACTCACTGGACCTCTCCTTTCATGTATAGGGCCTGGCTTGTTTAAGGAAGGGGGAACAACAACGTCCCATCAGGTTCCCCTTGCTCTTTGCAAGCCAAGCATTAAACCCCATGGATTTCCTACGCGTTGCGGTGGATGAAGACTTCGGCTCCACACCACGGGCACTTAATGACTCCTTTGCCCGCGATTTCCAGTTCGCCGCCACAGTTGGGACAACGACGGGTTTCCATCAAGGTGCTGGCCTCTTCGGAGTAGAGAATGCCGTCGTTCCAGTTGACGGCTCCGCTGAAGAGATTTTTCCCGACCAGACTGCGCACCAGGGTCTCCACCTCCTCCCGGCTGATGTTCAATGTGATGGCTGCTTCGGAGAAGGAGACTTTGCCCTGAGTCAGGACCATGTTGAGTAGATCACGCTCCAACTTTGCCCGCGCGTACTGGGCTGCTTCCTCACTCCCCCGACGGTGCATGTAGATGCCGACTCCCACCAGAGGGGCTGTGATGACCAGAAATGTGATAATGATGCCCAGCAACGCGCCGGTTACGGTTGTCTCTCCTGTGGCTGCCTGTACTCCCAGGTAGAGAAGTACCAGGATAAACGCGATCACACCGATGGCAATGAACACACGTCCCGCAATACGTCCACCACCGACCATGGATATTTCCTCCGTGCTTTTTGGGAGTGTTAGGAAGTTCGGTTTATCCGAACCCGCCGCCGCCACCACCACCGCCACCGCCACCGCCGCCACCACCGCCGGACCACCCGCCGTCACTGCTGCTGGAGGGGCGGCTGGCCAGGGTCGAGGAGGCAGCGGCAAGCATTGCTCCCAGGCTGGAACTCAAATCGGCCAGGCTGCCGCCAATGTTCTCAGACATTTCGCTCAGGCTGGGCATGGATCCACCTTCGGGGGTGGGAGTTCCCATGCCATGGCCTGGGGCTTTTCCAGGTTGCGGGGATGGCTCGGAGTAGACCGGACGATACCATCCGGGCCAGGTGACTACGGTTTCTTCGCCCAGGGCTTTTTGGAACTTGTGCAAGAACGTTTTATCCACGCCCAGGGCAACCGCGTACGGGAGATAGCGATCCAGGATGGCTTGGGCTTCTTCTACGCTGACTTGTTTGTATTTATCGATGTTTTTCAGGTAACGGCGGAAGGCTTGCCACCGGGCGGCTTCCTCGGCCCCTTTGCGTGTTTTCTTGGGCATGTAGCGGGCTACGATAAGTCCACCAAGGCCCACAAGGACCAAACCGAGTCCCGGGCAGAAATCTGTGCTTATCTGCAGGGAAGCGGAGAGCATGGAAAGTCCCACCCACAGGGCGATGCCCACTCCTGCTGTGGCGACGGCGAGCCATGTGTAACGGGATCGGATTCGTTCTGGGTTGTGGGGGAAGTACCCTTCCTGGACCAGGGTTTCGTAAATCGCCTGTCGGATGAGCGGGATGTGGGTGTAAAATTTCTCCCGGAGGTCCTGGAGGTGACGTTCTGTGTGTCCCTCCATAAGTCCTTCAATGAGGATTCTCTCGTACTCTCGCAGGTCGGAGAGGTCTTCTTTCCGTAGTCGGAAGACAAAATCCCGCTTTCGGAACCACTTGTGCGGGAGTTCTTCGATTTCCAGGTATCCTCGCCGCGCCAGGTCCAGGATGGTGGATAGGATGTCTTGCATGTCCACTTTTTCGTCCACCAAGGTGCCCACCAGCGCGGGGGGGAGGTCCGAAGGGGGTTCTGGGAGGTACTCGGCGTATACCTCGGTAGGGGCATCCCGTCCACGGGTGTACCACAAGAGGTAAAATCCGGCAATGCCCAGGGTGAGGATGAGCAGCCCCAGAGCAAGGAAGAGCAGGGTGAACACAGGTCGCCATCGGGCCAGGGCTTCTTCTCGAGCCTGTGCTCGATCCGCTTCGATTTGCCACGCCGCAGGGGTGACGGGAACAACGCCGTGGGGCCACTGGACCCGCACTTCCAGGGCTGTGTGGGGAGGTACGGGTTCTGTTGTGCGGAAGCGGACCGTGTGATCGTTCACTTGTTCGGCTGTGGTGATGTCCGGGTAGGTGGTGAATTTTTCGATGGCCGCGGGCACCTCTACGGTGACGGTTGCCTGTTGAATGGGACCATCCCGGTCGGGGAAGATGGCTTTCCACCAGAGTTGATCCCCTTCTGGGTAGGCTCTCAACGCGCCGTGCACCAGGTAACTGATGTGGAAGGTTCGGGTGGTGTTACTTGTGGGGGCAAAGAACCAGCGAATGGTGTAACTTGATGAAGTGCGTTCGACAACGAACGTGTGTGGTTCTTTGCCCGAGGTAGTGTATGTGTATTCCCCCTGTTCATCCCACACTCGCGGGTGATCGATATCTACAAGGTTATGGAGGTCAATGGTTCGATAGCCAAAGGTGAACGGTCCGCCGTTAAATCGAATGGTGAGGGTTTCCTCAACGTGGAGAATGCCTTCTTTATCCACCTGGAGGGAAACGTCCATGCGTTCCCAATCCACGGATTTGGACTGAGCGTCGACCAGGGGAGAGGTAAGAAGTAGGACAACTACGAGGATGAGGAATATGCGCCAGGAGGCGCGGACTCCTGCCCACAACTGACAACTTTGCTGTGTTCTCATCGTGGCCTCCTTTGTGCCCGTCTTCAGTGTAGCACACCTTGGGGCAGGCACCAAACATCTTCTATAAAGTGCCGGTTTTGCCTTCATTTGTGGTATACTGAACTATCTCAGGCGACCGGTCCGTTGCGCAAGTGTTGGTAACGTGACGAGCGGTCGCCACACCAGATATGGGTGCGTTGACCCATGCGGTGTGGTGCTGGTACGCTACCCAAACTGTTTGCTTTGTTTCTATAATATGCCGACGCTATACCCATTCAAACGGTACGGCTGGCCAAACCTGGATCATTAACGAAGGGATTGGATATTTTCCTATGCCCTCTAAAGTTACGAATAAATCGCTGACTGCGTTACGACATGTGCCGCTCTTTGCGGTTTTACAGGATGAAGAGTGGGGGGAGATTGTAGATTATCTGAACATCCGGACCTTCGCAGAGGGTGTGTATCTTTTTTTTGAAGGTGACCCCCCTGATGCCCTGTATGTTATCATCGAGGGACACATCGCGTTGATTCGGCACACCGCGGAAGGGCGGGATGTGGTGCTGGATGTGATGCGTCCCGGCAATATGGTGGGTGAGTTGGCCGTCTTTGAAGGGGTCCCTTACTCTGCTTCTGCGAAGACGTTGGATGAGGTCCAGGCGGTGGTGTTTGCCCGTGAGCAGTTTTTGCGTTTGTTGGCCCGTTACCCTCGACTGGCCAGCGCGGTTATCTTTGATTTGACCCGACGCGTCCGACACTTGAGCGATTTGGTGCAGAGTCTGGCTATTGAGCGCGTTGAACAGCGATTAGCCCGTATATTGTTGCGCCTGGCTAAGATCAGCGGTCAAACGCACGCGGAAGGAATTCTCATCACGTTGCCCCTGACACGGCAGGATTTGGCCGATATGGCCGGGACTACTGTGGAGACAACTATCCGCACGTTAAGTCGCTTGCGTAAGGAGGGGGTGGTAGACACCTGGCGAGGTCGGATTCTCATACGGGATGGACAGCGGTTAGCCCAGATCGCTGAGGAGGGAGGATGATCGGGCGTTTAGCCCACATTGCCGGGCAAGAGCAGGTGGGGGCTTTTCATTTGACCCGCGTCCATTGCCCGGATTTGGCCGAGGTATTGCGCCCCGGTCACTTTGTCCTTGTGCGGTTCGCTTCCACGTGGGATCCATACCTTCGCATTCCTCTGTTCCCTGTTGTTATTGATCCCCTCTCCTGGTTGGTCTATCACCGTTTGGAGGACGCTCAGGGGCTTTCTCTGTTGCATCGGTCTCCTCCTGGCACACAAGTAATGGTGTGGGGGCCCCTGGGTCAGCCTTTTCCCTCGGTCTCGCCCGGGGATCGGGTGTTGGTGTTGGCTCAGGAACCTTATGTTCCTTATGTTCTCGGGCTAGCACGCGATCTCTCTGTCCAGCACGATGTGGTGATGCTTGTGGAACATGGGGGCGGGCTGTTGCCCACGGATCTGCATTGGCTTCCTCCGGCTGTGGAGTTTCAGACGGTGCCTTCTTCTGGTGCACATTTGGATGACGCGTTAAGCGCGCTATCCTCCTGGGCAGATAAGGTCTTTGTGGCAGGACCTGCCCACTGGCCTCAGTACATCGCGTACCGGCTGGAGACTCTCTGGATGACGTTGCCCCGAGGCCGCGCGTTCGCGTTGGTTGCGGACGGCATTATGTGCGGGTTGGGATTGTGCGATCGTTGTGTGCTCTCCACCCGCCGTGGCCCTATCCGTACGTGCCGAAAGGGACCGGTGTTGGATTTGGGTGAGTGGTTTGGGACGCGGAGGGGGACATGAATCAGGAGTGGGTGGTGGATTTGGCTCCTCGACACAAGTTGGGGTTGCCCCTTGCCTCCCGTGTGCTGGCGGGCCCGGGAGTGAGTCGGCTGGGGTTCCCGGAACAGATTACGTATGATGTGGCGGGCGTGGGCGCGATTGTGATCGGGCCGTGGACCGGTTACAGCGATCGGACCCGTTATCCTGTGCTTCACCCCCGTGGGGGAGGTGTTTTCTGGGCACCGGCCAGGCCGCCTCGGAATACGCGGGTGACATTACAGCGTTTGCGCGCGGCTTGGCGCCGTCCCCCCGCGCCGTTCATTGCATCCTTGGGTCCTTATGATGTAACACACGTGCGGGATGTGGCCCGTCATTTGGGCGAATCGGGTATTATATCCGGTCTCTTGCTGGAGGTGGGGGAGGAAGAGGATACCGGCACAGTGGTAGCCCGGTTAACAACCGCGGCGGAGATGTCCGAGTTGCCCGTTTGGGTGGGATTACCCCGTTCCCGTGTGCGGGATTTGGCAGATGTGTGTGCGCGCTCCGGAGGCGATGCCCTGGTCATTGTGTTGCCTTCAACAGGGGTATGGCCTCACCGTGGGGCATGGGTGGAAGGGTATGCGTTTGGGCCCATGTTCCTGCCACATACGTTGGCCGCCTTACATGCTGTTCGTTCTATTGTCGGGGATGCGATACCTGTTATTGCTTTGGGAGGAATTCATTCTCCAGAAGATGCGCGTTTGTGTTTGGAGGCCGGGGCTGATGCCGTGATGGTTGACACGGCTCTGTGGGTCGAACCGGATTTGCCGGCCCGAATTTGGGACGCGCTTCGCGAGGAGGAGGTTGAGGAAGAGGAACCATGAGAGCGGTAATCCAGCGTGTGAGCGAATCCCGTGTGGAGGTTGATGGCCAGGTTGTGGGTCAGATTGGCCGGGGATTGTTAGTGTTGGTGGGAGTAACACACGACGATACGGAAAAGGAGGCCCGCTGGTTGGCGCGCAAGGTGGCCGGCTTGCGCATTTTTGAGGATGACGCGGGCAAGATGAACCGTTCGGTCAAGGACGTGGGCGGGAGTGTGTTGGTCGTCTCCCAGTTCACCCTGTATGGCGATGCTCGCAAGGGACGACGTCCTAGTTTTGTGAAGGCTGCCCGCCCCGAGCACGCGGAACCCCTAATCCAACGGTTTTGTGCCTATCTTGAGGAAGAGGGGGTCCCGGTATCTACCGGCCGGTTTCGGGCGATGATGCACGTCTGTTTGTGCAATGAGGGGCCGGTGACCATTATTGTGGATACTCCTTGAGGTTGAGGCTTTAGATTCTACCCCAATCCGGCGTTGTGTTTGGGCCTGAGTAATGGGGGCCATACAATAGGGCCGGAAAGGAGATGGGGGTGATACGCAACATTGTCAAGAACGTCATCGCGCTCAGCGTGAACGGGGGCATCCGCATCGTCTTTGGCATGATCATTCAGGTGCTCATCGGTCGACTGCTGGGCGCGGAAAGTCTGGGCAAGTTCGCGGTGATGACCGCGTACATCGCCATTTTCCAGGTGGTTATGCAGTTAGGCCTGCCTAACCTTCTCATCCGGGAGACCGCTCGGCACCGGGAAGAGGCTTCTCGCTATTGGTGGAGCACAGTGGTGGTGTTGGTGCTGGCCGGGGTCGCGGCCTGGGGAGGGCAATCCTTAGTGGCCTACCTGTGGGGGCATCCTCAGGATACCCTGAAGATGGTGGTGGTGGCAGGTCTTTCCCTGATTCCCTTCGGTGTGGTCATCGCGTCGGAGGCGACTCTGCGCGGGCTGGAGCGCATGGAGATTATTCCCCTGGTCCAGACCATTGCTTACACTCTGTACACCCTTGCCGTCCTCGTTGTGGTTGTATTGCACCTCTCCGTAGTCGCGTTGGGGTGGGCGATGGTTCTCTTGCAGACGGTCGGGGCAACGCTGTATCTGATCTACCTGGCCCGAGCGCATGTGGTCCAACGGGTGTGGATTGACCTGGGTTTGACGCGTCACCTGTTGCGTTTGGCCCCCCACTTTTACGGACTCCCTGTGGCGGCCATCATTCCCAATCGTATTGCGATCATTATCATCGCGAAGATCTTGGGGGAGGAGGCCAGCGGTATTTTCAACGCAGCCCAGGTATTGGCTCGCTCTCTCTTCTTCATTAGCACCGGGTATTCGGAGGCTCTATACCCTGCGCTCTCCCGCCTTTTCCTGGAGGGATGGGATCGGTTCCGCCAGGGAGTACGCATGGGGATCCGTTACGGTCTGGTGTTCAGTGCGGCTCTTTCCCTGGGGATGATGGCCTGGGCGCCCTGGCTGATGGATTGGGTTTTTGGCAAGGAGGAATATGTAGCCGCGGTGCCATTATTGCGTATTCTTGTGTGGCAAGCCGTGCTCTTTGTGTTGAACGGTGTTCTCGGGGTTATTGAGATGGCTGCCAACCGTCAGGATTTGACGTTTTACATCGCGATTGCAAAGGTTATTGCCTTTGTGGTGATTATCCCCATTTTCACTTATGCGGGTGGGTTGACTGGAGCGGCTGTGGGCATTCTTGTCAGTTCGGGCATTTCTGTCCTTCTGCACGTGGGAGCAGTGCACCGGGTGACGCGTGGCGTGCCGCCGGTCCATGTGTGGGCGCGGGCGTTTGTGGCGGTGGCCGCGGCCGTGGCCGTGGTGCTTTTCACCGTTCACACGCCCTTGTGGGTGGCAGGTGTGGTTCCTCTTCTGGTGTACGCTGGGGGAATTGTGCTTTTGGGATTGGTCCGTTTGACGGATGTGGGCGCGTTGGTGCACAAATTGGCTCCAGGAGGGTGAGTGGTGATGGATGTGTGTGTGATCGGTTGGGACGGAGCGGATTGGCGCATCCTGCGCCCCATGATGGACGCGGGCGTGCTGCCGAATTTGCGGGCTTTGATTCAGCGATCCCGTCACGCGGCTTTGCAGTCCACGTTGCCACCGGTCACCGCGCCCGCGTGGTCCACTTTTCTCACTGGGGTGAATCCGGGAAAGCATGGGCTTTTTACCTGGCAGGGGCCTTTGAACGAACGATTGGAACGTCCTTTTCTCAATGCCAGCCACGTACGGGCCCCCCGCTTGTGGGACTGGCTCACCCGCGCGGGGAAGCGTTCCCTCTTCCTCAACGTTCCTCTGACATATCCCCCCCCGACGTTTGACGGCGTGCTTGTTGGGGGTATGCTCACACCCGGTACTCACGTGAATTTCACGCATCCACCAGAGGTACGGGAGCAGTTGCTCAGGCGAATGCCGGATTATCAGGTGGATGTGGAGATGCAGTTCACAGAAAAGGACCGCACCTCTCCCTCGGGTATGCAATCTCATTTGGAAGAGGTGCGGCGGACAACAGTGCAACGGGTGAACGCGTGGCGGTTCCTGTTGGACGCGTACGGTCCCTTTGACCTGGCTATGATTGTGTTCGAGGGAACCGATCGGGTGCAGCACCCCCTGTACGGATACGCGGCGAACCAGCGACCGGCTGACGCAGATCCGGAGTGGGAGGAACGGCGAAAGTGGGTGTGGGAGTATTATCGGTTCCTGGATGATCAGTTGGCCGCGGTGTTGTCGGATTGTGGGGAAGGGACAACCGTCTTCTTCCTGTCCGATCATGGGTTTGGGCCTTTGTATTGGGAGTTTTGCGCGAATGAGTGGTTAGCCGAACAGGGGTGGTTGCGCTTTAAGGGGAGCGCGGGACGTCTGTATCGGCCCTTGCGGCCGTTATCCCGGGTGGCCAAGCGGGTGCTACCTGCATCATGGGTTCAACGCGGCAAAGCGGCCATCACCGGTCTCAAAGCCTTGGATTGGTCTCACACCCTCGCGTACAGCGGTGGTCCAATGGAAGATGGTATCTGGCTTAATGTGCGGGGTCGTGAGCCGCTGGGCGTGATCAAGGCCGGAGATTACGAAGCCGTGCGAGAGGAGATCATGGACGCACTGCGTTCGGTTACCCTCCCAGACGGTCGTCCCATGTGCCGCGCGGTGTATCGGAGAGAGGAGGTGTACTCAGGACCCTATGTGGACCAGGCCGCGGATATTATCTTGGATTTGAACGAAGGAGTACGTTTCACATCGCTACGCAACCCGGAGGGCGGGGTTTTCCGTCGGGTGTTCCCGCAAGGGCAGGGTACGCACCGACGCTGGGGCGTGTTCGCGGTGGCTGGACCCAGCGTTCTGCCCGGTGAGTTCTCCACCCCTCCCACAATGGCGGATTTAGCGCCTACAATCTTGGCGAGTATGGGGATTCCGTTACCGGATGAACACTTCGACGGTCACGTGCTCCCAGAGGTTGTGAAGTCATTTCAGTATGGGGGAGCGCAAGAGGACGAGGTGGGGAGCACGGTGGCTTACAGCGAGGAAGAAAGTCGGCTTATTGAGGAACATCTTCGCTCCCTGGGGTACATTGAGTAAACCGATGGATCTCTCCATTGTCATTGTCACGTGGAATTCAATAGGAGACATCGGTCCGTGCCTGGACAGTCTGGCCGCCCATCTGTCGGATGTGGCCCATGAGATCATTGTGGTAGACAACGCGTCCACCGACGGGACGCGAGCATTCCTGCGGGAGCGAGGATTTCGTTCTGCCGCGGCGGGCACGGCAGCCACGCGCGTGCTCATCGAAAACGAGGAAAACGTGGGCTTCGCGGCAGCCAACAACCAGGGATTAGCCCAGGCTCGCGGCCGCTTCGTCCTCTTCCTCAACCCGGACACCGAGGTTCAGGCCGGCAGCGTGCAGACGATGCTGGCTTACTTGCAGGAACACGAGGATGTAGTTGCGGTAGGGCCCCGGTTGACCGACGGGGAAGGTCACATCCAGGGTGGAGCGGCGGGCCATGAGTTCACCCCATGGCATGTGTTGAACTACAGCCTGGGCCTGTACGCGCTGGCCCCCCAGTGGTTTCCTGGAATCTGGCTAGCGCGGCGGCAGTACCGTGAGCCGACACCCATCCCCGTGGACTGGGTATCGGGGGCCGCGTTGATGACGCGGACGGATGTGGCCCGATCTGTGGGGGGGTGGCCCGAGGATTATTTTCTTTACCTGGAGGATGTCGCGTTCTGTCGCCGCTTGCGGACCCGCGGCCGTATCGTGTGTTTGCCCCGCGCGCACATTATCCACCACATTGGGGGGAGTGTGCATCAGATGGGGGAAGCAGGACTTGCCCGGAATGTGTTAGGATTGGACAGGGATTATCGGACGCGTTACCCTTGGACCACGGTGGCCTTCCTGCATGTTCTGGGGATTGTGGGGTTTGGCTTACGCTGGACGGCCAGCGTGATCCGGGGACGTGCGCGTGTGGAAGGACATAGCGCTCCTGCTCGCGCGTTGTGGAGGGCCTGCACCCTGACCAGTCTGCATTGCCTGGTGAGGGCTATCACCCAGCGAGAGTGCGTATGAGTCGCCCGATATTGTACGTCCATTCGAGCAACGAACTTTACGGTTCGGATATCATCCTGCTGGACCTGGTTAAACGGCTGGACCGAAATCGGTACGCGCCTTATGTGGTTATGCCCCAGGATCTGCCCTATGACGGGCGGTTGGGCCGCGCGCTGGCCCAGGAGGGCATTCCCCACACATCCATTGATATGGCTGTGTTGCGGCGTCGTTATACCAATGTGTTCGGCCTAATCGCGTTCAGTCGGCGTCTGCTCGTGGGAACGTGGGCATTGCGTCGTTTGATGCGTGAGCAGCAGGTCGCGCTGGTCCACTCCCAGACGGGAGCGGTCTGGTGTGGGGGACTGGCCAGTCGCTGGTTGGGGATTCCCCACATTTACTACATCATGGAAATCATTCAGACTCCCCGTCTCACCCGGCACTTGATGGCTCGGTTCATCAACAAGTACGGAGACCGGGTCGTTGTCATTTCTCGGGCCGTGGGGGATCACTTGATGAAGGACGCGCCGGAAATTGAACGCCGGATCACGGTGATTCCGCCGGGTATCGACGCGGAGATGTTTCACCCTCGGAACGAGGGACATAGGGTGCGCGAGGAGTGGGGAGTAAGCGATGATGAGGTGGTGTTTGGCGTGGTCGGGCGCATCCACTGGTGGAAGGGGCAGGATTTGTTCCTGCGCGCGGCCGCGCGCATTGCTCACCAGGTTCCCCACGCGCGCTTCGTGCTGGTGGGGGATGTGGTGCCCGGCGAGGAATGGCGACGTCAAGCGTTGAAGGAGGAAATCGCGCGCATGGGGATTGGCGACCGGGTTATCTGGGCTGGGTACCGGGAGGACATCCCTCAGGTCATGGCTGCCCTGGATGTGTTGGTGCTTCCCTCCACGGAGCCCGAACCTTTTGGTCGGGTGATTGTCGAAGCCATGTCCACAGAACGGGCGGTCATTGCGGCCGCTCACGGGGGACCCGTGGAAAGTGTGGTACACGGGGAGACGGGATTCCTGTTCCCGCCCCAGGATGAGGAGGCGTTGGCTGCTGCCATGAAGCAGTTGGCCCAGAACGCGGAATTGCGAACCCGCATGGGCAAGGCGGGACGCGCGCGCGTGTTGGATCTCTACACCATCAAACGGCATGTGGCCGCGTTCCAGTCCCTGTACGACGAGATTCTGGAGGAGCGAGGGGTATCGTGAGAGGGTGGGTGCAGGCGTTGATTCGGCGGTTAAAGCACGATCCCACGTACACGTTGGACCCCCATCTCAGTGGAGGGGATCTGCTGGGCATTCTCTGGCGTCGAGGGTGGGCGTTCCTGCGCGGGTTGTGGTGGCGCTGGCGGGTGGCGGAATCCCACGGCGCGCTGTTTGTCGGCCGGCGGGTGCAAATTTTCCACGCGCGGCATTTGCACCTGGGCCGCAGTGTCACCATCGAGGATGATGTGCGCATTGACGCGCTGAGCCGGGAAGGGGTTTGGTTGGGGGACAACGTGTCCATTGGGCGCTTCACCATGATCGAGGCTACGGGGTTGCTCACTCTGTTGGGTAAAGGGGTGCGCATCGGCGCGAACTCTAATTTGGGGGATTACAATTATGTGGGCGGAGCCGGCGGGGTGACCATTGGCGAGAACGTGCTCATCGGCCAATATGTGTCTTTTCATCCCCAGAATCATGTGTTCGACGACCCGGAGCGGCCCATTAAGGTTCAGGGCACAACTCAGCAGGGTATTGT
>Ga0256914_1000512_pt1 | contig 38124 bp, 28 predicted proteins | sample HulkmetaG_FD_191571 | JGI IMG/M metagenome (GOLD analysis project Ga0256914, IMG submission 191571) | Hydrothermal chimney microbial communities from Main Endeavour vent field at the Juan de Fuca Ridge, Pacific Ocean - Hulk | ecosystem: Environmental > Aquatic > Marine > Hydrothermal vents ... | reverse complement strand
TGCGGTGAACCCCAATTCTACAAAAAGCGCGACGATACGATATTGAATCCGGTGCTCATCGCCGAAGTGCTTTCCGAATCCACCAAAAATTACGATCGCGGCGAAAAATTCTTTTTTTACCGGCAAATCTCTTCGCTCAGGCATTACATCTTAATCGATCAGTACTCTCCGCACGTGGAGTATTTTCGCCTGGGTGAAGACAGACATTGGGTTTTGAGCGAATTTTCCCGTCTGAACGACCGGCTGCAAATTTCCGCTCCGGATTTGAACCTTTCATTGCGGGAGCTTTATCTGAACATTGTATTTGAAAAGAAGAAGAAGAAAGGCCGACGAAACCGCTGACAAAACGGGGCTGATTTTAACAAAAACAAAACGCCACCCGAGCAAATCTTCAGGTTTCCTTCAAATTTATTTTTTAATTTACGCATGCAAAATCGGTTAATCGCAGGATATTTTAATGAATCTTCTCATTGTGGAAGACGAACGGGAATTGGCCAAATCCATGGCCGCTTTTTTACACAGCCATGATTACCGTTGCGATGTGGCGCTTGGTTATTTTCAGGCTCTGGACAAAATCAACTTGTATGCATACGATTGTATTGTTATCGATATTATTCTGCCCGACGGTAACGGTTTGGATTTGGTGCGCCGATTAAAGGAAAAGCATTCCCGTAGCGGAGTGATTATTGTTTCGGCCAAGAACGCACTGGATGATAAAATCACGGGCTTAGCAATCGGTGCCGATGACTATCTGACCAAGCCCTTTCATCTTCCGGAATTGGCTGCTCGAATTCAGGCGGTAATTCGTCGTCGCCAGTTTGACGGTGAAAAGCAAATTGTTTTTCATGAAATTGTAATCCGGCCCGATGAACGTGTGGTACGGGTAAACAAGCAAATAGTCAAGTTAACCAAAAACGAGTACGAACTGTTGCTCTATTTCATTGGTAATAAAAACCGTGTGCTCACCCGCGAAGCCATTGCCGAACACCTGTTGGGCAATCAGGCGGATTTACTCGATTCGTTCGATTTTATTTACACCCATGTAAAAAATTTACGCAAAAAAATTATCCGTGCAGGCGGTGGAGATTACATTAAAACCATTTATGCCATCGGCTACAAGTTCGGGGAAAAATGAAACTAAGCAAGAAAATTATCCGGTATTACACCTTTTCCTCATTGCTGTTTTTTCTTTTGGGGAGCATTGCTATTTATTTCGTGCTTAAATCCTTAATTGCCGAAGAAGTGGACGAAACACTGCGTTCCGAAAAAAAACGTATCGTAAAACAACTGCAAAACAAAAACCACAGCATTCCCGATTGGGCAACAATCAATCTGGAAATCCGCAATACTCCGTCCATTGCAACGCCCGCAGAAACATTAAAAGATACGATTATTTACGTCAAAGAAACCAATGAAACCATTCCGCTGCGCCAACTGCGCTTTTACACCCAAATCCAAAATCACGCTTATCAAATCACTTTGCGGCGTTCGCTTATCGAAAAAGACGACTTGGTTACCGGTGCTTTCGGGATCATGATCGGCATTTTTGTCGTTACACTTTTAATCATCAATGCCGTCAATATCTGGAGCGAAAAAAAACTCTGGGGCCCGTTTTACGCCACGTTGAAGCGCTTACAGGAATTTCGTCTGGAAAGCAAGCGGCCGCTGAACTTACCGCAAACGCCTGTTGATGAATTCAGCCGGTTAAACCGAACCCTTAACCGAATGGCGGAAAAGCTGCGTGCGGATTATCGCAATTTGAAGCAATTCAGTGAAAACGCCGCTCATGAAATGCAAACCCCCTTGGCCATCATTCGTTCCAAATTAGACGTGCTTATTCAGGATAGTTCGTTCTCAGAAGAGCAGGCGCAAACCATTCATTCCCTTTATCAGGCCGTCAATCGTCTGGCCCGGTTAAATCGATCGTTGAATTTGCTTACCAAAATCGAAAACCGTGAATTCGACGAAAAACAGCCCGTCGATTTTTGCGCCCTTATCAAGTCGCAAACAGACAATTTGAGGGAATTGATTGAAATCAAGCAATTAACGGTTGGCTTCCGTTGTGAGCAGCCGTTTGTACAAACAATTAATCCTTTTATGGCCGAAACGTTAATTTCCAATTTGCTGCTTAATGCGATCAAACACAATGTGAGGCAGGGGCATATTGAAATCCTTATTACAACCAATTCGTTCGTAATTGAAAACAGCGGCCCGCCTTTGCAATCCGATGCGCAAGCCATGTTCGAACGCTTTAAAAAAGATCGACCCGCCTCCGATTCGCCCGGCCTGGGTTTATCCATTGTGCAATCTATCTGTCATCAAAACGGACTGAAAATTACGTATTCCTATCAAAACAAAAAACACCGAATCCGGATCGAACGTTAAAAATCACACGGGCAACATCGAAAAGCGCATTACGTATTTCCTCTCTTGCGTATGCTTGTTTGCGTTTATTTTTTCTTTTGCTTTTTGCTTCAAATTTTCTCCAAAATTGTTTTCTATTTTTGGCAAACGGTTCACATTCTCGTTTACAGGAGAAATTCCATGTTCAAATACATCTTTCTTTTACTGCTGTGCGCCCGATTTCTGTTTGCCCAAAACCAAGTAACCGTAAAGGTTATGAATGCCGACGAGGGCAAACCTTTAGCCGGTGCCAACGTTTATTTCCAAACGTTGCGCATCGGTGCCTCTGCCAATACAGATGGTTTAGCGCAAATTAAAGGAATTCCCGACGGACGCCATACGTTAATCGTTTCCTACGTCGGTTTTCGTACCAAAAAAATTCCGCTGCATTTTCCGAACCCCAAATACAACCATACGTTAATCGTTTTGCTGGAACCCGCACCGTTTAGCAGCGAACAAATTGTCGTAACTTCCACGCGCAACAACAGTGTTTTGGGCAATACGCCGGTCCGCATCGAAGTATTGGGAAAAGAAGAAGTAAACGAAGAAATTGCCATTCGGCCGGGTAATTTGTCCAAATTCTTAGGCGAATCCGCCAGCATCATCACACGATACAATTCTGCGATCAGCGGAGCCATTAGCTTTCGTTTGCAAGGTTTGCCTGCCCGTTACACTCAAATACTCAAAGACGGATTTCCGGACTTCAGCGGTCTGGCTTCGGGATTCAGTCCGCTGCAAATTCCGCCGTTGGATTTAAAACAAATCGAAATTACCCGCGGTGTCTATTCCTCTCTCTTCGGCAATGGGGCATTAGCCGGTACCATTAATCTCATTTCCCGTTCACCTTCTTCTAAACCCCGTTTGGACTTGCTGGTTAATCGCACCGATCGTCAGGGTAGCGACATCGGCTTTTTTTACAGCGCCCGTTACCGCAAAACCGGCCTAACCTTTTTGGCCAGCCAAAATCTGCAAAATGCCGTGGATGTAAATGGCGACGGCTTCAGCGATATTCCCCGGTTTAGGCAAACCACGGTAAACCCGCGTTTGTTTTATCATTTCGGCCCAAATACTTCGTTTATGATCGGATTAACTTCCTTTTTCGGCAATCGCATCGGCGGCGATATGCACGCCATTAAAAACGGAACAGACAGCCTGCACACCTACACCGAAACTTATGCCACTAAACGGCTGGGGATAAACCTGCGCTTTAAAAAACAACTGGTCGATAGCGGCAACCTGACCCTTAAAGCATCGTACCAAAATTTCAATCAAGACGCGGTCTTTCCTCACAGCTATTTTAGCGGACAACAAAAATATGCTTTTGCCGAAGCAAGCTATTTCCGTCCGGCGGGGCGCCACAAATGGGTCGGTGGCCTTTCGCTTGTTCATCGTTCGTTCAAGCAGCAAAATACAACCTTCGCCCCTCTGTACGACAATTACAATACCACCGTCGGTTTGTTTGCACAAGACGATTGGCGTCCTCTTCCCGCCTGGACAATTCATGGCGGTATGCGCTGGGATTTCCGCTTGCACAGTCGTTCTTTTTTATTACCCGAGGCCGCCATTTTGTTTGCCCCGCAGGAACATCTGAAATTGCGGCTTTCGGGAGGTTACGGCTATAGCGTGCCTTCTTTGTACGAAGTGGTGCCGCATAATGATTATTTTACTTACCGTATCGATCGTGCATTTCGGGCCAAACCGGAACGATCGCGTGATATTGCCTTTGATGCCACTTACCGTTACGCCGTACGAGATTTTGCTTTGAGTGTCAATCAGGCGTTTTATGCCACTCGGGTGGATCATGCGCAATTTGCAACAGGACCTGCCGAACAGACGTCGGTGCTTTTTTCCGCGGCTCGTCTTACGGCCAAAGGAGCCGAAACGCATCTGGTGATTAATCTGGAGACGTTGGAGCTGTTTGTGGATTACAATTACGCGGATGTGCGGCGTTGGGAGCACGGACAGCGGCGCACTCTGCCGTTTACACCAAAAAACAAAATAAACCTGACACTCACTTACGAAAAAGAGGGAAACTGGCGAACCGGCGTGGAAGGATTTTTTACCGGTGAACAATGTTTGCCGGATGGCAGCAAAGGACGTGCTTATTTTGTGCTGGGATTTATGTTTGAGAAAAAATTCGATCGGCTTTCACTGGTTTTTAACGTAGAAAATTTGCTGGATGAGCGGCAAAGCAAATACGAATCGCTAATTATCGGTCCGGCGGCACATCCGAACTTCAAAACGCCTTACATGCCCGTCGAAGGACGCGTGGCCAATTTAGTCGCCTGGTTCAAGTTCTAATTCCGAATCACGCATCCTTACCGCCTTTTCGGTTCATTTATTCCGCTAATTGTTTTGAATCCCGCTTTTAATATCCGTCCGTTCGCCTGGGGCACTGTCTAAAACTTTACGTACTTTTTTGGCCATTTGCTGAATGGTGTAGGGTTTGTGCAGAAAATGGAAACCCTTGTTCCACAAGCCGGTTTTCATCAACTGGCTATCTGTGTATCCGGAAGTAAGCAAAATTTTTATTTTTGGATTCAAACGTTTGATCTCTTCGGCCAATTGATCTCCGCCCATTTCGGGCATAACCATATCGCTGAAAAGCAAATCGATTTTATCGATTAGGTTTTCCCGCTTGATCAATTCCAAAGCCTGCATACCGTTTTCGGCTTCGTAAACCTTGTAGCCCAAATTGGTTAAAAAAGCGCAGGCCAGTTCACGCACATCCATATCGTCTTCCGCAACCAACACTACTTCTTCGGCCTTGGTCGTTACTTCGCTGGTATCATCCCGTTCCGATTCGTCTTCTTTTTCATCGGTAATGGGCCAATAAATATGAAAAGTCGTGCCGCGTCCTTCTTCGCTTTCTAGGTAAATGGTACCGCCGTTTTGCTTGATGATGCCATAAACGGTCGAAAGTCCCAAACCGGTTCCTTTTCCTTCTGCTTTGGTGGTAAAAAACGGTTCAAAAATTTTGGTTTGAATGGTTTCCGGAATACCAACGCCATTATCCGAAATACTGATGCGAATAAATTTGCCTTCACGGCTACCGGGATGGCGCGCCACAAAATTGGCATCCAAAACAACTTCTTGAGTTTGAACTTTAATGTATTTTTTGAGCTTGGGATCGTCCACCTGATTTAAAGCATCTCTGGAATTGACAATCAAATTAACCAAAACCTGTTCAATTTGGCCCGGATCGGCTTTAATCGGAGGCAAATTTTCGTTAAGCTCGGTGTGCAGGTCAATATCTTCGCTAATCAGTTGGCGCAGCATTTTGCGCAAGTCGTTGATAATTTGATTGATGTTTACGATGCGCGGCTCAATAATTTGCTTGCGGCTAAAAGCCAAAAGCTGACGAATTAAATTTTCCGCCCGACGTCCGGCTCGCAGAATATGGTGTACGTGGATCAATTGCGGATGATCGTGCGGCAAACCGCGACGAATCATTTCGGCATAGCCGTTAACCGCAGTTAAAATATTATTAAAATCGTGAGCAATACTACCGGTTAACAAACCGATGGATTCCATTTTCTGTGCCTGAAAAAGCTGCTGCTCCAACTGCTTTTTCTCCGTAATATCACGCATAATGCCTTCGTAAGCAACAACCTGACGCTGCTCATTGGTTACCGCATTGGCCGTGACCAGAGCGATGAGCTTTTTACCCTGCTTGTTTTTCAGATAAACTTCAAAATCCTTTACAAAACCTTTTTCCTGCATAATTTGTTGAAATTTGTTGCGATCTTCGCTGTTCCAATACAACTGACTGACATTCAGCTTAAGCACTTCGTCCAGCGATTTGTAACCGAACAATTTTACTCCGGCCGGATTCATATCCACAATTTTGCCTTCCGGGGTGGTAACAAAAACCACGTCGGCCGAACGTTCGAACAACAAACGCAAACGACCTTCCGAACGCCGCAAATGCTCGCGCGAATGCTTGCGATCCAATGAATTTAAAAAGATCAACCCGGCCGTATTTAATGTGCGCTCGGTAAAGGAAGGCCATGATTCGTGCAACGTAAGGGCATCCAACCCGATAAACCCAACTACCGCATCGTTGATGGAAAGCGGTACGATAAACAAAGATTTTACTTCTTCCACTTTCCAGATGGATTTTAAGGTACTCGCTTCCAAAGGCAACTGCTCGATATCGATAACTTCGAGATGCGTTTGGCGCTTAAGGGCTTTGATAAACCAACTAAAATCTTCATTGTCCACCTTTTCGTGCCGAGCAATTTTTTCCTTAACCCCTTCTTTGCGGTATTCATGTGATTTATTGAGTACAGTGCCATTTTTGGCAAAAAAGTACAAATAGGCACGATCGGCATCAAAATATCGGCACAGCGTTTTCAATCCGTTGATAATCATTTCGTCTGTGTCTTCGGTAGGCGTTTGGATAAAACGAATGGCCAAATTAGTTAAGGATTGTTCCAGTTGCAGAAGATTTTTTAAATCCAAAATGTCGCCCTGCAAATCCTTAATAATCCCTTGCTGTTTAACATTCTGGCTCTGAATCGCATTAAAATCGTTTTGCAGCTCCTGTAATTTTTCGGCCTGAGGCAACAAACGATCTATTTGACTTTGCTGAGTCGTTAACCGATGTTCCTGCTTTTTTTGAACCCAGTAGTACAAAATGCCAAATAAGTTGGCAAACAAAGGCGGTAACACAACGCCCCACAACAAAAAGTCCGTCCGCTCCGGATACAAATACAAATAGGCCCAGTAAGCCAACGTTGCCAAAATTCCCACCGGTATGGATTGCCATAAATTTGTAAAGAAAAACAAATAGCCGCTAAGGACAATCAAAGTAATAGCCATCGATAAAATAAAGGCCGGAACACCGCCGGTGGTATTGTTTAAAAAAATCAGACCGACCACGGCACTAAACAACAACAGCACCTCGCTAATTACAATAATATGGCTTTGCGCTGTGCTGCGCAGGGTTATTACGGTAAGCACCCAAAATACAAAAAACAGCCAGTATAACGGTGAAAGCAATAAGGTATGATTTGTTTGTCCGGAATTTAAAATAAGCGCACCAAAAACCAGATAAAGAAGAATTAAGCTTCCAGCTCCAAACCAATGGCGCATTAAAGAGAAGACCGGCGCCGTTGACCCGACTTTGACATCCTGTTCAAAGTTATTCACGTACTTCTTCGACATTTTTTATTCACTTTCTAATAAATATATTGCAAAATCTTACTTTTGCAAGATTATTTTTTGATCGGCTCTGAATTTTTTACCCTGCAAATGAATAAAATAGATTCCGCTGGCCACCGGCAAACCGCCAGTATTGGTTCCGTCCCATTTAAATGTATAATAACCCGCATCAAAAAGACGATTATCGCTTAGCGTTTTAATACGCCTACCGCGAATATCATAAACGGTAACGGTTAACCAATCCGCATCAGGGAGATCAACCTGAATTTTTGTAGTACTGTTAAACGGATTGGGATAATTGGGATGCATCCTGAATTGGTGGGGCAAAAGGCGCAAAGCTGCCAACTGCGCATTAAGAAAATTTTTCTTGCCCACTAACAATTGTAATGTTGCATGGTCATGGTATAAGGTTACGGGGAATTCACGATAACGAACGCCCCGTTGAGGCGCAATAAGGCACCAATCATAGTCTTGCGGTAACGAATCGTTAAGAACTGTTAAACAAATCGGCCTTCCCGTATTGGCTTTAATCGTCACATCAAACCGGTATCCTTCTTGACCTTCCGGTCTAAAATCGGCGGTCAGTTTTTGGCCCTTGTTTCCTTTTCGCGTAAAATACAGAGAAACATAGGTTCCGATTACCGGAGGCTCGGGAATATCCGAAATTCTGTTTTCTGCCTGCGTCTTCGGAAGGATGCCCGCAAAATTGATGGCGTCGTAATAATTACCGCTTCGGGCTGTCAGTTGTAATCCCCGAATATGAATTGCCCGAGCAAGCGGCTTGGCCATTACCGATGAGGCAGAGGCAGGAGGCACTTTTAAGGTTAATGCATACGGAGCCTTTACCGCATAGCCCTTAAAGGGTTCCAAATTGCTAGCCATTTCCCAAGCCGAACCGTTAAAATAAAACAGGGTCAAATCATTTTGTCCGCTTACTGTTTGCCAATTCACCGGAAAAGCAAACGGGTCGCCGATCATATTCCAGCCCTTGGAAAGGTGCAATTCAAAAGGTTGCCCGGACGAAACGGAAATAGCATTGCGCACACTCAGGTTTACACTGTCTGCGGTAACCAAATACACCGCCTTGCCCACAGATAATTCCGTTTTCATTTCACTCAGTTCAATAAATTCTTTACGCACGGCATCCCAATCAAAAAAACGGTATTTTGCCGGATCATAAGCGCCAAGTTCGTCACCGAACAAATCTTTTAATGTCTGTCCGTTTGTGTTTACGGGCAAAGAAATCATATAATATTTTTGCGGTAAAATTCGATAGGGTAAATTTGTCTTAGGCACACGCACATTCACCGTTAAGGGATGTTGTGCCCCCTTCTGCGGATATTCGGTAACGCTTCCTCCGTGGTACACTTTAAAATACAAAGCCAAACCACGCATTGTTACCCGATCGGAATCGATATCGGCCTGCCATAAACGATCCGCTGCCTTTTTCATCACCAATTGGCTAAAAGCTGTTTCGCCGCCTTGTTTAAAAAACGCTTCTGCACGATTGATGGTGGTATTATCATCATAGGCTTGAATTGAAACGGCAAATCTCTTTCCGGCAACGGCTTGCAAGGTATCGAATGAAGGAACTATTGTGGCCGGGGTAGGATCGATTTCACCTTCACCGTTTAAAATCAGAATTAACGGACTGTTTCCGTCGTTGCTAAAAATTGCCAAACGGGCCGAACAATTGCCCACTTGTTGCGGTTTAAACTGCAAACGGAACGTTTTTAATGTGTCATCTGCGGCAATTTGAACTCCCTGCGGTGGATTGATTAAAGCAAAGTCCGCCGTTTGCTCCCCCGTTAATTCCAAACTATCGATGCGTAACGGCGCGTTACCAACATTCGTCAAATAACAAGTTCTAATTTTGTTTTCATTCACAAAAACCGCGCCGAAATCGACACTGTCTTTTAAATCGCTAATTAGCAAAGGCGCACTGGCCGAAGCAAGCGCAATTCCGGATAAAGATACTTGCACAACCCGGTGTTTAAGATCTAACGAATAAAGTTCGAGCCGGGCAGAATGTACTCCCAGAGCATGCGGTACGTATTCTACCGGTATGTTCAAAACGGTATCCGTGGGTTGAAGGGTAAAATTAAGCCCGGAAACATCCAACTGAAATTGTGCGGCATCCGCTCCGGTAATACGCAGCGAATCAATCGTTAACGGTACCCGGCTATCATTGTGAATGGCCAGTGATTTTTTATTAATGCTGTGAATGGCATGTTTACCAAAATCCAACGTCAAAGGTGCCTGTAAAAACGCCGTATCGGCAACAGCGCTAAGGGGAATGGAAATCTCTTTTTGGTAAGGATCGTTCCATTGAATTTTTAATTGCGAGGCAAATGTTCCGTTTTCTTGCGGACTAAAGGTGACGGGTATGACCAATGAATCGTGCACCGCCACACTAAGGGGCAAAGAAAAAGTAGGGATATGAAAAGCATGTTCCGGATCGTTGACAATTTGCACAGAAGTGATTTCCGCAGGAGCTGATCCCTGGCTGACGATGACAATTTTTGCCGTTGGTTTACGGTAGGCAGAAACTGCGCCAAAATTCAGAGAATCGGTTAAAACATGTAAAACCGGTGCTACGGCATTGGCTTTAACGGTTAACTGACGTGGATTGACAAACGGATCGTTGGAATAAAAGCGAAGCTGCGCACTTTGTACGCCGGTTGCTTTGGGATTAAACCGAATGGTAAAATTTAATGTATCCGTTTGCGGACGAATTTTTTGCGGAAACTGCAATTGTGGAAAATGCAAATCTTCGCCGTTCATCAGGCTGATTTGAATGGAATCGATTTGCAAATTGCTGTCGCCACGATTGACAATTTTAACCTGTCTGGTCGCTTCATTAAAAATAATGGTCGGCGGGAAATTAACCGTATCGGGCAAAATAACCATCTCGGCCGCCTTAACCTTTGCCTGCAGCGGAACCCGAAGCGAATCGAAACGGGGATCGTCGCTAACGATGTTCAATTGTGCTTTTAACATACCGCTGCGCACCGGAGCGCAATGTAAAAGAATATGTAACGAATCGTTTTGCGGTTGTACGCTGTATTTTCCTTCCTGTATTTGCCACCGGAAAGAAGGGGCATCCTGACCGGTTAAATCAATCCGCTTAATGTGCAAAGTCACATTGCCCGAGTTGCGAACGGTTAATTTTAATACCGTATCGACTGGTGCGATTAATGTTTGAAAATCGATTTGCTTTGGTTGCGCATGAATGTAAGCCGCCGTGGCCGTGGCCAAAAGCGGAATGAGACGAACAGGCTTAAACGGATCGGTACTAACCAAACGCAGCGTATCGCTAAAATTACCGCTGGTATCGGCTTCAAAATAAATGGGCAAAGGTACATGATTTGCTCCGCCTTCCAAATGTAAAGGCGGTGAAGTTTGTAAAGAAAAAACCGGATTTTTGTGCAACAGTTCAAGCGAATCTATGGTGAGCGGAGCATTCCCCGGATTGCTTAGCAGCAAAGTAAAAATAGAATCTCTAAATACACGTACCGAATCAAATTGCGCTTGCAATGGATAAACCTGTAAGATCGGGGCCAAACCGCTTCCCTGCACCGTAACGGAAACAGGGGATTCGTCAGGATCGTTACAAAAAATTTTGACCGCGCTTTGATAATCGGCAATGGTGTCCGGAGCAAAATAGACGGTGAGAAAAATTACCGTATCGCTTTGCGGCGCCAGCTTTTGTGCGGAAAGACGGTAACCAAACGCGGGAGAAAGCGTTTGAACCGAATCGATACGCAAAGTATCGGTACCGGAATTAAATATTTTTACTTGCAGCGAATCGGAACTTCCCACAGGGGTAGGATCGAAAGTTAATTCGGAAGGCAGTACCAAAATATCGGCCACAACCCCGCGACCTTCTAATTCTACGCGACGGTTTTCTACGGAACTGGTGATATTTAACCGGGCTTCAAATGGTACCAAGCGAGCGCTTGCCGGTTTAAATGTCAGCGGAACGCGCAAGCTGTCGGCCATGGGTATGGTAGCAGGCAATGCAAGCGATTCAATACGAAATTGAGCGGCATCGTCGCCGGAAAGAGCAAGCGCATCAACCGTTAAGCTTTCATCGGCATAATTTTTCAAGAGTACCGAACTCATCAGCGAATCACCAAGACTCACGTCGCCAAACTGCAATGTATCGGGTTGGACAAAAAGCGGTCGATACCATTTTCGTGCCAACGGACCGCCGTAAGCCCCCATATCATTCCGTACGCTTCCCAAAGAAGGCGGAAAGTAGATATCGTTTTGGTCATCGCTCGGGTCTCCGGCATCAATAGCCGGAGATGAAGCACTCAAATTGAAACGCGTAGAAACGTTGTCAAATTGAGGATCAACCATTAAATTGGTACTGCCGAAATCCTGATCTTGCACATCCGAATAGGTAACCGTGGTCGTACCCGATGCGTTGTAAATTTGATTTAAAGCATTATTAAAATACACAATAGAATTGCTGATAGCGACTGTTGCGCCAACTCCCACAATGCCTTCTTTTTGATTGTAGGCAATAACCGTGTTTAAAGCCGTAAGGGCATCGTCGGTGGCTGCAAGCAAAACACCTTCATTGACATTATGGGCCACAACGGAATTTTTAAGAGTAAGGCTGCCTTGATTGGTGTGCAAGCCATTGTCCTGGTTATTAGTAACGGTACAAGCAATTAACGTTGCATCCCCGTCTTTAATCACATTAATTCCGTAATTTTGGTTAAATTGAACAAAGGAATGGGTAAGCTGCAACGAAGCGTTGTTAATTAGGATGCCGGTAGCTGCGTTGTTTTTAACTGCTAATTGCGAAAACTCAAGGCTGCAATTGTAAACTTTAAGGGCATAGCTACCAGAAGCGTCGCTAATACGGGTGTAGGCAAGAACGCACTGCGAAGAGGCACTGTTAAAATAGATGCCTTTCCAACCCGAGGTATTGCTTGCCGATGCTTTAAAAATGATAGAATCGGTTGCCGTGCCCTGGGCATCTAAATTCCCGGTAATTTCAAACGAATAATTGCCGGTAAATTCAATGGTGGTACCCGGCTCGATCGTTAATTGCAAAACCGTAATATCACCGACAACCTGATAGGGGCTACCTGCCTGATTCCAGGTTTCACTGTCAATTACTCCCGAAACCTGGGTTTGTGCCTGCAGACCCGCGATTAAAAAAAGGATTAAAAGAAGCGTTAACGATTTGTGCATAGGGCTCAATCTACATTAGGTTTAACGTTTTTGCGCATTGTTTGTACCGGACACAACTATGACGCGGTAATTTACCTTATTGCTCCCGTTACATTAATTAGCGGACACCCTCCGGCCATTGAGGCGGTAATGGCAACAGCGTTTTTTTCTTGGCAGTTTGTTTTTGCGATCCTAAAAGTATGGCCGTGGTTGCCGCTGCGGTTCCGCCAATACCAATCCAAAAATATTTATTTTTGAAAAACGATGAATGTTTTTTGGATACATGACTTATTCGGGCTAGCCGTTTTTGCTTTTCCGCTTTTACCAACGCAACAAAATTCGGCGGATAATCCCGTTCCGAAGGATTGAAGTCCGGCTGCAAATCCAAAATTTTATTAATGATTTTACGCGCTCCGTCTTCGTCGAGCATGGCACGCCGGATTTCGGCTAATAAAATCAAAGCTTGTAGTTGCTGATCTGAGGATAAATTCTTTTTTTTGAGCAAAGTTAACAACCGGTTTTGGGCCTGTTCAAATTGCCCGTTTGCGTAAAGTGTTTTTGCCTGTTCTACAGAAAGTTTTTCCTGCGCTTTGTTTTGCGCTAATAATGTGCCATTTTCTATAAAAACGATAAACAAAACGATGGCGGTAAAATAAAAGCAATTTTTACACATGCGACCACACTTGCTGGTTAATCCACTCGGATTTTAATTTAAAAAATAATTGATTAGTATGTTAGTGTATCTTAAAAAAAATTGCAAAAAAAATTAAGAAAAAATGGAAAGGATTGTTCATTTGGGTTCGATCTGCAAATTTTTACCTAAAATATGGTAAAAAAAACGAATGATCTTTGTACACCACTCGGACCGAAAGAATTTTTTGACTGCCTTTTTAGGTACTGCCAAATAAAAAGCGGTGGGTATTTTCGGTCAATAAGAATACTCCACCGCCATCTATGTTCATTATGGGGGAAAGGGAAGTTCACATACCTAATTGTGCTTTGACCACCTCAATCAGGCGATCAGGAGCTACCGGTTTTTCCAAAAAAACTTCCACCGGTAAAAAATCTTCGTCCTTATCTTTGTCAAAATGGAAGCCCGTCTCCTGCCCCACAGCCGTTAACATGACAATGGGAATAGTTCGAAGCCGATCGTTCTGCCTAATTTGATAGGCCACGTGGAATCCTTCATCCTGAGTGCCCATCATAACATCCAGCAAAATAAGATCCGGCTGCTCTTTTTGAGCTCGTTCCAAACCGCTTACCCCGTCCTGTGCATCAACAACATCAAATCCGGCACCCTCCAGCGTAATGCGCATGGCTTCCACCAAATCGATGTCGTCATCAATGATCAAAATTTTTTTTGGCATAATATTCTGCCTCCTCTATTATCAAATCCAAAATTTGCGGAATGGCCTGTTCTACCTGCGGCGATAATCTTTGCCCGAATTCGATAGTGGCCGGCTGCACCCCGATTAACGAGGTGGGTGCCAATTTTCCGAGACTTTCGGCCATGTTGTAAATTTCGGCAAAACTAAAGCCGTGCAGCGAAACCATGGAATCTACGGTTTTTAAAATATTCTTATTTAAACGAAAACATTTTACGATACCAGGCGCTAAGCCCATGTTCGCACAATCGACTACAATATTGGGCTGGCCACCAATGAGATATTCCAAAACAGAAAAAGCATCGGCTCCGGCTTCTATCAAATTAAATGAACCGTCGTTGTATTTTTTACCAAACTCATTCAACACAATGGGACCAATGCCGTCGTCACCGCGTAACCGATTGCCTAATCCGATCAAATTAATCATAACCTACTCTTCAAATTGCACATCTAACATGTGTACCGAACACGAAATACACGGATCGTAGGCGCGTACCAGCATTTCCAGCTTTTTAGTGATTTCCTGCTTGGATTCATGAATGATTTCAGGAACCAGTTTACGCATATCATCATCGATATTAGCCAAATTCTGACCGGTCGGAATAATGCAATTGGCATGTTCGATTTGACCTTTACGGTTATATGTATAATCATGAAACAAAATGCCGCGCGGCACTTCGGTTGCCGCAATGCCTCGCCCGTAACGAGTTGGCTCCTGATTGGGCTTTTCGTTTTTAATACCCCTTTGCAAAAGCACATCCAGCAGTTCGATGCTATCTTCGATACAATGAACAACTTCTACCATTTGAGCCACGGTATTCATATAAGGATTGTAGTTGGGGGCCTGCAGCCCAAGCTTGGCAGCTACTTCTTTGGCCTTGGGGCGTAACAATTCGTAGCTATTATTAAATCGGGCCAAGGCGCCAACCATATATGAGCTACGATTGAATTTGGTATGTTTGCTCGTAGAATGCGCTACGATAAACTCATTGGTTACCGACTCATATTCTTCCACCGGAAACAATCCCGCATCCGATGAACAAATCAAGCCGTCATAAAAGGCATATTCTTTGTCGTTATAAAGACTAATGTATTCGGTTTCTCTGTAAAATTCGGGAATTTGATCGGCCAAAGTGGCCAAAATATCAATGGCAAACATGGCGTCTTTCATGCCTTCGTTTGCCAGCTTATCCCTTAAATATGTCAAATCTTTTTCCGATGGCAATTTGGTAAAACCGCCGGGCACAATACTGATGGGATGAACGGCTCGACCACTAATCAACGCCCCGATTTCATTAGCCAAATGCTTTAAGCGTAAAGCGGCTTGAACCACATCTTTATGTGTATGAACCAGAGGAAATACCGAACCCACATTCAAAAAATCGGGCGCAGCCAAAAACAAAGCATGCAATACGTTACTCTGAAAAGTAGCCCCGTGCACCAAAATTTTCCGCAAAATTACGGTTTGTTCCGAAACTTCCAAACCCAATGCTGCCTCGGTAGCTTTCAGAGACGTCATTTGATGGCCCAAAGAACAAATACCGCAAATGCGAGAGGTGATAATTGCGGCTTCATGAAAATTTCTGCCTTTGAGCATGGCTTCAAAAAAACGAGGTGGCTCCACAATATTTAAATAGGCACGTTTCAACACACCGTTTTTTACATCGACGACGATATTTCCGTGTCCTTCAACGCGAGTAATATGGTGCACGTTTATGGATAAATCTCTGCTCATTGTTTCCCCCAGTTCAATTCTTTTTCGAACTCATTGGTATTGAACAAATTCATGCGCTTAATGGCCTCTTCCACAGAGAACCCATGTTGTTTCAGCATTTCAATCGCACCGTTTTTGTTGATATTGGAAACCGGCCCTCGACAACCGGTACAGTACTGGCCATTGGAAGGGCAAATAGCATCGCACCCGGCACGCGTAATGGGCCCTAAGCAAAACATGCCTTTTTCCAGAACGCATTCGTTTTCTTTTAGTTTACATTCCACGCAAACCGCATAATCTTTAATTTCCGGTGTCCGCCCCAAAACAAGTGATTTGAAAACATGCAAGTATTCGGGCGGGCTCATGGGGCAACCGCGCACTTCGTAATCGACCTTAACAAAAGCGCGTACCGGTAAAGCAGGCATGGACGGAAACAAATATTTATCTTTACCGTAAACGGTTTCCTGAACCTGATCCAGCGGAAAATTGTTTTTCATCGCATTAATGCCGCCGCTAACGGCGCATTGGCCCAAAGCCACTAAAATTTTAGACCTTCGGCGAATATCGTAAATACGTTCCACACAGGTGGGAGTGGTAATGCTTCCTTCAATAAAGGCGATATCGTATTCATCCGCTTTATCATCCATGGCCTCGCGAAATTCGACAATATCCACCAGTTCCAAAAAGTCGAGCAATTCGTTTTCGAAATTTAATTTATTCAGTTGACAGCCTTCACAACTGGTAAAATCGAAAAAAGCGACTTTGGGTTTTTGCTTTTTTTGCTTTCGGGCGCTCATATTGCCTCCTTCAGTTCTTTTATGCGCGTGTAGGAATACACCGGTCCTTCCTGACAGACATAAGAATCATTAATTTGGCAATGACCGCATTTACCAACACCGCATTTCATTCTGCGCTCAAGCGACATATAAATATTGGCATCCGGTAATCGTTTTGCCTTTAAGGCCATCAAAACAAATTTGTACATTACCGGCGGCCCTACAATCGTAGCAATGGTATTATCCAAATCCAGATTTAACGGAGGAATAAGAGTGGTAATAACTCCCACGTTTCCCTGCCATTGCTCATCCGGCCGATCGACCGTTATATGAAATTCCACATCATCCCGCTTGCTCCACTCTTCTATTTCCGCAGGATATAAAATTTCCTTGGGATTTTTTGCACCGTACAAAATAATTAAACGACCGTAATCTTCGCGTTTATCCATGGTGTATTCGATTAACGATTTTAACGGCGCCAAACCGATCCCACCGGCAACAAACAATATATCTTTACCTTTAAACAGGTTGACATCGAAACCATGGCCGAACGGACCGCGAATGCCAATTTGACTTCCGGCTTCCAAACGATGCATTTTATCGGTTAAACGTCCGGCTCGGCGAACCGTTAGTTCAAAACCATGAGACCGGGTTGGCGAAGAGCTGATAGATATGGGCGCTTCGCCAAATCCAAAAATCGAAACTTCTACAAATTGGCCGGGCTGATGGTTTAATTTTTGATTGCGCGGCAATTTAATCCAAAAACGTTTTTCACTTAGTGTTAACGTTTCTACTTGCGTAATGGTGGCAATTACAGGCGTATACAAATCTTTGCTTTTTTGAGCTACGTTTTCCATAGGTTTTTTCCTTTGATTTATGACATCGTTACGGGAACACCCTGTTGCTGCCTGTTGTAATCGTCAATTAAATCGTTGACAATTTCTACCAAACTTATTTTAGCCGGACAAAAATAAGAACAACGACCGCAACCGACACAATGCAATTCTCCTGATTTTTCGGTCAGATATTTGAACTTACGATATAACCGATGACGCGTCCGGCTGTTTAAACCAGGGCGAAAGTTTTCGCCTCCGGCTACCTGCGCAAAAGGGTTCAACATGCAACTGTCCCAAGTACGTTCGCGCTTTCCCTGCACTACATTTAGTTCCACTTCGTCCGTAACATCAAAACAAAAACAGGTAGAGCAAAGCAAATTACAGGTACCACAACCCAAACAACGTTCGGCTATCTTTTTCCAAACGGAAGAATCGTAAACGTAATTGAAAATTTGGGGCAAACGATTGTGATGCATTTTAAGTTTTTTCTTTGTTTTGGGGCGCTCGTATTGCAACTCGGCATCCAGTGGCAAGCCTTTACCAAATTCCTCCATTAATTGCCTTCCTGTTTCGTCCACCTCGAACACCAAAAAACCTTTTTCAGCAGGTACCATAAATAAGGCAAAACCCGTCGTATCGTAAATATCAATACCAAGGTCTTCAGCAAAGTGAAATTCATCCGGTTCATAAGCCATTCCGATAAAAATCGATTTGGCACGTCGGATAAAATAATTGGACTCCGGATTTTCACGCCGAAAACTGTAATCCAACAAGGTAATGGCCTTCATATCATAAGAATGAATTCCCAGAAAGATTTTTTCTTCCGCTTCTATTTCCGCTTTTTTTATTCTGGGCTTACCGTTAAGCTCAAATTCCAGCAATGTCTCCCGCGGAGGCAAAAAGAATTTTTTAAGCGGTTGTATGGTACGGTTGTAATTAAGTACCACTTCGTCCGGATTTTCAATTACCTGAAACGAAAATGATTTTTCGCCTTTGCGATGTGGCGCAATGAGCTTGGCTTTGCCCATTAAAAAATGAATGAAGCGCCGTGTGGTGTTCTGATCGAAAAAATAACGTTTCATCTCGGAAATATCTTTTCTTTGTTGATCCATGATCTATTCCCTGCTTGATTTGTTCTGTTAAATATTTCACAAATTTTGTGCCAATTATAATCACCTTAAATCAAAATTCATAATTGACTGTAAATTAATAAGATGCAAAACCTGATCGGTAATTTTCATTTTTCCTTTTTTTCCTACTTTTTGCAAAATTCCGCTTTGTATTCTCAAATTTCGGAATAGAACCGCCGGTTTATTTACGCTTTACTATTCTTTTCGATTCGGTTTGTGTTTTACGATTTTCGGTAGGTTTGCCTCGGATTTGAGAGCTAAAAGGTAAAACGCATACATATCAAACAGTATTTTCGTATTCAAACCGTTTTTCGAAAACAGCACTTTTCAAGAATACTCCCTGCCTTGACCTGTTTTCCGAACTCAATTTTAACCGTTTTTAATACCGAACGCTTAACACACTCAAAAAAATCGAAGAATGTATTTACCATTCATGCACACTTTTTTAATTTGCATTTGTGCTTTTTTACGATTGCATATCTAAAGAATCTTCCCGATATTCTTTATTGAATTTTTAATCAGAAATCGGAAACAATATTTTCACCATTATGGATGAGTCTTGAATTTATGGAAAGTAAACGGTTTATCGGAAAGGTTTTTCGCCACTTTCGTATTTTAGAGCCTTTAGGCCATGGCGGCATGGGGTTGGTATTTAAAGCGTTAAATACGCATTTAAACAAAATCGTTGCTATTAAAATGATTGCCCCCGGGCTTGCTTTGAACGAGAAACTACTCAACCGTTTTAAAACCGAAGCCTTGGCTTTGGCCCGGCTGGAAAACCCGCATATTGTACGCATTCTGGATCTATTGGAAGATCAGGGGCAATGGTTTATTGTTATGGAATACATTGAGGGAGAAACCCTTCAACAGCGTTTAAAGGACAAACGCCCGTTGCGTTTAAGCGAGGCTTTTGATATTACTTTACAAATTTTATCCGCCTTGCAACATGCACATTCTGCCAGCATCATTCATCGCGATATTAAACCGAGCAATATTTTACTTACCAAGGATAACACGGTAAAAGTAACCGATTTTGGTCTTGCTAAAATTCAAGCCAATTCGCTGGTACACACGCAGCACTCGGCGGTTGGCGGCACGCTGTATTACATGTCGCCTGAACAAATCCGCAGTTTAAAAGAAACGGATCATCGAACCGATATTTATTCATTGGGAATTACCGTTTACCAAATGATTACGGGACGCATTCCTTTTGACCCGCACCAAACGGATTTTGACATTCGCGAAGCCATTGTACGTCGCCAGTTTCCGAAACCGTCAACATTTAATCCTTACCTGCCGCCGGAAATGGATGAATTGGTCATGAAAGCCATTGCCAAAAATCCGGATGACCGCTTTCAATCTGCCGTTGAAATGTACCAAGAAATGGAACGTTTAAAGGAAAAGCTGGCTGGCAAACTGGATCAGGAAATTAATTACGACTCCGAAATTGAGAATGAAATTAATTTCACCGATTATCCTTTTAATATTCAAGAAGACTTTTCCGGCGAATCATCCCTTCCTTCCATTCCGGTTCACGAAGGGACTCCGCCACCTAAAAACGACGCGCACCCTCAACCCTCCGACAAGCCTTCCGGCGAAACCCCGACGGGAGGCCAAGCATTTGTACCTCCTGCCCAAGCAAAAGGATTCAAAAAAAAATATCTGTGGCTTGCCTTTTTTTCTCTGGCCTTTTTGATATTTGTTTTTTATTATTTAGCAACCAAACCCGCAGCAAAAAGCAACGCCTACCTGACCATCGTTTCCGACCCGGCCCAGGCAACCGTCCGTATTAACGATCAAATAATAGGCGTAACCCCCGTAGACTCTCTGCCAATTTCAGCGGGAACTTTACGCATTCATTTGCAAAAGGAGGGCTTTGCCGCCAAAGACACTGTTTTCAATGCAATAGCCGGAAGCATTTACCGGTTAAACATCGGTTTGCAACAGTTACCCTCTCCCGAATCCGTAACAAAACCTGCTACCACGCCCCCTCCCGTCATCAACAAACCCAAAATCAGCATGCCGGTTGCCGTGCAATTATCGTTTTCTTCCCAACCTGCTGGTGCCACCATTTCGGTTAATGGCAAACCATTGGGAAGAACCCCGTTAACCCGTACGTTTAAATCCAACCGACAGTTAATCGTAAAAATCGCCAAAACAGGTTATCAAAGCCAAACCGATACCATCTTTGTCACCACAAAAAGCAAACACCGTTTTAATTACTTATTATTGCCGGAGCCGGTTACCTTAACCGTGCGAACCAATATCGCGAATAGTCAATTAAAAGTAGATGGCCATAGCTACAAAATAACGGGCAAAAGCAAATCGCTACCATTAAAACCGGGCAGTCATGCTCTTTTTGTGCAAAAACACGGCTTTTCTTCTGCACAAAAAATAATTACGCTTAAAGCCAATACGCCGATGACCGTTACATTTAATTTAAAACCCCTAAAAAGCAAACTTAATGTTTTGGTTTTACCATGGGGCAACATTTCCATTGACGGCAAATTACGAAAACGCGAAAGTAATATTCGCGAAACCTTTGTTTTACCGGTAGGCCGACACAAATTAAAAGTAGAACATCCCGACTACGGAATTTGCACGCAAGTTGTAAATTTAACACCCGATTCCGTTACCTCGCTTGTATTTGATTTTAACAAACCCGTTCCGGTACGCGTGGTTGCTTTTGACCAATCGGGAAACCCGCAATATGCTCAAATTTTGGTAGACGGCAAAGCCACGGACCAATACACACCCGGTCTGATCAAGCTATCCATCGGTCGGCATCAAATTTCGGTGCGTAAAAAGGGATTTCTTGTTGAAAACAACGCGCAAATCATTATGGTTCTTCCGAATAAAAATCCGCTTCTAAAATTTAAACTTTTTAAAGAATAGTAATTCGGAAAGCAGACGCAAATCAATTATCGTATCGGGATTGAAAGGGGAAATCGTTGCTCTTTATTCGTTTGCTTTGCAGACGTTTTTTTTAGCGACTGCACACACTATTAAAAGAAAAAAATGGCCTGCCTGGGAAATGGCCTACTTCAAAGTTCTTTTAACCCGCATACTTTAAAATCACAACCAAAATTTTAGGGCGGCTTTTTTAAATTTTTTTATTTTAGTCGTTCGTTTTTTCCGGTCCCGAACGTTTTTCCGTCTTTGAGATCTCCCGAAAAAATTTATCTTATTGGGAAAATTTTCATATATTATGGCATCCCTTAATTCGGATTTGTAAAATGGCAAATTGATTGGTGTGTGTACTTTGCCTGAGCGTACACAACGGTAAAGGGCAAGTACGATTTAGTGAAAAATTTAACCATAGCCGGGCATTGGCATGAATGAAAAATCTCGTTTTTTCTCGATCGGTGATTTTTTCCCTTTTTTAGACGTGGGAATTTTGCAAGATCGTCTCGGTTGGTCGGTTAAATTACGCTGGTTGGCCATTATCGGTTACTTTTTTGCCACCCTTTCCGCTTACTTCTTTTTCGACTTCAAAATCCCTTACCAAAGAATCTGGCTTACGCTGTTGGTTCTTTTGCTTATTAATCTCGGTTACTACATTCTCCAATTGCGCGTGCAAAAATTTTCTTTTTTGGCCGAGCTTTCCTTATTAAGCTTACACATTGTGGTCGATCTTCTCTTTCTTTCGCTTTTATTGCATTTTTCGGGCGGCATCGAGAACCCCATTTATTTGTTCTACCTTTTTCACGTGGTACTAAGCAGCATCGTATTTCCCAAACGCTTGCCGTATTTGTTCTCGACTTTGGTAGTCGTTTTGTTTTTTTTGCTGATTTATTCGGAATATTCCGGTTTTCTGCCGCATTACTCACTATTCGATTCCGATCTTTACGCCAACAAAACAGCCATCGAACTTACATTAATCGTGTTTACCCTCACGGTTTATGTTACCACCTACATTTGCCTTACATTCATGCAAATTTACCGCCACAGCAAACAGGTAATCGACGAACAAAATCGTCAATTACAAAAAATAACCGAACAAAAATTGAACTTTTTCCGGTTCGCTTCCCATGAATTAAAGTCTCCGTTGGTAGCCATAAAAACATCCGTCGATACCGTTTTAGCATCGTTTGGTGCCAAATTAGAACCGGTGGCCCTCAATTTGTTAGAGCGTTCATCCATTCGGGCCGAACAAATGTTAACCATTATTAAAGAATTGCTTGAACTTTCACGTTCCGGAGAATTTGCCGATAAAGATAAAATCGAAACGATTTTTCCCGCACAGGTTTTGCAAGAAGTGGTGGCGCAAGAAAAAGTACTGGCCGAAGCAAAACAAATCGGAATCGAGTTTGATAATACATTAAACAATATTACATTACGGATGGTCAAAAGCGATTTGGAGAAGGTGCTGCGCAATTTGGTTAACAATGCCATCCGCTACACCCCGGAAGGCGGCAAAATCGAAATATCCGCACAAAAACAGGCGGACAAAATTAGAATAGCCATCAAAGACACGGGTATCGGTATTCCCAAAGAAGATTTGCCCAAAATCTTCGATGAATTTTATCGTTCCAAAAATGCGCGCGAACTGATTCATTTTGGCAGTGGATTGGGCCTGAGTTTGGTCAAACAGATCGTTGAAAGGTATCGCGGCAAAATAGAAGTTCAATCCGAACTTAATAAAGGGACAACATTTATCGTTACGTTTCCGACTAAAAAATAAAAAAATCGAATAAACGCAGGATGGAGAAAGACAATGAAGATTAAAATCGGCGGGATTGTAGATCAGCAAAATTTAACCATGTACGGCATTACCTCTTTAAAAGACCGGCCCGGTTCGGCTGCCGAGGTTTTGAATCTTTTGGCCAAAGAAAACATTAACATCGAATACATTACTGAAGGCGGTTGCAAAAACGATTCGGCCACTATGATATTTTGCGTGGATTCCGAAATGGCACCCAAAGTTGACGAAATCATCAAGCGGGATGTGGAAGAGCACACACAAAAAATCCGCAAATGCGAATACGTTTGTATTTTGGGCGTGTACGGCCCGCACTTTCGCGAAAAACCGGCCATCGCCGCCCATTTTTGTCAGGCATTGGGCGAGGCAGGTGTAAATATTTTAGGGCTTTCCAGCAGTATTTCGACAATTTCGGCCATTATCGATATTCGAGAACACGACAAAGCGTTAAATGCCCTGATGGACGTATTTGAATTACCGTAAACCGCTCGCTTAACGGTACAAAAGAAAAATCCGCTTGCTCATTTTACATAGTACCGGAATACAATCCGCCGTCTACCTGAACGGTTGTACCGGTTATGTAAGAGGCGCGCTCCGAAGCCAAATAAGCAATTAATCCCGCTAAATCATCGGGTTGACCGAGACGGTGCAAAGGAATTTTTTCTTCCCAGGCGGCTAAAACCGCCTGACGCGGTTGGCCTTCTTCCATCCGCTTGCGAATAATGCGCTCCAAACCATCGGTCAGATGGTAACCCGGAGCAACATTATTCACCGTAATGCCGAACGGACCTAGTTCCATCGATAATGTTTTAGCCAATCCGACAACCGCCAGGCGCAAAGCGTTGGAATAAATCAAACGCTCTACAGGCGCTTTAACCGAAACGGAAGTAATGTTAATGATGCGCCCGAAACGTTGTTTTTTCATTAGCGGCAAAACTTTGCGCACACTGCGCACCACCCCCATAAAAGTAACTTGATACCAGTAGTGCCATTCTTCGTCCGTAGTCTCTGCAAAATTTTTAACCGGAGGTCCACCGGCATTGGTTACCAAAATATCCGCACCACCCTGTTCGCCGATAGCCTGTTCAATAAACGATTCCAACTCGGATTTATCGGCAATATCGGCCTTTCGGGCAAACACGGGAACATGGTATCGGCTTTTTATTTGCGCGGCAGTTTTTTGCAGTTGCTCTTCATTCCGGGCACAAACGGCCAGTGCACAACCTTCACCTGCCAACGCTTGCGCTGCCGCCTTGCCCAGTCCTTTACTGGCAGCCAAAACGATCGCTTTTTTACCTTTCAAACCAAAATCCATAGCACTCCTAATTTTAACGATTTTTGTGATTTACTCTACAGAACACATTTGGTTTTAAAATGAATCCGTTTTAACTTAGTAATCATAAATTTGATTTAAATTAGCAAAAATTTACCGTAAACGAAATAGCGAATTTCCGAAAATCGTTTTTGTCTCATTTTTTGGAATGACAGGAGTGTAAAAAATGAAAAAAGTCATTCGTATTGCCAGCGGCCAAGGTTACTGGGGCGACCGCTTTGACGCCCCGATCGATCAGGTACGCGAAGGCCCGATTGATTACTTGGTTATGGATTATCTGGCCGAGGTAACCATGTCCATCATGCAAAAACAAAAATCACGTGATCCCAACTTGGGCTATGCCAAAGATTTTGTGCGCCTGATGGAAGAATTATTACCGGATCTCGTACAAAAGAACGTTCGGCTTATTACCAATGCCGGTGGGGTGAATCCCATTGCCTGTATGATTGCCATCCGCGACATTGCCGAACGCAAAGGCATTAAGGGGCTGCGCCTGGCCGCCGTGTACGGAGATGATATTTTAAATTATCTGGACGGCATGATTGCCTCAGGAAACGCATTGAAAAACATGGAAACCGGAGAAGATATTCGCACCATTCGCGACCACATCCGCAGTGCCAATGTCTATTTTGGGGCACGTCCCATTGTGGAAGCTTTGCAACAAGATGCCCAAATTATTATTACCGGCAGGGTAACCGATACCGGTTTGACCTTAGCACCGATGATTCACGAATTTGGCTGGCATTGGGACGATTGGGACAAGCTGGCTGCCGGAATTGTGGGCGGACATATTAACGAATGCGGGGCACAAGCCAGCGGAGGAAATTTTTTGGCCGGTTGGAAAGAAGTTCCGAATATGGAACGCATCGGTTTTCCCATTGTAGAAGCGCATCCGGACGGCACGCTGGTTATCACCAAACACGAATCTTTGGGGGGGTTGGTGGACGAGCGCACCGTAAAAGAACAATTGGTTTACGAATTAGGCGATCCCACCGAATACATCACCCCGGATGTGGTTGCTGATTTCACTTCAATTCGTTTGCAGCAAATCGGACCGAATCGTGTACGGGTATTTGGAGTAAAGGGCAAACCGTTTACCGAATTTTACAAAGTTTCGGTTTCCTACTTTGACGGTTATACGTGTATCGGTCAATTGACCTACGCCTGGCCCGAGGCGTTGGAAAAGGCAAAAAAGGCCGACGAAATCGTACGCAAACGCATTGAATATCTCGGTTTACAATTCGATGAAATTCACACCGAATATCTTGGTTACAACGCCTGCCACGGAACAACCGCCCGGCCCATTGCCGATCCCAACGAGGTGGTTTTCTTAATCGGCGTACGCGGACACAACAAAAAGCATCTGGAAACTTTTGCCAACGAAATTGTGCCTTTAGTGTTAACCGGGCCACCGGCCGTTACCGGTTTTGGCGGCGGCAGACCGCGCGTACGCGAAGTAATTGCCTACTGGCCCGCCTTATTGCGCAAAGAAGCGGTTTCTCCAAAGGTTTTAACGATCGATGTGATTTGAATTTAACTCGGTTTAATAGATGAACACCTATCGTAAAAAACCGACAGCGCATACGGCCCAATCGGATTCGCTTTTGCGGAATCCGAGAATGTCAACGCGGAATAATCATCAATCGTTCGAATTTGTCCGATCGCAGAATTTCGGAGGGGCCGTTCGTACATTCTGCCCGTTTGCAAAATATCGTGCCGGAATTCCGCGGTTCGCAATTCCGGCAAATCGTGCTTTACAGAAAATTGCATTCCATGGCAAAAAAGGTGTGTTAAAAAGCGAATTAACTTAACTTCGGAGAAAAATAAAATGAAAGTACAACTCATCCGACTGGCCCACGGTCGTTCCGGAGACAAAGGCGACACGTCCAATGTGGGCGTTATTGCCCTTAAACCCGAATATTACGAAATCATTAAACGTGAGGTCACCCCAGAACGCGTCAAGGAACACTTTGGCGACATGGTAAAAGGAGCGGTCGAACGGTTCGAAATGCCTAATATCGGCGCATTGAATTTTTTGCTGCACAATGCTCTGGGCGGCGGGGGAACCATTACCTTAAAGCATGATGCGCAAGGCAAAACCATGAGTACGGCCCTGTTACGCATGGAAATCGAAGTGCCTGATGATTTGCTTTCGGACTAACCACATGATGGTAGCGATTTTACCAAGCAAAACGCATACGCCTTAAAAACATCAGACTAATTTAAAATTGATTTCCGCCGATATTATGAAATCATGAGCTGCCTTGCCGGTGGCGCATGTAATATAACGATCACCCATTGGGGTGATCTATGGCAAAAAACCAAAGAATGATTCGTAACTTATTCCGTAGAAATCCAAAAAAGGGAAAAAGGAGAACGTAGATGATACGTATTGTGTCCGTTCTTATTTTTTTAATGTTATTTGCAGCTTCCTGTACACTCCCCGAGCCCCAGGACATTACGCCTCCGGTGGTAGCGGTTATTTACCCTTACGAGGGAGCCGTAGTATCCGATAACATCCAAATTAACATTCAGGCTTCGGATAATCAGGACTTAGGTTCGGTTTGGTGCTACGTTGATGGTCAGGAAGTGGGTCGTGTTAGCAAAGCCCCCTATTTAATTCCTCTGAATATTGCCAATTACGAAAAAAAGATTACCCACGTGCTGGTTGCAGCGGCCGAAGATAAAGACGGAAACATAGGGTATTCCGCAAATATTAATTTTGTCATTGCCGATAGCAAAGATATTGTAGACCCTACGGTAGCAATTTTAAATCCGCAAAACGGACAGGTTGTAGAGGGTATTGTCAATGTCGTTGCAGAAGCCAAAGACGATCGTTCCGTACAAAAAGTGCGTTTTTTTATTGACGGCCTACTAAAAGATTCCACTTCTTCTTACCCGTACATGTTTAACTGGAACACGGCAGGTTATTCGGATTCCACTGCGCATACACTGTATGCGGAGGCCATTGACGGCGGGAATAACAATGCCTTTTCTCCGGTTGTTACGGTTACCGTATACCGCCGCACCGGGCCGACCGCGGATAATGTTGCGCCCAGGGCTTTATTTCTCTATCCAATCGGCGGCGAGGTACTTACGGGAAACGTGCAAGTTTCGGTTGATTTACAGGATAATGTAGGGGTGAGCCAAGCTGAATTTTTCGTAGACGGACAGTTGACCAATAGCCAGGAGAATCCACAATCGCCGTGGATTTTTACATGGGACAGCGATCAGGTTGCTGATACTGTGCAAACGCGGCATTCCCTTTATGTAAAGGCGTACGACCAGGCCGGAAATGTGGGAACTACGGGTTTGATGATTGTAACCGTAGATCGAAAATAATAACGCAAAACAAAAACGATTTGTTTACCGCGCCCGAAAATTGGTGTACTGATAACCAGTTTTTCGGGCATTTTATTAACAAATCAACGATTTTCGAACGGAATGGCCTGCCGGATAATTTAAATAACTCTGCCTTCTTTTTGCGCCTTGCTATCCAACATCGTGCCAATGCTAAAACCCAAGGCAATGCCTAAAACAATACCCAGGCCCATGTTACCGGAACCCGAGCCAACGGCCACACCCATTGCTACTCCCACGGCCGTCCAGAGTTCTGCGTTTTGTCCTTTTTCTACCATTCGATGCGCTTTTTGCAAATGCTTGATAATGGCCTTAAGGTTTTTAAAATAGGGTTTGCGTTCCTTTTTGTCTGCGCCGGACAAGGCAGCCAAGCCACCCACGCATTGTTCGAACAACTCCTTAAAATGGCCACACTGCTCGCACTGATGCGAAAACTCGGCCAAATATCTGCCGATGCGGATTAGCCTATCCGCTTTGTAGCGTTTGCGTTGTTTTTCCGTAAAACCTTTGCTCGAATCCTTGATTTCCCGCTCGATTTTTTCGAGCCAATCGTCTTGTTTTTCCACGATTTCTCCCCCCTGGGTGTACAGTTTGCCATTTTTCACCGTACACAAGATAAGCCAATGTTCGGGGGAAAACAAAAAAAGCGGCCGAATGCCCCATAATTCATTCGGCCGCTTACACAAACAAGCAAATATGGGCAGAGATTTATTGCCGTTACGGAATGCGGTTCAGAGCCTGATCCAAATCGGCAATCAATTCGTCCGCATCTTCCACACCCACCGAAAGGCGAACCAAGCCGTCGGTAATATGTGCCTGCAAACGGATTTCTTTGGGCATGATGGCATGGGTCATGGTTGCCGGATGTTGGATAAGCGTTTCAACACCGCCTAAGCTTACGGCCAATTGACAAAGTTTAACATGATTCATTACGATTTTACCGCCTTCGATCCCGCCTTTTACTTCGAAGCTAATCATGCCGCCGGGACATTTCATTTGCTTTTTGGCAATTTCGTATTGCGGATGAGAGGGCAAACCGGGAAAGACAACATTTTCTACTTTGGGATGTTTGTCCAAAAATTCGGCAATTTTTTGCGCATTGGCACAATGGCGTTCCATGCGCATGGATAAGGTTTTAATTCCGCGATGCACCAAAAAAGCATTCATAGGATCCAAAATACCGCCAAACAAATTAAGGGCACGGCGCAATATCTTAAATTGATCTTCGTTTTTGGTAACAATCATACCGCCCACCACATCCGCATGGCCGTTTAAAAATTTGGTTAAACTGTGTACCACAATATCAGCGCCCAAAACCAGCGGTTTTTGCAATACCGGACTGGCAAACGTATTATCCACAACCAAAAGCGCATTTTGTGCATGGGCAATTTCGGCCGCACCGGCAATATCGGTTACACATAAAGTGGGGTTGCCCGGTGTTTCCACATAAACAATTTTAGTTTCCGGACGCATGGCATTCTTAATTTCATGCAAATCGGCGGTATCCACAAAACTGGTTTGCACACCGAATTTGGCAAACATATCAGCTAACAAAGTATTGGTCGGGCCATAAACCGCTTCCGAGCACACCACATGGTCGCCTTGCTTTAAATAAGCGCCAAAAACCGTGTGAATAGCGGCCATACCACTGCCGCAGGCCAACCCTTTGTGCCCCTGTTCCAATTGAGCTACCGCGTCTTCCAGCCCCTTTACGGTGGGGTTACCCATGCGGGTGTAAATATAGCCTTTTTCTTTTCCCGCAAACAAGGCGGTTCCATGATCGGCATCGCGAAATTTAAACGTGGAGGTTTGGTAAATAGGATTGACAACCGCCATATTTTCATTTTCCGTCATTCCGGCATGAACACTTTTCGTAGCATCGGAATAATCTTTGTTTACAGACATTGCTATTCTCCTAATTTTGCAGATTCCAAATGATTTTTTATTAACAACTAAATTTAATAAATTCTTTTATCAAATAAAATCCTTTGAAGAAATTAATTCGCTAACGAAATTAATTCTTCTTTACGAACGAATACTCATTCGAACGAAGATAAAAAAGGGGATCATTTCAATGAGCAGAAAAGCAAAAAAGATCACACTTTTAATCGTCGGCAGCCTTTTATTTACTTTGGCACTTATTGCTCTTTATGGAAACCTGATTTTAAACCGATCATTGCCTCGGGTGCAGGGAAACGTAAATCTGAAAGGATTGCGCCAACAGGTTACAGTGTATCGGGATAGTATGGGCGTACCGCAAATTGTCGCCCGTAACGATCACGATGCTTATTTTGCGCTGGGCTATTTGCATGCCGGTGATCGCTTGTTTCAAATCGATCTGACCCGCAGAGTGGCAGAAGGACGTTTGAGCGAACTGTTCGGACAATTGACATTAAACATGGATCGCCACCAGCGTTTAATCGGGCATTATAGGCTTGCCGAAAAATTTATTTCCGCCCTTAGTCCGCAGGATCGCAATCGCTTGCAGGCTTATGTTGACGGCCTGAACACCTACGTTGCCACTTGCCAGACATTGCCATTTGAATACCACTTGCTTAACACCAAATTCGAACCATACACAATCAAAGATTTAATGAGTGTTCTTAGTTTTCAGACTTGGTTTTCTAATGCGCTTTTGAGTTCGGACGAATGGTTAGCCAAAGTATTCGATCGCTTCGGAGCGGATACCGCTGCAACCTTAGCCCTGCCTTACCCGACCTGGGCGCCGCTAACTGTACCACAGGAACCGGCCCCAAGCGCAGGTTTTACCTCGCTTTTGTACAACACCTATTTTGCCAACGGAGAACTCCCCTTTCGCATGGCACATTCTTCCAATTCGTGGGTCATTGCTCCGGAACGCAGTAAAAGCCACCACGCCATGCTGGCCAGCGATCCGCATCTTGAAACGCAGCGCCTGCCCCAATTTTGGTATTTTGTCGGTTTGCACATAAAAAATCCGCAAGTAAACGTACTGGGCATTACAACGCCAGGATTGCCATTTGTCGTAATGGGACACAACGGAAAGGCAGCCTGGGCCTTTACGGTAGGCGGTATCGATGTTAACGAAGTATATTTGGAAAAAGAAAATCCGAACGACAGCACCGAGTATTTGACTTCGCACGGATGGCAAAAATTCAAAATTTTAACCGAGCCCATCAAAATCAAAGGCCGAAAACAACCCGAGCTTTTCCGCATGAAATTCACCGACAACGGTCCCGTTGTTTGGGCATCCGATTCTTTACATCATTTGTATTCGTTACATTGGGCCGGGTTCGATATGAATCTCGCGCAAACGGTACGGGCAGCATTTCATTTGCGTCGCATCCGTCAATACGACGATTTTCGCCGGACGGTAACCCGCTTTGGCGCCTTGGATGCCAACTGGACCTATGCCGATATCAACGGAAATATTGGCTATCAACTGGGGACGCCTATTCCCGTACGGGCAAAGTCGGTTTTCAAATTGCCCGTTCCCGGTTGGATCGATTCGCTAAAATGGCGCGGGTTTCACCCGTTGGACCAAACTCCGCATAGCTTAAATCCCGCCCGGGGTTGGCTGGCAACCAGCAACAACAAACAAGACGATATCCATTTGCCTTATCGTTTATTCGGAAAATTTGCCGCCGATCGTATTTTACGCATTACCGAGCTACTTAAAAGTAAATCGATTTTCTCTTTCGAAGATATGAAACGGTTTCAAACGGATCGTACGGATCGCTTTTTACAACACTGGCAACCGATTTTAAGCGCACTTTTGAAAGAACGGGGCGATTTACACGCTGCAAAATTGATTGAACATTGGAATGGCGATGCCAGCGCCAAATCGAAACCGGTGGCCTTGGTTATCCTGTTTAAAAACCGCCTGCGTCATCTGATTTTTGACGATCAGTTGGGTAAAATTGCAGATAAGCTTTCGGATGAGGACCTGTTGGCAATTTACCAAAACGGACCTTCGTTTTGGTTTGACAATGTAAAAACGAAACACACAATCGAAACAAAACACCAAATTGCCTTGACTGCGGTTGATCAGGCATTAAAACTCTGGGACCGACAAAGCTGGGGAGAATTGCAATCGTTTACCATGGCCCACCCAATGGCCAAAGTTCCGATTATCGGGTCTGTGTTAGGTCTTAAAAAAGGGCCGTTTGCCTGGGGCGGAACGCCCGGTACTTTAAATGCCTCGTTTTACCAAGAAGACAAACACCGTCCCGGACACTTTCGTTCGATTGTCGGTCCGAGCTGGCGGTTTGTAATCGATTTTGCCAATCCGGACGGGGCGCAATTTGTAATTCCCGCGGGAGAATCGGGCAACCCCAAAAGTCCGTTTTTTATGAATTTTTTCGCGTGGTGGAAAAGTGGAAAACGCTGGAACGTACCGCTTTCGCTCCCGGCTGTTAAAAAGAAGGCTAAATTTACATTATTGTTAACCCCCGAAGAAAACAACTAAAAAAATTGAAAACGCCGGTTAAAAACAAACCGGCATTTTTTTTCGATTATTTTGATTTTGCCAACGGGAAAAGGCGCTTTCTTTTTTGCTGGCACTTACATTTGTAAGCCGGATGCATTTTTTGCAATCTCTGGTTAGCAGCATGTGATAAAACAAGCCTATCGTTTTCCAGCGGGTTTTATGTGAGGCGCTTTTTTGCTTGCTTAAAAAACAGCACAAAATTTTTACAAAAAACAAAATCCGGCTATACCGTACCGCAAAAAACGTTCGCTTCATTAAGCGATATACGGATTATCCGCTAATAGAAATATTCATTTTTTGCCATTTTTACGTACGGCTTATTGCTGAGACAATTTACAACAAATGTTAAGAATCAGGCTCTTTTACTGTGATCTACGGCTTTCAATATTTTAATATTCAACACGATAAATCGCCACAATTGATAGAGCTTATTGGTTCGTTTAGACATAATGTATCTCCTTGGTTTTTTATTCAGGAATAATACTCCAGCCGATGCGGCCTTTAAATTTCCACATAAAGGTCGTGTGGATCATCCGTTTCATCCAGGCCCCTGCCAAACCGCGTTCCATATGGGTAACAAACAAATCGCGTCCTGCTTCGTTGGGGTAGCGACGATTATCAGGCACTACAGGGTACATAATCATGGTACCGGCGCCACCATCCCATAGCGAATCGCCCATAGAAGCGATACAGGCAGCCACCATTTCGGTCATACGCTCTTTATGCGTCATCCGGCCGCTTTTGATCAAATCGATAATATTCTTGGCTACGACGCGACCGATAATTCCCGAAACCATTCCTGTGCGCGGAGGAGCGGGCACAATGGTCATACCGTTAGGATTGGTATGCGGTCTGGAAATCGGTCCCGGAGGCGCAAAGGCAATACCGGCGGCAAAAATATTGGGATAATCCGGATTTTGATACACGGCTGGCCAGGCATCCGGATTCTTTTCCAGTTCATCATACGGCAGGCCGTAAATGGCATCGACCAGCGTAAGCCCTGCTTTGTTAACCAGCTTGGCCGAAACATCATTACCATCTTTATCCAAATATTTCATGGGCACACCGAGAAACTGCGGGATAAGCATGGCAAAATCGTAAGGAGTTTCGCCTTTGTTGCCATCCCAATCTTCCCAGTAGATATTCTTTTCATCCACTTTGTAAACGCCTTTTTGAATTTGCCATTGAATGCCGTATTCTTCGAAGATTTCACGAGCATATTCTTCGCTGGTGTAAATTTGTTTTCCTCGGCGTTCTTTAAGGCCGTGCACGCCAAAATCGCCTAAAGCCGGTTCGTTTGTAAGCCATGTTAAATGCGCCTTATCGCGAATACCTTCCTTTTCCATTGCTTTGTGCAGGTTAGAAATAAACTCAAAAGCGGCGCCCTGACAGGTGGCTCCCGGATGGCCGGTACCCACAACTATTTTGAACGATTCTCCTTTTTTCATGCGTTTAAACATTTCCACCACCTTGTCGCGGGTTTGCAAGGTATGGTCCAACGTACAGACGGAATACGTATGCCCTTTGGGGCCCAAACCTTCCGTTGCCTCAAAATTAAGTTTTGGCCCGGTAGCATTGATCAAGTAATCGTAACTCAACTTTTTTTGTCCACCATTCGCTTCTTCGGCAAGTACGTATTGTTCGTCCGGATGAATTTCGGTAACCCGACCATGTACAAAATTCACATGCAATTTTTTGTAAACCGGAGCCAGAGGGAAATGTACTTTTTCGGGTTTCATGTGATCGATCGAAACCCAAATAAGAGATGGAACAAACAGGAAATAATCATACTTGTTCACCACGATAATTTCATGTTTTTTACCCAAAGCAGAGCCCAAATAAAGTGCCGCGGTATGTCCGGCAAAGCCTGCTCCGATAATAATTACTTTGGCCATAATCCATTCCTTCTTTTATGTTACTTCTCAGGTCACAAATAAATATACAACAAAAAATAGGCAAAAAAAATTCCTATGGGCTTTTCCGTTTTCTAAAATGCAGGTACCGAAATTAAAGAAGGTTTTGCTCGTACTTTCATTTGAAAGGAATAGGGTTTGACAGTATTTTATTAGCAAATAAGAAAGGATAGAAGGCATGGCAAATCCATTGACGTACGTGATTGTCGGCGGGAATGCGGCCGGTATGTCCGCAGCGCGCCGGATTCGACGCAACGACCCGCAGGGGACTATTATTGTTTTGGAAAAATCGAATATTGTTTCCTACGGAGCATGCGGAATTCCCTACTACATTGCCGATATTATTAAAAATAAAAACGATTTAATCGCATTACCAATCGAAAAATTTTTGGCTGACGGTATTGATGTTCGGGTTAAGCACGAAGTCATTAATATTGACATTCGAAAAAGATCCGTTTACTTCCGAGCCAACAATTCCTTGCAAACCCAAACGATTTCGTATGATCGGTTAATCCTATCATTAGGGGCCCGTCCTTTGGTACCCGAAATTCAGGGGACGGATTTAAATGGTGTGTTTACCGTCCGCTCGTTAGACGAAGCCGAAACGTTAAAGCAAGAATTGCAACAGGGGAAGCATAAAAAGGCAGTCATTATCGGCGGAGGTTCTATCGGGCTGGAAATGGCCGAAGCTTTGCGGGCATACGATGTACAGGTAAGCATTATCGAACGTTTGCCCCGCGTATTGCCCATTATCGATAGCGAAATGGCAATGTTAGCGGAAGAAGAATTAAAGAGCAACGGTTGCGAAGTAATTACGGGAAAAGAAGTGAAAGAAATTCGGGGCGCATCGGGTGTTACGGGCGTGGCCTTGGCCGATGGTCAAACGCTTGAAGCTTCGCTGGTACTGGTAGCAGTAGGAGTACGTCCGAACACGGAATTAGCCGTAAAAGCAGGCATTCAGTTGGGTTCCGCGGGTGCTATTCAGGTTGATAGCCGCATGCGTACCAACATACGTCATGTTTACGCTGCAGGCGATTGTGCGGAAGTAAAACATTTGGTAATCAACAAATTTGCCTACATTCCTTTGGGCAATACAGCCAACAAGCAGGGACGAATTGCCGGAGATAATGCCAGCGGCGGGCACAGTTTTTTATCCGGGGTCGTCGGCAATACGGCGGTTAAAGTGTTCGGTTTGGAAATTGCTCGTTCGGGAATTACGGAAGCCTATGCCAAGCGGTTAAAAATGCCGGTTAAAAGCGTGAAAATTAAATCACGCACCGAAGCCCATTACATGCCAGGCAGCAAACCGATTCATGTTAAACTGATTTTCGATATTACCAGCGGACGGTTGCTGGGAGCACAAATGATAGGCGGTGAAAATGTAGCCAAACGTATGGATATTTTGGCCACGGCTATCCAACAAAAAATGTCCGTCGCAGAAATCGCCCAATTGGATTTAAACTACGCACCGCCCTTTGCTCCGGTTTGGGAGCCCATCTTAATTGCTGCCAATCAGGCCGTCAAATCGGTACGAAATTAACGATCTTAACGAACGTTCCCGGCCGGTATCAAGTTGCTGTTTGCTAAATCCGTAAAATTCGGCCTTATGCTTTTACAACCGATAACCACGCGTTTTGTCGATATGTCTAATGATAGAATGCCTTTAATTCGTTTATTTTGTCGGCTAAAAAAGAACGCAATTGCGGTTCCCAAAACAAATGGTTGAGAAGCCGGGGATAAATTCCTTTAATTTGATACCGCAATTCCCAACGAATATTGGTGGTACCGTCCACCAGCTTTTGCAAATAGACGGTATGGGTAATGGATTTAAAGGGCTGAATGCCGCGCGAGGAATCTACTGGTAATAACTTTAATCGAAACCGATTAAAATCGGCCACCGGACGATAGGTTACTGCCAACGGTTTGTCCTTCTTAAAATAGACCAGTCGAATACGAATACTATCCAGAGCCTGTGCCCCGCTATAAGGCCGATGGGTTGTTGTAAGAATCAATTGTTTAAAAGCGACCGGTTCGGGAATTTCCGTATTCAATTCGGCGGAAAGCGTAATATTTCCGTCCAAAGAAAACAGATAACCGTAAAGGCCCAAAATGACCAACGTAAAAAAGACAAATAAGAATTTAATCAGTTTCATGCTTTGATTTCAGCCAGTAAATTTTTAAATGAATGTAGCATTGCATATTCATTTTTGCAACTTATTTAGACTGCGCCGTAAATCAATTAAAACAAGTACCCGTATTTGGCAAAATAATTTTTACGGAATATGCTCTTTTTTATTTTTACACACAAAGATTGTTTATATTCGGAGTGGTAATTTGACGAACGACAAAGGAGAAAACAATGCGTTCTCTTTTTTTTCTTTTAGTATTTTTGTTTGGCCTTTTGGCATCGTATACGCAAAAGAAAAATACCGATTACAACCGATACCAAACACGTATTGAGCACTGGCGCCAGCAACGTGTGCAACGTTTAAAACGTCCGGACGGTTGGCTTAGTTTAGTCGGCCTGTTTTGGTTGCACGAAGGACAAAATACGTTTGGCTTCGGCCGCAATAATGATATTCAATTTCCCGGAAAGAAACGACCAAAACGTCTCGGTAGCATTATTTGGAGCAACGATAGCCTGTATCTGGTTACGGGGGCAAAAGCTGATATTCGTATTCAACAAAAACCCGTAAAAAAAGCCTTTCTCCATTCGGATGCCACCGGAAAGCCGACCGTAATGACTTACGGTCCATACCTGTGGTACATCATAAAACGTGGCGATCGATACGCTATTCGATTAAAAAACCGGCAAAATCCGGCTATTAACAATTTTAAAGGAATTTCCTACTTTCCGATATCTTTAAAGTGGCGCATTGCAGCCAAATTTGTTCCGTACAATCCGCCAAAAAAAATCGCCATTCCCACGGAAATCGGCACCATAGAACAAGAAAAAGCACCGGGCTACCTCGAATTCAAAGCGAAAGGTAAAACGCTTCATTTGAACGTTTTCGGCGAAAAGCCATCCGATACACTGTGGACCATTTTCACCGATGAGACCAGCGGCAGAGAAACATACGGAGCCGGTCGTTTTCTGGAAATTGCTCCACCGAACCAAAATGGCATGACCGTAATCGATTTTAACAAGGCATATAATCCGCCTTGCGCTTTTACCGAATTCGCCACTTGCCCCATGGCACCAAAAGAAAATTTTCTGCCAATCCGAGTGACCGCCGGAGAAAAATACGAAAGTAATTAATAGCGGACATTCCGAGGGTTTCCCGATAAATAAATACGCATTTGTTATTATTGCCTTACGCTTTATTGGTTCGGAATATTTTTGTCGGAAATTCGTTAATACAATATTGACGAAAACGGTAAATATCGGGAACGGATTTTGTTAGCGCTTATCCGTATTATGAACATAAAGGAAATACCATGGAACCGCAAAAACCTATTTGCCCGATTTTACCGGAAGTATTCTGTGCACAAGGCTTTGAAGCGGCACAAGAATGCGCACGTCGTATGAAAATGTCATTTGACCCTGTTGCGCACATCGAAGATTTTTTAATGATGCTGTGTGCTGCAGAAATCGCAGCAAAACGGGAAAACGCACCTACCAGCAATAAGATGAAATAAGAAAGGAACGTATGCCTAAGAAGAAAACAGCACCGACTCAAATAAAAGGATTTTCCAAAGAATTTTTACGGGATGTTTACCGTAATTACATCCGGGCCCGTTTTGCCGA
>Ga0256914_1000511_pt1 | contig 38152 bp, 27 predicted proteins | sample HulkmetaG_FD_191571 | JGI IMG/M metagenome (GOLD analysis project Ga0256914, IMG submission 191571) | Hydrothermal chimney microbial communities from Main Endeavour vent field at the Juan de Fuca Ridge, Pacific Ocean - Hulk | ecosystem: Environmental > Aquatic > Marine > Hydrothermal vents ... | reverse complement strand
TAATCGCTCTATATCTGTTTTATATCCATAATGCACAGCTACAAAAAACCAATCAGATACTAGCAACTGATGAGTTTGTGCATAAAGGTTTAGGTTGGGGATTGGAAAAAATCAAAAAAATCAAGGCTATTTTAAAAAAATTAGGTGTTATTGAGATGGTTAGAAAGGGTTATTATTCTTATATCAAGCTTATTTATATCTATAGCAGAAAAAAAATAGAGGAGATTTTAAATCCCAAAGAAGAGGCTAAAGAGAATGAGAAAAATAGTAAAATTGTAGTTGCAAAAGAGCCAAAAGAGAAATCAGTATTTCAGTTAGATTTAGAAAAAAAATGGAGTAGAACCTAAAAAAATAGAGACCATTCGTAATACAATTCTAAAGGTCGCAGAGAAAGAGAAATTTACAACACTACAACCTACAGTAATCTCTAAATGGATAATCTATTGTGAAAATAATGGTATCACTTACAATGAAACAAATATTGCTAAATGGCTAAAAACCCTCAATAATTCCATAACGATAGAGCAGTTAGAATTAGTTGAAAAAGCGATAGCTAAAGGGTGGAAAAGTATCTATCCAATAAGTGCTAAAGAGTCAAAATATCAAAAGTTTTTAGGAAGGAGTATCAAATATAATGGTCAACTCTATAAGAAGTTAGAAAACATTCTAATTGATAATGGGAGAATATTTTATATCTTTAAAGATAACAAGCAAATATCTACACAAATCAATTCTACCCCAATATCAAGGTTATTTGAAAAATATGAGTTTGTGGAGGATAGTAGTAGATGCAGAGATGTAGGTGAATTGGTACGCTCTTGTTTTACGAGGATAGTTTAACTCTATTATTATCACTTAACACCTTTTGTTTTCAGAAAAAAAGAGGTGTGGAAAGAAAAATAAAAAGATGCCCCCAACAGAGTTGGAAGCAAAAGGGGAAGTAAAAATAAGTTAGACTTAAGTTTTGTTCCCTAAAAGGGATTTGACCCCGAAGTTTTTGCCTCTGCATTCCACCTTGGAAAGGTGGAATGAGTAAAACTTAAGCGATAACGAGTGTATCTACACCAGCAGCATCACCAAGAGCAACAATACCTGTTAAACCTGTTAATTCTACAATATCCGCTGCAGAAGCTTCTGCAACATATGTATTACCATCAAACTCAAATGCAAGAGTATTATTATCAGCCATAATTTCAGCTACATCAATCCATTCAGCAAGTGTATCAATTGCCGAAGCATCATCACCAGAAAGAGTTAATATACCATTAGTTATACTTGCTTTAATATCGGTTGCAGTCTTATCAGCATCTGCATCTTTCACATCTTTATCATTTGCATCATCAGCTTTTGTCCCAGTATCATTATCAAATACATCAAAATCAGCCAAAGAGAAATCAGTAATTTTTGCCATAGAAGCTTCAGAAGAGTCTCCAGATGCAAATACAAAAGTATCTGCACCTGCACCACCTGTTAAAGTATCTGCACCTTTACCACCAGTAATATTATCTTGTCCTTCACCAGCAATAATTGTATCATTTCCATTACCACCAGTAATAACATCTCTAGTTGCTGTTCCTTTAATAGTTAAATCAGCAGTTAATGCAGATGAATCTATTTTTACAATATCAACAGCATCTAATGTTAAAGTTGATAAATCAACACTTGTATCTGTAGCAGATAAATTTACATTTAAAATATCACCTGTATCATCAGTCGTATCATCTGATGTTCCAGCATCATCATAAGCAACACTAGTTCCTTTAATAGTAGATGCTAAACCATCAAGTTGTGAAGCAGCAAATGTAGCTGAAGCACCATCAGTTCCTGCATCTCTTAATTGAATAGTTTCTAAGCCTACAAGCTCTAATTTCCCAGCTGCTGATAAGTCAAGTTCATCTACTAATTCAAGTGTATCGTTTCCAGCACCCATATCAATAGCTATTTTAGTATCTGCATCTGCGGCAGTAGCAGCAGTATCAGTTAATTTAATAACATCATCACCAGCACCAAGTTGAGCATTTAGGGTTAATCCTGCAATTGAAGCTGTTTGCTCAAGAGTATCTACTCCACTTCCTGTCTGAACAGATAGTGTATGCATAACCGTAGGGGTACTTGTAAGATCACTTGCAATAGCACTTGTAATTGTACTGCCTCCATCAAGACCCACAAAACTAGCATCATAATCAGCTGCAAAAGCAATAGTTGCTGCACCTGTTCCTCCTAATACAGCTATATTTGAACTATTATCTGCAATATCTAGTTTACCATTTAAAGCAGAAGCATCAAGTTTATCAGCCTTAATAGTTGTTGAGATATTAAGATTACCAGTTCCTGTTACTGTTACATTATTAGCAGTAGAAGTAAGAGTAGCAATTTCTGAATTTGCTGTTAATTCTAAATTTGTACTTAAATCTGCATCACTAACATCTAATACTGAAATATTTACACCTGTTTTAATATTAGCTGTATAAGCACCTACCGCTGTACCATGATCTATAGTAACTGTATTTGTACTAGTTTGAGCAACACCTACCTCTACTGTTGCACCATCTACAATACTAATTGTTTGAGCTCCATCTGCCCCAAGAACAATACTATCAACAGTAAATTTAGTTGCATCTACATTTGTAGCATCAGTCAAATGGATTTTTGCTTCACCTGCTGTTAATTCACTTGTAACTGTTTTAGCTGTTACATCTCCACCTGCTACTTTCAGAGTCACACTCTTATCACCTGTAATGGTTGTTGTTGTTATAGCATCTGGTGTATAATTTACTGTTGCATCTGCTGTTGTAGATATTGAAGCTGATGTTGCTGTATGAATTGCCAAATCAGTAACATCTCCAGATAATACTACTGTTGCTGTATCTGTAGCAGCAGATGTTGTTATATCTAAATTTTCAATTTTATCTCCAGCTGTAACTGTTGTTCCATTTTTAAGACCAGTAACAATACCGTTACCACCAAATCCAAATTGAGTAGATAATAGAGTAATATTTGCATTTGTAGTACTTGTTGCATCATAAGTTACATCACGCATACCTTGAAGGTCAAGATTGATATTTTCAATATTTATAATAGTTGGTGCAATAGCTGTTGTTTGTGCAGTAATTTTTGCATTTAATGTATCATTATCAGTTGTTGAGTTATCAATAATAATATCACCACTATTAAGAGAGTCTAATACAGTTGAAGCATCAATAGTATCATCACCTGTTGTTAATTGATCTGTCAATGTATCAGGATCAACTGTTAATGCAACTGCTGGATTTGCCAAAGCATTAACAGCAGCATCAGCTGAACTCTCAGCAGTAGCAACGGTAGCATGATCATCTGTAGCAGAATTTACAGCAGCAATAACTGAATCATCTTGTGCAATTGCAGCTGTTAGATTACCAGCTTCTGCCAAGTGTAGTGCTACCTCTGCTCTATTGTTGATAAGTGAAAGGTCATTACCATTTGCACTATCTGTTGCACCATTGATAAATGTCAATATAAAACTATCTCTACTATCTGTTACTAAATCTGGGTTTGTTCCTGAGGTATTTGTTCCATCAAGTCTATCTGTCCAATAAGCTAAACCGTCAGCATCTGGAGCTCTTCCTAAAAGATTATTATATACAGATGTTACAAAATCATTAGCAGCTGTACTTGCTGGATATTTAGCTGTGTATTCTGTTTGTGTAGAAAAGTTAGCAGATAGTGCTTCCATAGTTGTGATAGTTGTACCTTGGTCTGGTGCAAATGCACCTGTATTAGTCCAATATTGTAAACCTTCGCTATCTAATGGTCTTCCAAATGTCGCTAAATATAATTTGGCTACCATCTCTTTTGTAATTTGCATTGTTTCTCCTTGAATTGTTTATTATAGCTAAAATACCAAAAATAATAAGGCTTAACAAGTTAAATTTGCCTACTATTTTAGCACTTGCATAAGGTATTGTATCATTAGAAAACTTAAATTAAATTTGTAATAGATTAATATTCTCTGTTAAATTCAATCTACACAAAATATCCACAAAAATATATTTATTTTTATTGTGCAATATTTTTAATTATTCTAAAAAAACTTTTACTTATACTATTCCAACTATACTTATTAATATAGCTTTTATGATAGCTATAGTCATATTTTTTATCTAATGAATTAATGATAGTAGTGAGCATATCTTCCGTTTTTTTAGGTTGAGTTACTATATCTTTTACATCATCAAAAATAGATATAGAAGTAGTAATTACTTCTCTTTGAGCCAAAAGCCCCATTCTAACAGCAGCACTAGAACTCTCTTGTGTATTCTGATATAAAAATATGATTTTATCAGCTTGTGATAAGGTAGAGATTATCTCCTGCTCTCTTAAAAAGTTTGTATTTAAAGTGATATAATCTTGAATTGGAGAGTGGGAAATCTTTTCTATTAAATGAAGTTCTAACTCTTTTGATATAGGTGCAGAGTGAATTGAAGTCAAAAGTAATAGTTTGACTTTTATACCCTTTTGATGTAAAATTTCAACAATATCTATAAGCTCAAAAATACCTTTTTGAGGAAGTAAAAATCCAAAAGTAGCTAGTAGAGGAATATCATTTTGAATTATCTTTTTTTGGGGTTTAAAATTTGTATTAAATCCATGAGTAAAGAGTGATGTATTTTGATATATCCCAAAATTTTTTAGATAATTCATATCATTTAAGGTGTGCAAATAGATTACTGTTACTTTTTGTAAAGCTTCTGCTATCTCTTTAAAAGAATCTATATATGTTTTAGTTATTACATCCTTAGTTGAGTGCAAAAAAAGATAAGTATCTATATTTTGATTACTGCAAAATATTATCAACTCTTTTAATGCGTATAGAGAGATGAAACTGAAATTATATTGGATTATAAGTTTTGTGATTTTATTTTCTATTATTTGAATTTTGAGTTTATTTATATCTTTTGTATCTCTACCATCTTGCCAACATCTTATAATATTATCTGTATCTTTTTCTATTTTGTTACCTGTTTCATTGGCAAATATAGTTACCTGATTGACGAATGAAGAGATGAGATAACTAGAATATACTGCTATGCCACATTTGGTATTGTATGTAGAAAATAGCCCTATATTAATATTGTGGGGTGAAGTGGGATAGTTTTTTATTGCATTAATAATAGTTTTGGAAACTCTATTTGATGAATAATTCTTTTTAATATATTTTCTTGCTATTGATGTCTTAAGTTCTATCTCATTTTTTGGCAAATTATAAATATTTATTATCTGCTCTTTTAGAGACTCCTTTTTAGGAATGACCCATAGAGATTTTTTTAATTTAAAATGTGTTTTGGCATATCCAAAATTAAAATCTATTAACCATGAAGTTTGATATGTACAAAAATCACTCTGTCCCCCAAAAGCAGTTGTCAAAACTGGTAAGTTTAATAACATTGCTTCAGCCATAGGAAGACCAAAACCCTCTCCAAAACTTGGAGCTACTAATAGATTAGAATTTTCATATAAATACCTGATTTGAGATTGTGAGATATCTTTGTTTATTAATAAAATCTCTTTTTTGTTTTTGGTATATAGCGTAATCTCTTTTTGGTAACTCTTTTGAGGTATATATCCTAACTCTTTTAACTGATTTAAAGTTTGATTATGTGGATTAGGAAATGTCTTGATAATCAATGATATGTTTAAAGTATTATCTATATAATCAAATACTTTTAGTAATAGATTGACTCCTTTTCTCGGAAAAGCAGAAGATATATGAAGTAGCTTAAATCCTAAAGGTAAAGGGAAATCAAAAGCTTTGGCTTTGACATTTAAAATATCTTCTACAATTATACCTGTAGTGACTATAGGGATATATAACCCATTCTCTTTTAAAATTTTTTTGACATAAGAAGACATAGCAAAAACCAAAGTTAATCTTTGATTGAAAAGATCTATATAAGAGTTTGGAAACTTAGATTCTTCCCAACCATAAGGACCTATTATTTTATGATACCCTTGCATATTATTAGTTCGTGGAGGATATAAGTTTCTTATCGTTATATCTATAGTTTTTAACTCTTTCAATGCTAATATTGAAGTTCTAATATCAAGATTTGACAAGTTTGGTTTAAAGTCTCCATCTCCTTCAGTTGAATAGAGTTTTATCTCTATTTCATCCCTATCATTTAATGCCTTTGCTATATCTCTATTTACAATTGCTAAAGAGTAGTTTGAGTCAAAAGGCCCTTCTATTTGATATTTGTTTTTTGTATTTGGGGGGGGAGTTAGAGTTTTGCTATTTGGGATTAATATATTTAGAGATTTTAGATAGTTTATAAATCTCATTCTAATATTTCCAAAAGAAAATTTCTTTAAATATTCTTTTTGTTTTTGTATAAGAGTAACTCTAAAATATGGATTTTCTTGTAATTCTATGATTTTATCAGCCACAAAAATAGAAGATTTCTTCTCTAATAGAGACTCTGTTGGAACAGTTGAATTTACACCTCCTGTATTATATGCTAAAATAGGAATATCATATTTCATAGCTTCAATTAAAGGCATACCAAAACCCTCATGTTCACTTAAAGATAGATATAGATCAGCTATTTTATAATATGCAGTTAAATCAGAATTGTTAACTTTTAAAGTGATAATTACATCATTTTTCAAATTTAAATAGGTTGAATATCGTTTTAAATATCTAAAGTAATCATCTTCTGATACACCTCCTATAATAAAAAGTTTAATATTAGATATACCTTTTTGTTTTAGTTGAAAAAGTATATCTATTAAATGGTGTTGTGCCTTGTTTGGAACTACTCTACCTACAAAAAGAATATTATACGAAAATTTATATTTATTTATTATATTTTGATTTGGAGAGATAAAAGATTTTTTTTCTAAATCTACAAGTATAGGTAAGATGGTAGGATTTGGATAATTATAATATTTTAATTCCCTACAATTGTATTCAGAATCTCCATAAGAACCTATAAAATAGGATGAGGAGTTTTGTAGTTGTATTCTAGCTTTAGTTGTTAACTGATAGAGTAAACTATTTTTTTGAAAAAAATGAGAAGGAGTAATATTATGATAAACTAAAATCTTTTTGTCAATTAATTTTATTATATCGGTATGACAAGTGTTGTATGTAGCATAGTGATAAAGTAATATATTTTCTGATGATTTCGGATAATCATTGATATGATAGACTTGATGGTTAAATTTTATATCAACTTTATCCTCACAAATAAATATTTCTGATTTAAAGCCTAAAGAGTGCAATAATCTCTGTGTAAAAAGCAAAGCATTAGAAACACTATCTCCAAATGCAACAGAAGGTGAAAATTGATGAATAGCTTTATAACTTTGCATTTTTTAGCTCTATTTTTGCATCAAAAATAAATTGGTCTATTCTCTGTTGAAAGGAGGCAGATTGAAAAGAAATCTCCTTAGCTATAGTGGTATTTATCTCTCTGGATAACTCATTTATACTATTTTGTTGTATTTCTATCTCTCTGGATAACTCATTTATACTATTTTGTTGTATTTCTATCTGTTTGGATAACTCATTTATACTATTTTGTTGTATAAAAACAGTATGTTTTAGATTATTTAATCGTAATAAATTATTTATCCATCGTAAAGACCAACCTAATATAGGTATAGATTTTATTCTATTTTTTAATTCCATTATTTATTCTCCAAAAAAGTTATAGTCGGTTCAAGTCGGCATAATCCTATAAATGAGTTATCTTTATCTATAGATATCTCAAAATCTATGGCATTATCAATCCAATGAAAACATCTATTGGTATGCCAATCTCCTATATGTAGTGCAGCACCTATAGTATATTTCCCTGCACCTATGTTGAAATTCATAGAATATATACATTTATAATAACTATTTGATTTAATTTTTATTATCTTTTTTTGATAAAAGGTATTCGTTCCATATATATCTTGACCATATTTATCTCGAATATGGATACCAATTGTCAAATCTTCAACATCAATTTTAGAAAAAATTTCAAGTTCTATATTAACTAAATCACCTGTAATAATATTTTTGACTATCTGATTGTTCTGTTTTAGATTAATCCTTTTTATCTCAATATCAAAAGTACCAAAAGAGTTATTTTTATCTTTTTTTATTTTAAGAGCATCTCTATTTTTATTTAATTTAGCAATTAGAAAATTGTAGTTATTTATGACATCTTCAGGATTATCTATTTGGATAACCTCTCCTTGATGAAGCAATATAGCTCTATCACATAGTAGTTTGAGAGAATTAAGGTCATGAGATACATATATGATACTCATGTTTTTCTCTTTTCTCTCTTTGAGTGCATTGGTACATTTGGCTTGAAAATGTGCATCCCCTACAGATAAAGCTTCATCAACTATAAGTATTTGTGGTTCTGAAAATATAGCAATAGAGAATGCTAACCTCATACTCATACCAGAAGAGTATGTTTTAATTGGTTCATACATATAATCATCTAGTTCACTAAACTCAATAATATCTGCTACCTTTATGTCTATCTCTTTTTTTGTCATGCCAATTAGAGTTCCATTTAAATAGATATTATCATATCCACTCATCTCTGAATTAAATCCAGTTCCTAATTCGAGTAGTGCTGTTACTCCACCATATCGTATAACCTCACCAGTAGTTGATTCTATTACTCCTGCTATAATTTTTAGTATAGTTGATTTTCCCGAACCATTTATACCAATAATACCTAATGTCTCACCCTGAAAAAGCTCGAATGATATATTTTTATTGGCTATAAACTCTTTATGATAAGATTTTGGACTAAAAATCTCCTTGAGTCTGTCAAAATTATTTTTGTATATTTTATAGATTTTAGATATGTTTTTAACTTCTAATATTTTTTTCATTAATATAATTTTAGACTCAAATAAATCACCTTTCATAAAAGTGAGAAGAGTCTTTCTCCTTTTTTATAACTACTCTCTTGACATTGTAACATAATCTATATGTATCATATAAAAACTTTTATACTATTAATAAATCAGGAGTATATATACCATTTGTTAAATGTATCTCTTCAATATCGGTAATTACAACCTCAAAATTATCAGCTGTAATAACATAATCATTGTTATTTAATTGTGTTGTTGTTATCTGATTTATTGATAATCCAATATACAAAGAGTCATTTCCCTCTCCCCCATCAACATAATCAGAACCACCATTTCCTATATATATATGATCATCTCCATTACCAGTAGATATATGATTATCTACTTCATTATCTGTAATAATATCATCTCCAGTACCTGTAATTATATCTTCTATAATAACTCCATTGGCTATAGCAAAATTATTTTTGCCTGTATATAGATTACCAGTATTATAAATCTCCGTTATTTTAGTACTAATCCAATCCCTAAACTCTGGTTGAGTAATACCCTCTTGATGTAGGCTTATAATATCATTTAAGCTATATACATCTATGCTATTTAGAGTGCCACCATGTAAATTAATGGTCGTACTACCTTTTGTTAATGAGAGATCAATTGTATCTTTGCCTCCTGCATCCCAAATAGTTTGTATTTTATAATCACTATATTGAGTACTATAAGTATTATCTTCTGTATGAGTTGTGGTATTTGCTCCATATATGGCTTGAAGTGCAGATATATCATATAGTGAGTAGAGTTGTGGATAGAGTATATGATACTCAAATCTGATTGCTAATCCACTTACTAAAAACTGTGGCACAACATCAGCATTTGGTGTATATGACATAATAGTATGATTAAAATCATCTTCAGTTGTTGGTAAATAGGGTGGTTGAGTATTTCCATCATTAAATGGATGTTTAAGACCTAAAGCGTGTCCTAACTCATGAGTTATAGTTAACCAACCAGTTTCACCTTTATTTAATCCATAATTAGCAGGGTCTGTATTGAATGATTGTGATAAAAATACATCTCCACCATAATCAGGATTTTGACTTGGATAAAATGAAAAACCTGCTGTATTGGGTTGCATATCTACAACATTAAATCTAACTAATCCATCATCTGATACCTCTTTAAATTGAATACCTAATAATTGATTAATTTCTTGGGTAATTAAGCCAACTGTATCTTTTTGTGATTGGTTTAATTCTGACCAATTTGTAGTAAGATTTTCATAAGGGTAGTAACTACTAGGTATATTGTGATTAAAACTATAAGTAATCTCTTGTTGATTTGAACTCCAATGAATTGTAGAATCAACTTCTGATACACCATGAGTATTATAATTACTTATTGTTCCTATACCACTGTTGACAAAAGAGTGACTATTTGCTGGATTAATAATACTCTCTGCTATAGCCTCTTGTTTGATAATTGTCGCATCATCATCAGTCACATCCATAATAGCTTGGATAATATCATTCTGTTTTGCTAACTCTGCTGTAAAATCACCCTGTTGTGCTAAATATAATGCAACTTCTGCTCTATTTGAAATTAGAGATTTATCATTACCATATTCATTATCTAAAACACCATTTATAATAGCCAAAATAGCCTTATCTCTTGTTATATTATCTTCTGATAATTCATTTAGCCAATAATTAAGACCCTCTATATCTGGATCTCTTTGAAATAAATTTTCATATATGGATATTATAAAATTTTCATCAGTTATTTCCAAAGGATATTTCAATGAGTATTCTGTTTGATTAGAAAAACTCTCTGAAATATCTTCCATAGAAGTTAAACTTGTACCTGAATTATTACTAAATCTTCCTGTATTTGTCCAATACTCTAATCCTTCACTATCTATTGGTCTTCCAAATGTTGCAAGATATAGTTTGGATACAGACTCTTTTGTAATTATTTCCATCTTTTAACTCCTAGATAAAACTATGAACTCATTTTATTGATTTTATCCAAAAGTATCTTAGTACTCTCATGCCAATTTAACCATCTATAGTTTTTGGATGGAATAAACTCTTTTGGAATACCATTTTTCTCAATATCTATAATTTTATCTATCAAATCATTATTATCTAGCAAATTAAAATATCCTATTTTGTCTCCTCCGACTTCTCTATGAATGGCTGTATCACTAGCAAGTACAGGTAAATGATTGGTCAGACTCTCTACAATTGGTAATCCAAAGCCTTCTACTATAGAAGGAAATAATAACATTTTTGAATTCTGATATGTAAATATCAACTCACTATCATTTAAATTATCGAAATGGAATAGCCTTTTTTTAAATTCTTTATGAGAGTTTATTCTATCTATAAGCTCTTCTACTTTCCATCCGACTCTCCCTACTATACATAAATTTACAGATATATTCTGTTCCCATAATTTATCAAAAACATCTAATAGATATTTATGATTTTTTCTAGGTTCTACTGTCGATACAATAAGATATGTTGAGGCGTTAGTAAATGGCTTTTTTAGATTTTCTCTAATCTGTAAATCTCTTGCTCTGGCATAATTAAAATCACTACCTAATATAAAATGCTCAAACTTTTTATCTCTTATACTCCCAAAATTATTATTGAGATAAGAGATTAAATCGCGTTCTACAGTATGTGAGATGGATATATATCCATCAACTAAATCTATAGAGTTGGAAAACCACTCTTGAAAAACTGTAACTAAGAATTCATCACAAAACTGTGGGTAAGTTAGGGGAATTAGATCATAAATAATAGAGATAACTTTAATCTCTTTTTGTTTTAATCTATTCACAGTTGACCATATGTCTAAATGCCATGTGGAATCTAGTAATAATAGTATATCATCTTTGGAAACCTCTAATTCATTTGGTTTCGCTACTATCTCTTTTCTTTTAAATGGTTTTATGAAACCTTTATGGATAAGATAATTTAATCCAAACTGTTCTGTCGGAGCAAATAGAAATGATTTTAGTTTTTGAGAGGGAAATATAGCAACAACCAATCCTCTTAATGCTCTATATATATTTTTAAAATACTCTTTTAGTAATATTTTATAATCATTTTTTCTAATAGGTTCTATAGCAGTGCTTTTAGCATGATTATATAATAAATTTATATCAATTTCTAAGAATTTATTATTGCTAATAGTTACAAGAGTGATATCTATATTTTTTTCATCTTTTAGTAGTTCTAAATTTTCAACAACTTTTCTCACTACTCTTTGGATACCTGTATTTAGTTTGGGATGTTCATATATAAATGAACAGTCTATAAAAATTCTTCTCATTAATCTATATCCTTTTATTATATAGATATTCTATCCAAATTTTGATAAAAGCTATTTGTGATATAATTTCCAAAAAAGTGATACAATGAAAATTTTAATACAATATATCAAATACTATCTATTTATACTGCTTATATTAGAGATATATTCAAAGTTTACAATAGGTTATTATCACAACTACTCTCTATTAGACAACTCTATTGATGAGTATTTGACTATATTAATTATATATACAATTTTTTTTTTAATCTTAAAAGCAAAAAATCTAATCTTTATACCTATAATCTTTTTAATAACTTATATTTTAATTGATTTCATATCTAGCAAATATAATCGTTATCTTGATTATAGTGATTTGGTAAATATTCCTTTACTCTTTGATGCCCTATTACAATCAAAAGGACAAATAGTATATCTATTTTTGCTATTACCTATAGGTATAGTCATTTTTATTATAAAATCACATATAGTTAGAGTTTATATATTTGCACTATTTATTATAAGTTTACTTTTTATTTCAAGATACCCATTAAGAGAATTATTTATATATAGTTATGATAAATTGGCATTTTCTCATAAAAATTTTTGGTCTCCTAATAAATTAGAGTTTGATTATGATAAAATTGGACGATTAAGCACTTTCTTTTATCAAGGAATGATTAAAGATAAAAATATAAAAAAAGCTAAACTATATTTAGGAGATAGAGAGAGTGAACTCTCTACTTTTATCAAAGATATAAAGCCACATATAAAACAAAGAAATATATATATTATTGGTTTAGAGAGTTTTTCTTTACCTAAAGAATTGACAAATCTAAAATTAGATTATCTAAATAGTGATAAAAATATAACTTATAATGTTGTTGGTCAATCATCAACTATGATTACATCTATTTTTGGAGGAGGCACAATTCAATCAGAGTTTGAAGCACTGTGTGGTGAACCAGCACTACAACAGTTTTCAGCTTTTGAATTTACTGAATTTACAGGAAGTCCAACAAATTGTTTGCCTAGAATTCTACAAAAATTACAATGGAACACTATTGTAAGCAATACTTATAAACCTCAACCTTCATTTGAAGCATTGAAAACTTTGGGATTTAAAGATATAAATTTCCCAAAAGAGTATTTCCCAAATTTACCATCATATATAACAAATAAAAATAAATCAGAAGGTGAATATGCTATATTTGATACAGATTTATATAATCAAAATTTAAAATATATTCAAAATAAATATATAGATAAAAACAAAACAGTATTTAATTATATGTTCAGCGTATGGGGACATGCTTTTCATGATATGAAGAGTAGAAATCGTCCAATAAAGATATCAATAAAAAATAGAGATAAGTTATCAATATCAACAACTAGTATAAGAGCTATAAATCAAGAGTATTATCGTATTATCGCATTACAAAAATACTTTGATCAGTTAAAGAAGATTGATTCAAATGCTTTGGTAATAGCTTTTTCTGATCATAGACCTGTATTGGATGGAGCAAATAGTTATAAAAAATATGGGTTAAAAACTGATGTTTTTCATAATTTTATAGTTATAATGGATAAAGGTAAATATATAAAATTCAAAAAACCATTTCCACTTTATGCATTGTCTGATATTATATTAAATCAATTAACAGATGGCTGGTATTGTAAAAATCATATATGTAAAATTAATACAGATATAAGATATAGAGAAAAATATTTGAGTGAATATTATAAAATAATGGCTAATGGGATGAAAGAGTATTCTGCTAAATTAGATAATTTTTTTATAACTCCACGACAAACTTATTATTTTGATAATCCAACCATTCCTTTTAAAAATTTCTCTCATGCAGAGACAAACTTTAGATGGACTAAAGCTAAAGAAGCTTATATTAATTTTAATATTAAAGATATTAATTTGATTAAAGGAGTTATAAAAATAGATATAGGTACACTTGGTAAACAAAAAATATCTATATATTTAAATAATCATCTATTAGTAGATAAAATATTTAACTCTTCTAATATTCATCTCACTCTAACATTTAATAAAAAAATTTTAAATTTAAATGGAGTAAATAGATTAAAGTTTAAATTACCAGATGCAAGAAGACCAAATAATGGTGATAAAAGGGTACTTGCTATGCAATTTAAATCATTTTCTTTTTTTTGAGATAATTAGTTACATAAAAATTAATTTATCATTAAAACTTATAATATTTACGAAAATAGTTTATTTTTATGAAAAGATATGATATTATTTTAATAAAGGATAAAAGATGAAAAGTTTTCTAATCAGATTAATATTATTAATCTTTATCAGTCAGTTTTCTTATGCTACTACAACCTTGACATCAGGAGTATTGCAATCTAGTTCAGTGTCCAATGGTTCTTGGAAATATTATAAAATAACAGCAAATAGTGGTGCAACTGTTACGGTAAATATGACAGGGCTAAGTAGCGATATTGATTTATATGTCAAAAAAGGTTCTCAACCAACTCTAAGTAGTTATGATGCAAGACCTTATTATGGAGGTACTACATCAGAGAGTGCAACAGTAACTATAGATAGTTCAACAACTGTTTATATTGGAGTTTATGGATATACTAGTAGTGGATTTAATATTAAAGCTACAGTAAGTGGTGGCTCTGCAGGTACAGGTAATGGTGGCTCTGCAGGTGATAGTGGAGTAATAACCTTGACATCAGGAGTATTGCAATCTAGTTCAGTGTCCAATGGTTCTTGGAAATATTATAAAATAACAGCAAATAGTGGTGCAACTGTTACGGTAAATATGACAGGGCTAAGTAGCGATATTGATTTATATGTCAAAAAAGGTTCTCAACCAACTCTAAGTAGTTATGATGCAAGACCTTATTATGGAGGTACTACATCAGAGAGTGCAAGAGTAACTATAGATAGCTCAACAACTGTTTATATTGGAGTTTATGGATATACTAGTAGTGGATTTAATATTAAAGCTACAGTAAGTGGTGGCTCTTCAGGTGATGATGGCTCTGATAGTGGTACGACTACTACTATTACAGGAAAAATAACTTATGATAAAATCCATGTAAATAGTAATGCTATAGGATTAGATTATAATAATATTACACAAGAACCTGCTAAACAAATTGTTGTTAAAGCTATAGATAGTTCAAATAATATTATAGCCTCTACAACTACTAATGATAATGGAGAGTATAGTTTAGATAATCTTCCACAAGATACACAAGTTAAAATTCGAGTATATGCTCAAATGAAAAAAATAGGTACAAGTGGATGGGATATAAAAGTTATTGATAATACAAATGAAAATGCTCAATATGTTATGGAAGGGAATTTTGCTACAACAGGAACTGCTAATACACAAAGAAATATAAATGCTTCTAGTGGTTGGAATGGAAATAGTTATTCAAATCCAAGAACTGCTGCACCTTTCGCAATATTAGGAAGTATATATGTGGCAATACAAAAAGTTATAACTGCTGATAGCAGTGTAAGCTTTCCATCACTTAGTATTAATTGGTCAAAAAATAATATATCAAGTCCAGGTAATAAAGCTGATGGACAAATAGTAACTTCTCATTATACAAATAGTAATCTTTATATTTTAGGAGATGAAAATAGTGATACTGATGAATATGATAATCATGTTATAATACATGAATGGGGACACTATTTTGAAGATAATTTTTCTAGATCAGATAGTATAGGTGGTTCTCATGATGAGGGTGATATATTGGATATTCGTGTTGCATTTGGAGAAGGATGGGGTAATGCTTGGTCTGCAATTGCCACAGATGACCCAATATATTTTGATACAATAGGTTCTCATCAATCAAATAGTTTCTTTATGAATATAGAAAATGAAACTCGAAATACTCCAGGATGGTTTAGTGAAGCATCAATTCAAAGAATTTTATATGATATATATGATAGTCATAATGATGGAGATGATACTTTATCACTTGGATTTGAACCAATATATAATGTCATGATTGGTACAGAAAAGACAACACCAGCATTTACAAGTATTTTTACATTTATTACAGCACTACAAAATGCTAATCCAAGTATAAGTAGTAAAATAGATACTATCTTATCAAGTGAGGATATTACACATATTGATGATATTTATGGAAGTAATCAAAAAAATGATTTATATAGTAATATACAAGTAGGTAATACATTGAATATCTGTACTTCAGGTGAATATGGAAGAGGAAATAAACTTGACAACCATAAATTTATCAGATTTACAATCAATAATAGTGGAAACTATAATGTAAATGTCCAACAAACTAATGGTAATAATTCAGACCCTAATTTTTCAGTATATAAAACATCTCCTTTTGCAACCGTAGGAAGTTCCAGAGGGGATACAGTAGGTTCAGAGAGTAAGAGTTTTCAATTAAGCACAGGTAATTATTTATTAGATATTTCTGAATATAATGGACTGCAAACTGCTTGTTTTGATATTAAAATTGACTAAGGAGAAAAAATAAAATGAAAATATTAAAATTATTAATATCCTGCCTAATAGTGGCAGGATTAATATCACATGTAGTTTATGCAAAAAATAATAAAATTGTAGAAGAAACAACAATTGGGAAATATCAGAAACCTGGTGCACCTATAGAGTTAAGTTTTAAAAGTACTAGAGTCGGATTAGATGAAGTATCAGATATTAATATATCACTTTCAACTGCACTTAAATCTGGAGATATTGAAGTATCAATTAACATTGATGAAAATTTACAAAATATAAATAATATAGATGATAAAATTATTTTTAATATATCTGCTGAAAAGAAAAGTTATAATATAAATTTAAAAATCTCAGGTGCTAATAACGGTTTATATTATATAAGACTTTTAACAAAAGTCAAAACAGATAGTAGCAATAAAACACGAGCCTTTGCCATTCCCGTTTATATAGGAGATGGTCAATTAAAACATAGAACAAATCAGTTAATGAAAAAAGATAATAATGGTGAGAATATATCAATATCCAAAGGAGAAGAGGAGATTTTAATATCTAACTCAATTTAAGATCTAAAACCACCTAATTTTATAGGTGGACTTTCCTCATATTATATCCTTAATAGTTCCCACCATTTTTTTATATAAAAATCCAGCTAAAAAGAGTGCAATTATTGTCATAGTAATCATAATAAAGAGTACATGTAAAGATGGAGCTTTGGAGTACAGAAATATATCTTGATAACTATTGGCAAAATAGAAAAATGGATTATAAGTTAATAATAATGGGTATTTATTAGCCAACATATCTTTCATATATATAATAGGGGTTACCCAAAACCAGAGTTGAACTATTATAGGAACTGCCTCCTTTAAATCTTTGAAAAAAGGTGTAAATAGAGATAGTATCACTCCTAAACCTAATGAGAAAAGAGTTTGTAGTAACGCAATGGGAATTAACCATAAAAATGTAAGAGTAACAGGCTGATGAACTATAAGCAAAAATCCAATAGCCAAAAGCATAGATATAAAAAATAAAAACAGTTCTGTTAAAACTATGCTTAGTTGAAATGTATATACAGGAACATTGATTTTTTTAATCAGATTTGCTTTTTCAAAAAAAGAGGTATTTAGACGCATAATAATAGTACTAAAAGTATTCCATGCTAAAAGGGCTGGAACTAAATGAATACTATAAGCATAACTATTATCAACAATAGCTAGTTTCATTTTCATAAAATCAGAAAATACAACTGTATATATAAAAATAGTAATAATAGGAGATAAGATATACCATAATTGTCCTAACCCTGTACCTACATATCTCTCTTTGAAATCTCGTTTAGCAAAACTAAATGCTAGAAGTATATTATGTCTCAATTAAACCCTTTTTCTATCTTTTGCTAAGTTTATTCTCTCTGAAAATCATCTTCAATCCTAACAATATCATCTTCGCCTGTATATTCTCCAACTTGTGCTTCTATTAATACAACTGGTATTTTACCCTCATTTTCAAGTCTATGAATTTCACCCATTTTGATATAAGTTGACTCATTTGGTCTTACTATAAACTTATTTTCTCCTACTGTAACTGTAGCTGTTCCACTTACTACTATCCAATGTTCATTTCTATGAAAATGCTTTTGTAGTGATAATCTTTTGCCTGGTTTTACTACTATGGTTTTGATTTTGTATCTCTTATCTTCTTGCAAAATAGTATATGTTCCCCATGGTCTATGAGCTGTTAGGTGTACCTCATGTAATTTAGTTGTTTTTTTGACCTCTTTTACTGCCTCTTTGACCTTTTGAGAGCTACCTTTTTTGGATACTAGCAAAGCATCAGCAGTATCAACTATAATCAAATCCTCTACATCAATCGTTATTATCTCTCTATTTTCTGTATAAATGAAATTGTTTTTACTATCTATTGCTATATGTTTACTATTTTGTGTATTGCCGTTATTCTCTTTTGGTAACTCTTCATATAGTGCATCAAAACTTCCTACATCTGACCAATCTATATTAGATGGAATTACCTTAACTATATCTGATTTCTCCATAATAGCATAATCAATACTATCTTCTGGAATGGCTAACATATCTTCTTGATTTATTTTTATAGGGTTACCTGTTGCTCTATTATAAGCGATTTGAGATGTTTTATATATTTGAGGTGCATACTTTTTTAACTCATCTAAAAAAACTCCTGCTTTGAAACAGAACATTCCAGAGTTCCAATAGTAATTTCCTGCATCTAAATAGCTTTGAGCTGTTCTTTTATTTGGTTTTTCATGAAAAGCTTTTACAGATAATCCATCTGCTTCAATATATCCAAATCCACTCTGTGGCGAAGTAGGAGTAATCCCAAAAGTTACTAAACAATCATCTTGGGCTAACTCTTTTGCTCTTATTAAAACTTTTTCATACTCAATTTCATCTTTGATAAGGTGGTCTGAGGGAGTTACTAATACTATATCATTTTTATCTAATGCCATACAAGATAAAGCTATGGCTGGTGCTGTATTTCTACCAACTGGTTCTAGCAGAAATTTGGAATTTGGAATTTGAGATTTAGAACTATTTAGAGTTTCTAACTGGTCTATTGCCAAAAAGTACTGTTCTATATTGGAGACTATAAAGTTTCGGTCACAAAATTTTGAATTTCTCTCAATGCTCAACTGAAAAAGTGATTTATTATTGAAAAGTTTTACAAACTGCTTTGGCATAAGTGTTCTACTTATTGGCCAAAGTCGTGTACCATTTCCACCACATAATATTATATTTGTCATAAATTATATCTGCTCCTAAATTTTCTATCCCATTATATCTAAAAAATATTAATTATTTTTGCGTTATATTAAGTAATAAATTATTTATAGACTCTTTATAATATTTTGCCATCTCTTTATCAGTCGCTTCAAATCTAGTAACAAGAACAGGTGTGGTATTACTAGCTCGAACCAATCCCCAACCATGCTCAAAGTTTATTCTTACCCCATCAACTTCTATAATATTTATAATTTTAGGAAAATTATTAGGAGGATTTTTCAAAGCTTTTTTTAGCTTTTCAACAATAATAAACTTCTCTTCTTCTGTAGTCTCAATCTTTATCTCCTCAGTCGAAAAGAGTTGTGGTAATGCCTCAATCTCTTTATCTATATTAATCCCATTATAAATCAATTCCAACATACGCAAAGTAGCATATATGGCATCATCATAGCCGAAATATCGGTGTTTGAAAAATATATGTCCACTAACTTCACATGCCAAATCTGCTCCTGTTTCTCTCATTTTGACTTTGAGATTGGAGTGACCTGTTTTATACATAATAGCTTTAGCCCCACGGCGTTCTAATTCATCATACATCACCTGCGAACATTTCACCTCTCCAATAACAGTTGGATTTTTCATACCCATAGCATACAAAAGTGCCATCTGGTCACCTTTGATATTGTATTTATGTGTTAGTACGGCTATTCTATCAGCATCACCATCATAAGCAAATGCTATATCTCCATCTTTTTTTAGTAGCTCTTTTATATCATTTAAATTCTCTTCTACTGATGGGTCAGGATGATGATTTGGGAAAGTTCCATCAGGAGTCATATATATAGCCTTATAATCAAACTCTAATCTATCAAATATATCTAATATTACTGTCCCTGCTACACCATTACCACCATCTAGTACGATTTTCTCTTTTAGTCCCTTTAAATGAGCAAAACTCTCTACCATATAGTCTATATATTGCTCTTTGGTTTTAATAAAAGTAGTTGTAGTATTAGTAGGAATTTGCATATGAGTATTAGAAATCACCTCATCTCCTAGAGCATAAATATCTGTACCAAAAAATGGCATCTGGTTTATTGTAATTTTAAATCCATTATATTGGCTTGGATTATGTGAACCTGTAATCATAATAGAGCCATTGATAGGTTCATCTATATTTATAGGATTGATATAATTGGAAAAATAGTTTACAGGTGTTGCAACCATACCCATATTCAAAACTTTACACCCTGCAAAATTTAATCCTGATGTTAGATAATCTCTTAATATTGGAGAATGTGTTCTTGCATCATAACCTATAGATACTACACCACCTAGTTTTTTAATCTTTGTACCGAGAAAATAACCGATAAGTTTAACACTCTGTTCATTAAGTTCTTTTTCAAAAATACCTCGTATATCATACTCTCTAAAAATTGTTTTTGTCATTATTTTATCCTTTTTTTATATTTTTATCTATTTAGCACCGATTTTCATTAAAACAACTTTGATAGTTTTTATCAAAATAATAAAGTCATCCCAGAAAAACCAATTTTTAATATACCATACTTCTAATGTATTTCTCTCTTTAAACGAAAGATTGTTTCTTCCACTAACTTGCCATAATCCTGTAATACCTGGTTTGACTTTGAGTATAAACTGTTTAGAGTCACCAAGTTTTTCAGACTCTTCTAACATATATGGACGAGGACCTACTAAACTCATCTCATCTCTAAGTATATTAAGTATCTGTGGCATCTCATCAAGTGAAGTGGCTCTTAGGATATTACCTATTTTTGTAATCCTTGGGTCATTTTTATATTTATGATATGTTTCATAATATTCTATCTCTTCAGGATGATTTTTCAAATATATCTCTAGCAAATTATCAGAGTTCTCATACATAGTTCTATATTTGTAACATAAGAAGTTTCGATTATTTTTTCCAAGTCTTGGCTGTTTGAAAAAAATCTTGCCTTTTGAGTCTATTTTGATAAGTATGCTTATAATTATATGTATAAAGAGAAATATAGGCAAAATAGATAAAACAAAAAGTTTATCAAACATATTTTTGATAAAGATATTTCGTTTGATTAGTAGTCTGTTTTCTATATAAAAAGAGTTACTCTGAATATTGGAATATTCAAGAATGGTTGAATGTGCAAAGTTAATATCACTTACATAAGGGATAATATAAAGCCCATCACTTTTATCAATATATTTGTGGATTAACTCTTCTAAATGGTCAGTACACATTCCTTTGGAAATAATAATAACGAAGTCATAATCATCTCTAGTAGTATATCTTTGTCCTAAATAGAAATTATCAGTAAACTCTTTTTGAAATCTATTTTTTTGGGTATCATCTCCTATCAATAGTACATTTTTTTGTAAAAAGCTAAATGAATAGAGTAGTTTTTTTGTATATCGCTTAATAATAGGAATAGTTATGATAGCCAAAAGGAAATAGATAGTTATAAAAAGGCGTGAATACTCTTGATTACTTTTCATTAATGCTAATATAGTCAGAGTAAGTAGATATGCCAAAAAGATAGATTTAATAATTTTATTGGTCTCTTGCCAAAAATCATATCTGAAAATATAGATTTTTTCACTAATCAATAAAAAAAGGATTATTACAATAACAAAAATAAAATCTTTGAGTGATATTACATTAAAGGGTGGTATATTTTGACTTTGAATATGGTTTCTAATCCATAAAGATAGATAAAATAGGATTAAAAAACTTAAAATATCTATAATAAGAAGAGTTATAAAATTAAAAAAATTTTTATTATTCATCTCTATTCCCACTCTTTATTCTTTTCATTGGAATTATATCATATAATTACATATGAATTTAATAACTTACTCCTCAAACCAAGGCAAACTATACTTTTTTAATTTCTCCCCTTGGAGAATGATGCAGATAGAGCCATTTTTTTATGCTCTTAATAACCAAAAATTTATATGCAAAGATTTAGAAGATGCATTATCTAAAGGATTGGATGAAAATTCTAATATATTTATATATGGTATTAAATCTTTTCCAAAAGTTCAATTATTTGCCAAGAAACATAATATAACTATATATAGAATAGAAGATGCCTTTATTCGTTCGGTGGCATTGGGTTCAGGATTTGCTAAACCCTACTCATTGGGGATTGATAGTCGTGGTGTCTATTTTGACCCACAAAGAGAGAGTGATTTGGAGTATATACTTCAAAATCATAACTTTAGTAAAGAGCTATTAGCTCGTGCCAAAATAGTTAGACAAGAGGTAGTCAAATCCAAATTATCTAAATATAATCACCTAGAACATACTTCACTAGATATAGATAGAAGTAGATATGATAAAGTTATATTAGTAATAGGTCAAGTAGAAGATGATATGTCTATCAAATATGGAGCATTTGGACTAAATAATAGTGACCTATTAGAGATGGTCAAAGAGATAAATCCAAACTCTTATATTATTTATAAGCCTCACCCTGATGTATTATCAGGCAATAGGATAGGAGATATTCCACAAGATATTATAAATAGATGTGCTAATAGAGTAGTAACTAATATTAGTATAGATAGTGCTATTGGAGCTTGTGATGAGGTACATACTCTAACTTCTGGTGCTGGATTTGATGCTCTACTTCGTAAAAAAAAGGTCTATACCTATGGTATGCCATTTTATGCAGGGTGGGGATTGAGCATTGATTATAGAGAGTGCAAGAGAAGAACACGAACAGTTACTCTTGATGAGTTGGTAGCTTCTGCTTTAATTTTATATCCTAGATATATCTCTCCTAAAACAGGAAAATTTTGTGAAGTAGAGCAGACATTAGAAGAGTTAAAAGAACAACAAGAGTTATATTTTAATAATAGATGGTATAGATTTAGAACTAATTTTAAAGGATATATCTTGCCAAGAGGGCGTAAAATTATTAGAGCTATACTTAAACCATTTGGATTAAAAATTTGATAAATTTTCTCTCTTTTTAGTCAAAACAAATATAGCTGTTTTCCATATAATCTCTAATTCTAGTTTAATAGACCAATTTTTGATATAATATAAATCATACATAAGCTTTTGCTCTGCATCTAGTTTACCTGAACCATATTGGTATTTGATTTGGGCTAAACCTGTAATCCCAGGGGCTACTACGGCTCTTTGATTATAATAAGGGATACTCTTTTCAAACTCTTGTATCCATATTTTCCTCTCTGGTCTAGGACCTACAAAATGCATTTCACCTTTGAATACATTCCATATCTGAATTAGTTCATCTAGTTTGCTATATCTCAAAGTATTCCCCCAAGGAAAGGCTCTTGGGTCATTATCAGATGCAAATTTAGCACCATCTTTTTCTGCATCTAGTGACATAGAACGAAGTTTGATACAGCAAAACTCCTTTTTTCCTCTACCAACACGAAGTTGTCTAAAAAATAGAGACCCAGGAGACTCTTGATTTACTCTATATTTAGAATATATAATTGTTAAAATAGTAGGAATAAATAGTATGATAATAGTTATATAATCAATAACTCTTTTTTGAAAATATTGAAATGGAGTATAGCTATGAATATTTTCCAAAAAAGAGGTATCTTTTAAATCTTCTGATATAAGACATTTGTGTAGGTACTTTTCTAAGAACTTTTCTATAGTGATATATTGAATAGCTTTTATCTCTAATTTTTTCAGATAAGTGATAATCTCTGGTGATAAAATCGCTTTGGTATTAAGAATAATTATAGAGCTATTTTTCTCTTTTATTAACTTTTCTATTTTATTTATGATGTTTGATACAGATATATCTTTGTAACTAATATGAACCATACCATCAAACTGTTTTGAGAGTCTTTCTATCTCTACTTGAGAAAATAAGTATCTATCACCTAAAATTATCATTAAACTTCCTTCTATTTATATAATTTTACATTAACTAAGCTATAAAGGCTCTTAGGATACAATTTCACAAGATTTTAAAAAGGTGAAATAGTTATGATAAAGACAAGATTTGCACCCTCACCAACAGGGTATTTACATATAGGAGGGTTACGAACTGCTCTCTTTTCATGGTTATGGGCAAGAAAAAATAGTGGTAAATTTCTACTACGAATAGAAGATACAGACCTATCAAGGAACTCCAATGAAGCACTAGAGGCTATACTCAAAGCTTTTGATTGGGTAGGTATGAGTTATGATGGGGATGCTATATATCAATCTAAACGGTTTGATATTTATACAAAATATATTGACCAACTCTTATCAGAAGGCAAGGCTTACAAGTGTTATATGAGCAAAGAAGAGTTAACTGCGTTGAGAGAAGAGCAGATGGCAAAGGGTGAGAGAACACGATATGATGGACGGTATCGTGATTTTACAGGAATACCACCAGAGGGAGTAGAGCCTGTAATTCGTATTAAAGCACCACTTGATGGTAATATTATTTTCAATGATGGTATCAAAGGAGAGATATCTATAGCTTCTAGTGAGGTTGATGATTTTGTTATAGCTAGAGCAGGAGGAGTTCCCACATATAATTTTGTAGTAGCTATTGATGATGCTTTGATGGGGCTTACTGATGTAATTCGTGGAGATGACCATCTCTATAATACACCCAAACAGATAGTAGTTTATGAAGCATTGGGTTTTGCTATGCCAAAATTTTATCATGTAGCTATGATAAACAATGAACAAGGTAAAAAACTATCAAAACGAGATGGTGCAACAGATGTTATGGAGTATAAGAGTCTTGGATATTTGCCTGAAGCACTTCTAAATTTTTTGGTTAGGTTAGGTTGGAGTCATGGAGACCAAGAGATATTTAGTATAAAAGAGATGATAGAGCTATTTGACCCAAAAGATATAAATAAAAGTTCATCAAACTATAATCTTGATAAACTATTATGGCTCAATGCTCACTATATCAAAAATAGTCCAAATGAAAAATTAGCTAAAATGCTCAAAAATTTTGGTGTAGATATAGCAAATCATGATAAATTAGAGATATTATTAGATGCAACAAAAGAGAGAGGTAAAACTCTAGTAGAGTTAGCAAATCAAATTAATTTGATACTAAACTCTCCAATAGAGTATAATGCCAAAGCTTCCAAAAAAGCATTTAAATCAACTGCCAAAGAGTATTTAGAAGAGTTTGCTAATATGCTAAAAAATTGGGATAAACCACTCCATACCCCACCAGAGTATCATGCCATAATAGAACAGTTCGTAGCAGATAAAGAGATAGGATTTGGTAAGATTGGACAACCTCTTAGAGTATCACTTCTAGGTGTAATGAGTGGTTCAGGATTAGATGAGATTATGGCTATTTTGGGTGTTGATGAGACTATAAATAGAATTCAAAAGGCTATAGAGTTTATAGATAATAGGAACTAGTCTCCTATGAAACAGTATGAGCTACAAGCTATTATTAAAAGGTTAAGTGAATTTAACTATATTAGCCGTGCTAGAAGGGTAGAAGATAATACTATAGAGATAACATTTGATAGAAACAATAGCTACTTCTTTAATATGACTAGAGGCTCTAGTTTTATGTATAAAAGTGACTCAATTCGACCACTTCAAGGGTACAAAGCCCCTTTTGATACGCTATTGCACTCTCTAGTATCTGCTTCACGAATTTTGAAAATAGAAGTTCCTAATAGTGATAGAGTTATTAGGTTTAAGTTATCTCCAAAGAGTAGTTATAAAGATAAAACAGTTACACTTCAATTTGAGTTTACAGGACGACATACCAATGTTATACTACTTGATGAAAATGAGATTATTATAGAAGCATTAAGACATATAGATGCTTCTAGTTCATTTCGTGTTATTCAAGCTGGTATGGAACTTCTTCCTATACCTCCTTTCAAGAGAAAAGAGCAGAGCAAAGATATAAATGATATAGATGAGTATCTAACTCAAAAATATATAGATTTTGAGACTAAACGGCTAAATGGGTTAAAAAAGCAGAAACTCTTAACTATTCAGAAAAAGCAACAGAAGTTACAAAAACTATTAGAGAAACTACCCAATCCACATGAGTTAGCAGAGAGTGAAAAAATATATCAAAACTATGCTAATATTATACTAGCTAATCTATATCAGATAAAACCGTATGATAAAAAGCTAAAAACTTATGATTTTGAAGGTAATGAGATAACTATCTCTCTACCCAAAGGGATAGTACCAAATCGAATGAGTGAATACTATTTTAATTTGGCTAAAAAGATGAGAGCCAAAGCTAAAAATATTCACATAGAAAAAGAGAACCTATCTACCAAAATATCTTTTTATACCAATATGTATTATGCTATACAACAAGCAAAAGATAGTTATGAATTGGAGTTATTAGTTCCCAAAAGAGCTAAATCCCAAAGAAAAAAAGAGAAAATAAAAGAGTGCGAACTATTTTGGATAGATGATTACAAAGTATTAATAGGAAGAAATAGCAAAGAGAACCAAGCCTTGCTAAAAATTGCTAAATCCAATGATATATGGATGCATATCAAAGGTATCCCATCATCACATCTAATTATCAAAACAGATAAACAAAATTTGCCTGATAGTGTTATAGAAAAAGCAGGGAAACTATGTGTAGATTTTTCTCTAACCCAAGCAGGAGATTATATAGTTGATTATTGCAAACGCCGATTTGTCAAAATCCAAGAGGGGTCTAGCGTAGAGTATGACAAGTATAAAAGTGTTAGGGTTAGAAAAGAGGGGATAGAAATAAGGGAATAACCAAAAACTTGTTATAATCCTAAAAAAGGAACTGCTCATAATGAAAATATTTACAGAAAACAAAGAACGATGGATAACGGGATTACTGCTTTTGGCTGTAACACTATTTGTTGGTTATATTGATGATAAAACCCTCTCTTGGGTCTATTTGGGGGCTTTTTATATAGTTGGATTTAATGAAGCAGTTAAGCTTTTTGGTGTTAAACAAAATTCTCCATATATCTATGCTGTTATTATATGGATAATAACCTATTTTTATCCTAATCCTGATGACCTATTTTTCTTGGTAGCTATCTTTTTTGGAGCGAAACTCTCTTATACCCAAGAGCATGAGAAGAAAAAGCTTATCCTACCATTTCTCTATCCAACAGCAGGTTTCTTATTTATGTTTATACTTTATAGTGAATTTGGAATGAAATGGCTTATATGGTTGCTTATAGTTGTAGTATTTACTGATGTAGGTGCGTTTTTGGTGGGTAAAAGTATCGGAAAAACTAAATTCTCTCCCACATCACCAAATAAAACATTAGAAGGTGTAATAGGTGGTATAGTCTTGGCTACTATAGCAGGAACTTATTATGCTTTTGCTACTGATTTGGATACTCTATTTATGGCTACACTTATATCCTCTCTTACTGCTATTGCTTCAATTTTTGGTGACCTATTTGAGAGTTATCTCAAACGAGAAGCAGGAGTCAAAGATAGTGGCACACTTTTGCCAGGACATGGTGGGGTATTGGATAGGGTTGATGGGTATCTCTTCGGTGCTATAATTATGTTGATAGTATTGAGAGCATTGTAGTATGAGTATTGTATTATTAGGCTCAACAGGCTCAATTGGTCTTAATACACTCATAGTTGCTAAAAGATATAATATGAAAATAGAGGCTCTAGTAGCAGGGAAAAATATTGAGCTACTTAATCAGCAAATAGCTCAATATAGTCCAAAATTTGTAGCTATAGCTGATGAAAAAGATAAACATAGAGTCCATCACTCAAATATATTTTGTGGGGATAAGGGAATAATAGAACTATTGGAAGAGACCATAAGCCCCCTAGTTGTAAATGCTTTAGTAGGATATACAGGAGTAGCACCCACACTCAAAGCCATAGAGTTAGGACGCAAAGTAGCATTAGCAAACAAAGAGTCATTAGTAGTTGCAGGTGAGTTTATAGATATGAGTCAAATTGTACCAATAGATAGTGAACATTTTGGACTGTGGTATCTAATGAGTGATAAACCCATCTCCAAGCTATATATAACAGCCTCTGGTGGAGCATTTAGAGATTGGAATATATCTGATATGCAAACAGCCACATTTGCCCAAGCTCTCAACCATCCCAACTGGTCAATGGGAAATAAAATTACAATAGACAGTGCAACTATGACCAATAAGCTATTTGAATTATTGGAAGCTAAATGGTTATTTGGTACTACCAATATAGATGCTTATATAGAGAAAAAATCTATTATTCATGCGTTAGTAGAGTTTGTTGATGGTTCAACTACAGCACATTTTGCAGGGGTGGATATGAAACTACCCATAGCTTTTGCACTAAATAGTAGAGTAGAAGAGGAGATTTTACCTCCTGTTGATTTATTAAAAATGGGTTCGATAGAGTTTACTCCTATCACATCTGAACGATACCCAATATGGGAAATCAAAGAGCATATATTAGCCAATCCTCATTTAGGAGTTGTGGTAAATGCTAGTAATGAAGAGGCTATTAAAAAGTTTGAAAAAGGTGAGTGTAATTTTTTTGAGATGAGTAAAATGGTATTAAAAGCGTATGCTAAATTCAAAGATATAAGAGCTAGAGATATAAAGGAGATAATACAAATTGATGCAGATGTTAGAAAATATATAAAATAATTCAAATGAGCAACTAATAGAAAAGGAAGAACTATGATACTAAGTATAGAATCAAGCTGTGATGATAGCTCAATCGCAATTACAAGTATAGAGACCAAAAAGCTACTATTTCACAAAAAAATATCCCAAGAAAAGCAACACGCCTCTTATGGTGGGGTTGTACCTGAATTAGCTTCGCGACTTCATGCCATAGATTTACCAAATATACTAGAAGAGACTAAACCATATTTTAATAATATCAAAGCTGTAGCAGTTACCAATCAACCAGGTCTAGGAGTGACACTTTTGGAGGGTATCGCTATGGCTAAAACTATAGCTGTAACCAAAAATATACCACTCATTCCTGTACATCATCTCAAAGGGCATATATATTCCCTCTTTATTAAAAAAAAGGAGATTTTGCCTCTGCTTGTATTGTTAATATCTGGTGGGCATACACAAATAATTCGTGTAGAGAGTTTGGAGCATATGAAAATAGTTGCTACTAGTATAGATGATAGTGTGGGTGAGAGTTTCGATAAAACTGCTAAAATGATGGGACTTGGTTACCCAGGGGGACCTATTATTGAGAAGTTGGCTCAAAAAGGTGATGAAAATAGATTTGATTTACCTGTACCTTTGAGAAACTCTAAACTTATTGCCTTTTCTCTATCTGGACTGAAAAATGCTGTACGATTAACTATTGAGAGACTTGGTGGAGCAGAGAGAATGAGTAAACAAGATAGATGTGATTTGTCTGCCTCATTTCAAAAAGCTGTCAAACTTCATCTAATACAAAAAAGCAAAAAGATATTCAAAGAGGAGAATATCAAAGATTTTGCAATAGTAGGTGGAGCAAGTGCCAATCTATATATCCGTAATGCTTATGAGAAGCTTTGTAGTGAATTTGGGAAAGAACTTCATACTGCACCGTTAGAATTTTGTTCAGACAATGCAGCAATGATAGGTCGTTATGCTATTGAGGCATATAAAAAGAAGTTGTTTATAGACCCTTATAAAATAGATATATCTCATACCAAAAAACGACAAAAGGGGGAGATGTTATAAAAATTAATAACTCATCTGTATTCTATCTACCTCATCCCAACTCATGCCCCTCTTTTGGCTTCTGTGTTGGAGAATATGGTCTATATATCTAGCAAATAAATCTGTTTCTATATTTATTTTGGTTTTTATCTTATATTTTCCTATAAGTGTTTCTCTAAGCGTATGAGGAATGATAGTAAGACGAAAACTATCACTATAAACATCATTAATTGTAAGTGATACTCCATCAATAGTTATAGAGCCTTTGGGTATAATATAAGAGATATATTTGGGTTCTACTTTAATAATAAAATCAGTTCCATTCTCTCGGGAAGTTATTTTAACCACCTCTCCTATACAATCAATATGTCCTTGGACTATATGCCCCTCAAATCTATCATCTAGTTGCATAGCAGGTTCGATATGAACCTCTCCTTGTAGTTTGGACTCATCTATAATAGAACGAGTCTCATCAGCTAACTCCAAATCAAATCCATCATCATTAACTTTGATAACAGTTAGACACACTCCATTGATAGCTATAGAGTCTCCTATTTTTGCTTGGTGTCCTGATTGAATAGTCAAGATATTATTTTGATAGCTTTTGACTCTACCTATCTCTCTAATTAGACCTGTAAACATATATAACCTCTATTTAGTTTTTAAGAGAATTATATCTTAATTGAGCTATATAAATAAGATAATAGTATAACTCAATTTAGTTTGATATAATTCTAATAATATATAAACAAGGCAATTTATGGAATATAGCGTAATCGTAATCGGTGGTGGACATGCTGGAATAGAAGCGAGTTTAGCACCTGCTAGAATGGGTGTTAAAACTCTTTTGATAACAATATTAGCTGAACAGATAGGTGCATCTAGTTGTAACCCTGCTATTGGTGGACTAGCCAAAGGGCATTTGGTCAAAGAGCTTGATGCAATGGGTGGTGAAATGGGATTAGCTACTGATGCAACAGGTTTACAATTTAGAATTCTCAACCAATCCAAAGGTCCAGCCGTTAGAGGAAGTAGAGCTCAAATTGATATGGATAGATATAGAATTTATATGCGTAATATTATTCTAAATACTCCTAATTTAGATACAAAGCAAGAGATTGCTACAGCACTTATAATAGAAGATGGAGAGGTTAAAGGGGTAGAGACACAACTTGGCAATAGATATATAGCTCCAAAAGTTATTATTGCAAGTGGTACTTTTTTAAATGGAGTTATACATATCGGAGAAAAGAAACAACAAGCAGGACGACAAGGTGAGTTTGCATCTATTGAGTTAGCAGAGTATCTCAAATCATTAGGTTTAGAGATAGGACGACTGAAAACTGGAACTTGTGCTAGAATTGAGGGTGGTAGTATAGATTTTAGTGTAATGGAAGCACAAGGTGGAGATGAAGATGCTACTCCTTTTTCATTTAGAACCAATAAAGAAGAGTTCAATCCAACACAACTACCTTGTCATGTGACATATACAAACGAGACTACTCATAATATTATAGAGAGTAATTTCTATAGAGCCCCTCTATTTTCAGGTCAGATTAATGGAATGGGTCCTAGATACTGTCCAAGTATAGAGGATAAAATTAATAGATTTAGAGATAGACCAAGACATCAGATTTTTGTAGAGCCTCAGACATTAGAGGCTAATGAGTTTTATATAAATGGCATGAGTACATCTTTGCCTACAGATGTGCAACTAGATATGATACACTCTGTAAAAGGAATGGAAAATGCTAAAATAGTAAGATATGGGTATGCTATTGAGTATGATTTTGTACAACCAACAGAGCTAAAACATACGCTAGAGACCAAAAAGATAGATGGACTCTATTGTGCAGGACAGATTAATGGAACTACAGGTTATGAAGAGGCAGCAGCCCAAGGTATGATGGCAGGGATAAATGCAGGGCTTAGTATCCAAGGTAAAGAGCCGTTTATATTAGGTAGAGAAGAGGCTTACATAGGTGTACTTATAGATGATTTGGTAACCAAAGGAACAAAAGAGCCTTATAGAATGTTTACAAGCCGTTCAGAATATAGACTTCTATTGCGTGAAGATAATGCAGATACTAGGCTTTATAGATATGGTGAAGCTTTTGGGCTTTTGGATAGTGAGTATCTACAAAAGGTCAAAACCAAAGAGGCAAATATACAAGAGGCATTAAGTTATCTAAGAGAGAATTTCGTAACTCCTAATAAAAATTTTATAGAACTACTAGAGAGTATAGCAGAAGAGAAGATAAATGATAAAGTCTATCTAATAGATTTATTGGCTCGTTCAAGTATGACAAAAGAGAAACTAATTGTAATAGTTCCAGAGTTTGAAAAATATAGTGATGAGGTGATAGAGCAGATACTTATAGAGGCAAAATATAGCCGATATATAGTTAAACAGCAGTTACAAGTAGATAAGATGAAAGATATGCTACAAGTCAAAATCCCAAAAGAGTTTGATTTCTCCAAAGTATCAGGATTAAGTAATGAGATAGTAGAGAAATTAACTAAAATTAACCCCCCAACACTATTTAATGCCTCTGAAATATCAGGAGTCACACCTGCATCATTGGAGATACTACATATATATATCAAAATGACCCAAAAGAGTAAATAAACATGCCAAAAATAGTTAAAGTTAAGATATTTCTAAATTCTCTTCTCCTAAAAGCCACCAAACCCAAAATCCATAGCCATAAAATTAGGGTCACTATATCCAAATTGTGTTGATTGACTTCTAAGCATAGTAATATCCATTTTGGGGTCAATCCCTTGTGGACATACAGCCGTACACTCACCACATAGAGTACAGTCCCAAATACCATTGGTTTGGACATTATCTATAATTGTCTTAATCTGAGTCTCTCTTGGGTCAGAGGTGTATCTATAGGCTCTGCTTAATGCAAAAGCTCCTATAAAATTAGGATTAATCTCTAGCACAGGACAGACAGAATAACAAGAGCTACACAATATACACTCACTCTGTTTTTCTGTTATCTTAACATCTTTTGGAGTTATAATTATCTCTTTTGGTTGATGTAACCAAGATGTAGAGATTTTTAGTTTATCTATAGCTTTGGTTTTATCTACCTTTAAATCTCTTTGGAGTTTATGATATTTTAGAGGCTCTACTATATCACTACTCTCTATTTTATGTGAACATGCTAATACCTCTTTGCCATTTACTCTAACAGCACACTCTCCACATACTCCAGAGCGACAATTTGAAGAAAATGTTAGAGTTGGGTCCAAATAACTTTTGATATGATATAAGGCTTTGAGTAGCGTAGTGCTTTTGAATGGTAGTTTACACTCTACTAACTCTTTATCTCTATTTATAGTTATTTTCATTTTTTTATTACCTTTTCAAATTTGTTCTCTATCACGCCATCTTCTAACCAAAATATTGAGTGAGATAGATAGCTTAACTCCTCTTTAGCATAAGCCTCTTTATAATGAGCCCCCCTACTCTCATCTCTAATAATAGCCGACTCTACTACTATCTCACCAATATCTAATATATTTAGAAATTGCAAGAAATCAACCAAATTGCTATTATACTCTTTGGTTTTATCTTTTATACCCATATTGTCTATATCTGCTTTGATGACTCTTATTTTATTGAGTAGATTATTTAAACTATTATTATCTCTTACAATCCCTGCATACTTATAAAACTTCTCACCTAAATTGTTCTCTAACTGATAAAAATTCTGTTCGAATGGATACTCCTCAAATAGACTCTCTATAAACTCTCTATCTTTTTGCAATTGAGTATTGGTAAGAGTTGCTTTATATTGGGGTAGATTTTCAGAAGCTCTTTTACCTACAAATCGCCCTAAACTTACTATCTCTAATAGGGAGTTTCCACCTAAACGGTTAGCTCCATGTATTTTAGCATTGCTACACTCTCCTACTGCATAACAGTTTTTGAGTCCATTAACTTCTAAATGAATGTTTACATCTATTCCACCCATAGTATAGTGTGCAACTGGTTTAATAGGTATTAACTCGGTAATAGGGTCAACTCCCTCATGCAGTCGTGCCAAATCTATCTCTTGTGGCATTAGATGAAGTAGTTTCTCTTTACCCAAATGACGAATATCCAGAAATACCTCTTCACCTTGACTTATTTGTAAAGCTATAGCACGAGCAACTACATCTCTAGGTAAAAGTTCATCTACAAATCTAATACCTTTTGAGTTAACTAGATACCCACCTTCCCCTCTAGCACTCTCACTTATTAATATAGATGAATGTCGAAGTGCTGTTGGGTGAAACTGTACAAACTCCATATCTGAAATCCTACCTCCTGCTCTAAGCACAGAAGCGATACCATCACCTGTTGAGTCGTCTGAATTGGTTGTATAGTTTTTATATATTGAAGCGTATCCACCAGTAGCAATTATAACTGATTTGGCTAATATATCTATTACTTTACCTGTTGATATATCTAAAAATATACAACCTTTAGTTATACCATCTTCTACTATCAAATTGAGTAAAAATAGTTCATCTCTTATCTCTATATCCTCTTTTAGGCAACTATCATATAGAGTATGTAGTATTTTTAGACCTGTATAGTCTTGGGCATAACATGCCCGTTTACTTGATGCTCCACCTAATTGTCTTTGAGCGATACTACCATTATTGGTTCTATCAAATGGGACTCCTAAACTATCCAACCACTCTATAGTATTAGGAGCATCATTACATACTTTTGTAACCATATCTATATCACATAATCCATGAGCTGATTTGATAGTATCGTTTATATGTAATTGTATAGTATCAGGTGTTATATTGCCCAATGATGCATTGATACCACCTTGTGCCATAGCTGTTTGTGAAGCTGTAGGTCGCCGTTTACCTACCACTAATACATTTGCACCTGCCTCTTTAGCACTCAAAGCACTACTAAGCCCTGCACCTCCTGTTCCAATAATCAAAATATCTATCATATAGACTCCAAAAGTTTTTATATAATTTAACAAGTATAAGCTTGTGAGGAACTTACATTTTATAAAAACTCAAATTTAAATTTATCTATAATATAATTAATTATATAATAATCAAAATTATAAAAAAGATTAAATATGAAATATCTACCTCCAGAGTGGCATAAACAAAGAGCTGTACTTATGGCATTCCCTCACCCAAATACAGATTGGGCAGAAGAGTTAAACTCTGCACTTGTTCCATTTATTCGCATAGCACAAGCAATAGCTTATAAAGAGTCTGTATATATAATTTGTGATAACAAAGAGACTATATCAAATATGTTTTGTTCTACTACTAACATAAGCTTTATAGAGATACCTACCAATGATACTTGGACTCGTGATTATGGATATATCTCTATTATAGATAATGGTGAGGTTAAACTATTAGATTTCAAATTTGATGGTTGGGGTGGTAAATTTGAAGCCTCTTTAGATAATGCCGTAAATAAGAGACTACACAAAAAAGGTTATTTAGGAGTTACTCCTTTAAAATCTATAGATTTTGTACTAGAGGGAGGTTCTATCGAATCTGATGGAGAGGGAACAATACTTACTACAACCAATTGTCTATGTAACCCTAATCGTAATGGTGGATTGAATAAAATTGAGGTAGAACGAATATTACAAGATTATTTAGGAGCAAAAAGGGTTTTATGGTTAGACTATGGTTATTTAGCAGGAGATGATACTGATAGTCATATAGATACTTTGGCTCGATTTGTATCTGTAGATACTATTGTGTATATAGAGTGTTTAGACAAAGAGGATGAACATTATATTGAACTAAGAAAAATGCAAAAGCAACTCCAGAGATTTAAAACTATAGAGAATAAACCTTACAAACTTGTCCCTTTGCCTATGCCAACAGCCAAATTTAATAAAGAAAAAAACCGTTTACCTGCCACTTATGCAAATTTTTTGATTACTAATGAGGCATTGATATATCCAACTTATAGTGTAGCCCAAGACAAAATCGCTCATAATATATTCAAAGAGTTATTTCCAACAAAAGAGATAATCCCAATAGAGTGTAATAAATTGATAGAACAAGGAGGAAGTCTGCACTGCTCTACAATGCAGATTTTATAATTTTAATTATTTTATACTGTTTAAAATTGTTATTTTTAGCCACCAAAATTTTGTGTCCAATATATACCATACTCACTATTAGGATTTACAACTATTGCAATACCTACTTCGGTATAACTAGGGTTCATTATATTAGTACAGTGGTCAGGACTATTTAACCAAGCTTTCATAACCTCTTTTACCGTTTTTTGACCACCTGCTATATTTTCACCTACAATCTTATAATCAAGATACCCATGTGACTCTATTCTCTCATAAAATAAACTCTCTCTACCTTTATTATACCCTGTAATATCATATTCTCTACCAGAACCTTTATGTGAAAAGGTATTACTTTGTGCTAAATCATTGCTATGTTCATATGCTGAGTCATATAATTGATTATTTAAAATTAAAGGATTACTAGGTCCTACTAATCCTAATCCATCATGACAATCTCTAGGTTGGCTACGAGCCTGATTTATTGCTTCTAATATCTCTGTTTGGAAAGGTTTTGTAAAATTATCAACACCTTTATTAGCAGTTATAGCAATAGACTCTTCTCCACATCCAACAAGAAGAAGTACTATAGAAATTATAAATAGATTAGTTTTTAACATAATAAATCCTTTTGTGTTTATAACAGTATATCAATATTAAACTTTGTTGTTATTTAATTTTTTTAATTATTTTTTATTATTTTATGAAAACTAAATAAATATTTGGTAAAATTACAATATGAAAATAGCACTAATACAACAAAAATCTTATAAAACCAAACAAGAGACCATAGATAAAACAGTTGAATATATACAAGAAGCATCAGAAAATAGAGCAAAACTTATCATTCTACAAGAGCTTCATCAGACAGAGTATTTTTGTCAAAGTGAAGATACCAAGTTTTTTGAATATGCTTCTAGTTGGCAAGAGGATATTAAATTTTGGTCAACTATAGCCAAAAAGCATAATATAGTGCTAGTTACATCTCTATTTGAACAGAGAACAGCAGGTCTATATCATAATACAGCCGTAGTATTTGATACAGATGGTAGTATAGCAGGGAAATATAGAAAAATGCATATTCCTGATGACCCAGGGTTTTATGAAAAATTTTATTTTACAGAGGGGGATTTAGGATTTGAACCTATTGATACATCTATTGGAAGACTAGGCATTCTAATATGTTGGGATCAATGGTATCCCGAAGCATCAAGACTTATGTGCTTAAAAGGAGCAGAGATATTGATATATCCTACAGCTATTGGCTGGTTTGATGAAGATAGTGAAAAAGAGAAAAATAGACAACTAGATAGCTGGATAACTATACAGCGTTCTCATGCCATAGCTAATGGAGTACCTGTAGTATCATGTAATCGTATAGGATTTGAAAAAGATAGTTCAGGAGTACTAAAGGGGATAAGGTTTTGGGGTAATAGCTTTATATGTGAGGCACAAGGAGAGATAATAGCTCATGCAAATCACCAAGAGGAGACAATACTCTATGCTACTATAGATAAACAACGAACCAAAGAGGTTCGTGATATATGGCCATTCCTACGAGATAGACGAATTGATAGATATGGTGATTTGGTTAAACGATATTGTGATTGAGATGAGGTTTATAGAATTAATTCTATAAAACTATCTTTAGCGTAGCTCTATTGGCAAGGCAAAATCAAATATACCTTTCACAGCTAAAAATACTTTGGAAATCGCTAAATCGCCAATACCCAAAGATTTAGCCACCTCAACCTGTTTAAATCTTACTCCTGACTTAGCCCATCAAATTGCACTAAACCCCACAAAATAGGGATTTCATTTTTTAAAAAGGCACTACAAAATATAAGCCAACCTCCTAACAGGAACATCCATAAGCTTATAAATCTTAACAGCTTCAGGTGCAATAGCAGATGGTAAGGCAAATCTCATTTTAGTTTTAGTATCAAATAGCCTACTAACCTGAACATTAAGGAGA
>Ga0256914_1000510_pt1 | contig 38162 bp, 32 predicted proteins | sample HulkmetaG_FD_191571 | JGI IMG/M metagenome (GOLD analysis project Ga0256914, IMG submission 191571) | Hydrothermal chimney microbial communities from Main Endeavour vent field at the Juan de Fuca Ridge, Pacific Ocean - Hulk | ecosystem: Environmental > Aquatic > Marine > Hydrothermal vents ... | reverse complement strand
AACGACCCGGATTTCATCAGGGAGTTCAACCTGCGTATCCTGTATGTCCACAACGGGGTCAACGGCTTTGCCCAGCAGCTGGTATACCAGTTGCTTACCTCCCCCGAAGGAAAGAAAGCGGTGAAAGTTTTCAGGGAAAAAACCCGTGAGGATATCCGGAAGAACATCGAATATCTCCGGGCCAAAGGGTTCCTGGCCGAGGAGTTCTATCGTGATTCCGAGCCTATGGGGATCTTCGTCATCGCCAACAAATCGTATGACGAGCTGCTGGAGAAACGCATCGGCAGCGTGCCGCTCGACTTTTTCACGCGGGATGATAAGGAGAAAGCAAAAAAATACGCCCGTATCTGTATCTCTGTCCCGCATGAGAAGCTGAAGGCCTTCTTCGACAGGTTCTGAAAACACCTATGCTTGTCCCCCGTCCGCCAGGGATGAACGGCTGTTACGCATGGCCGTAGAGAGGGGGTATGTTTTTCAGTAATGATAGGTAAACTCTTTGGAGAAGGGAGCGTTTTCCATGTGAAGGGTGAGGAGGAAGGTGGTCTGGTGGCTGCCGGGCGATTGCAGGGGGGTAAGGTCGAAGGAGCGCTTGTCGGTGATCCAAGCTTCGCACATGTCGCCATGAGCGTCGTGGGCGAGGGTGACCACCGGCTGTGCGGTCAACGTAGGCACGAGGCTCAGGAAAAAATCATGGGATTGACAGCCTCCGCTGTACTGGACCGTGAGGACAAGACAATCGCCCACGATCTTCGCCTCTTCGAGCCGAAAGGAGTCGGATGGGAGGTTGCGGCTCCAGGGGGTCAGTGCATCGCAGCCCAGGCAGCGTATGCTGTCGATACGTACGCTCTTACCCGCCATGCAGATGGTGTTGATATCCGTGAGCCCGGTGTACCATACCTCTACATGCTGACCGTCGTAAAAATGGAAAGAGCTGTCCGCCAGCTCGACGGGTACCAGTTTCTCTCCGTTGAGCAGTTCAATGACATAACCGCATCCGTCCAGCCGGCCGGTATAGTCGCGGACGATGCCCTCGTGGGCATCGGGCTGCATTCCTCCCGCATCGTCGTCACACGCCGGGGCTGCCAGGAAGATCATAAGAAGCACGGCGAAAGATCTCACTTTCATGACGGTTTTGGGTTTAAGTCATCCGTGGATCCGGAATGCGGTCCCTGCGGAAGGGTCGGACACCCGGCCTATAAAGAGGATGGTTCCCGTGTATTTTTCTGTGATCATGAAAAGGAAAGGATGATCCAGGACAAAGACCGTCGGCACCTCAGCGACGGTCATGCGGATTCCCACCGAGGTGACGGCTGCTGCTTCTGTGCCCTCCTCATCCACCTTGATGAAAGTTTTGTGTTTGACTTCGGAGATGGCGAGTCGGGCGTCCGGATTGATGCCGGAGAAATCGGCGTTCCCCGAGAAGGCTGTTCCCAGTCCCAGCCGGATGAGCGGGTCATTCAGTTTTTTCTCATAGCTGAAGGTGAATTTTGGGATATAAATGGTCAGATCTTTTACAGTGTCCATGGTACTAATGAACCGGTTCCAGTAGTCGGGGGTGAGGGTATCCACCACCTCATCCAGGGTCCTGTGTGCCATCGGTCCTACAAGGATCATGTTGTAGTTCCCCCGGCCGTAAGGCAGCTCAATGGCACTCATCAGTTCGTTGGAGGTGTAAAGAATGTCTCCCGTCCGTACCATGAAAGGTACCTGGACAGTGGAGCGGTCAGGAAGACTGAAAGGGATGTCTTCGGTTCTCGATCTGTCAAAGCTGTATTTCCATTTGCCGTTGAAATATACGGCATTGATAAGGAACATTACCGAAGAAGGATCGATCTTGTCAAGGATCGACGGGATCTTGTGCCGGGTTTTCTGATCCACCCAGTCGTTGATGATGCCAATGCTGCGGGGATCGCTGAAATCAAGGGGTCGGGTTTCCGCATTGAAATATTTTTTATTGGTTTCCAGAAAAGCATCCTCTACGTGAAATGTGTTGCGGTACCAGATCGAGTTGGCGATCCCCATGGTGACACGCGGATCGACCTCCAGAAGAGCTTGGGTGAGATCGTGCAGAGAGGTGTTAAGGTCCTCCGTGGGCAGTTCGTCAATGTGGAGTACTTTCTCAAAAGCTTCTTTCGTTGTGCCGGCCGTACCGTTGTAAGTCATGGCCATGGCCAGTTCCACGCTCAGGGGAGAGAGCAAGAGATTTTTTTCGGCATCCTCCTGTTGCCAGATCTCACGGAAGAGTTCAAAACCAAAAGTATTGCTGCTGTTGATGACCGTTTTCGTTTTGACATCTGTTTCGATGGGTTTGGGCTGCAAGGCTTCCGGAGGAGTGGACTCTTTTTCTTCGCAGGAGATGGCAAGAAGGATGATCAGACCGGCGATGATGAAGGGATTGATTCTCATTTTTCCTGATTTTGGGTGAAAAATCCTGCTGAAGTCCGTTAATCTAAGAAAAGGTATCAAATAATGTGCCATATCCGGTCGCCGGTAAATGAAGTGGGGTATTTTCAGTGATGAACATAAAAATAGCCTTCTCACGCAACCTATGGCCTTTTGTTTTCATCATTTGTTCGGTCAGGTTCTTTGTCAGGTTGATGGAGCTGTACCTTCCGGGTCGGCTTTTTCGTATAATTTTTGCAATTTGCGCGATTGATACGGAAAAGTGTTGGAACCGGATCTCCGAGATATCATCCGCAAGAGCCTGGAGGGGGAGCGGGCTGCCCAGAAAGCGCTTTACGATGCCCTGGCCGGGCGGATGTATGCGCTGTGTCTGCGGTATGCCCATGATGAGGCAGAGGCGAAGGATATCCTTCAGGAGGGGTTTATCAAGATGTTCCAGAACCTCGGGCGTTTCCGTTTCGAAGGTTCTTTTGAAGGGTGGGTGCGTCGTATCATGGTCAATACTGCGCTGGAGCGGCTGCGCCGAGAGGATCATCTCACCGCCTCGATCGAAGAGGTCGATTTCCAGGACCCTCCGGGCCGCGATGATGTGGAGGCAGGCCTCTCGGCACAGGACCTGCTGGCCATGATCCGTGAGCTCTCCCCTCAATACCGGATGGTGTTCAACCTTTATGCCATCGAAGGCTATTCCCACAAGGAGATCAGCAAAATGCTCCATATCTCCGAAGGTACCTCCAAATCGAACCTGTCAAGGGCCCGTGCCATCTTGCAGGAGAAACTGAAACAACAGGATAAACCGGTTGGTCGGTCAGAACATGGAAAGGGACGATAGACACAGGCATGTGGACGAGGTTTTCAGGGCAAGATTAAGTGATCTTAATGTTACCCCGCCGGCCGAAGTCTGGAAAGCGGTCGAGTCTGCCGTTTCCGGGAGGAAGAAGGTACGACCTCTTACCCTTTTCAGGCTGGTGGCTGCAACCCTACTGCTTTTGGTCCTTACCGGTTCTTTGTGGCTGATCTACCTGAACAAACCTTCCGGAGGGGATCTGGCCGGCCGGCCGGTTTTTTCTGATGAAACATCCGTCTCACAGGCAGAGGAGCCGGCCGGTTCCCTGGCGCAGGAACATGAAACTACTCCTGTGGCGGCGGGGCAGGCGAAAAGTACCGGAGCATCGTCCCTGCAGGCAGGGAAAACAGATGGAGATGGGACGAAGATGACGGCTCAGCGGGAGCGGACGACGGTTGCTCCTGCACCGGAGGAGAGGATCTCTCCGCTGGCACGTCGCAGCTTCTCCCCGTTGGATGTTCCCGGTCCCGGCCTCCGTGTTCCTCCGGTTTCTTCGCAGGAAGGCCTTGCCTATGCAGGCAGGCTGGGCCCCGATAACCGGGCCGTGTCTTCCGTCACACTTGTCCCTGCTGAGGAGAAGGTAGAAGAGAAGCCTCTTTTCTCTTGGGGCATCGGCGCCACGGCAGGTCCGCTCTTCTCCTACCGTAACCTGCCTGTGAAAACCGAATATACCCGCTTCCTCAATGAACAGGAAAAGGGGATGCTGTCCTACGGAGGCAGTTTCTCCTTTTTTGTGAAACGCAAGAAAAGACTCTCGGTGGAGACGGGTATCAGCTATTACCGTACAGGGCAGGTATCCACCGATATGGTGGCTTTCCGGCAGATCAAGAGCGGCAACCTGGCCCTCCTGGAGAGCAAGGGGAACAACTATCTCTACAACTCGGGCGGGGTGCCGGGGTACAGCGTGGAGGCGCTTTTCATTGCCAACCGTCGTGATCCTGCCGGCAACGACCAGACCGGCTATATTCTCACCTACCTGGGACAGGGTCTTTATGAGCCGGTGGATGCCGAGCTGCAGTTCGATTATCAGTTCGTGGAGGTGCCGCTGGTACTGCATTATCGTGTGATCGACCGGGCTTTCGGTGTCAATCTGATGGGGGGTATGGGTGCCAGCCTGCTTTTCGACAGCCGGGCTTCCGTCGTCACTGCCGACGGCCAACATGCCATCCTCGGCCATCTCGACGGCCTGCGCCGCAGCAACATCAACAGCATCGTGGGGGTGGGGTTCTCCTATCGTCTGGGCAATGACTTGCTCTTCCGTATGGAGCCGGTGATGCGCTATTACATCAACCCCGTCAGCAACAACGGCGGCATCGAAGCCCATCCTTTTCTCTTTGGGGTATATAGTGGCATGAGCATCTATTTCTGAGAGACTTTCCCGTTCGTTCTTCCTTCTCTCCTGCTCCCTGACCGCCTCAGGGAGGAGGTCCTTTCCTTTTTTTCCTCCTTCTGATTTCGTAATTTTGCGGTTTTGTTCAGCGATATGGTGCAGGAGCGGACAGCATGGAAGGAACGAAGTGGGGAGGCCCGGCAGGAGGGAATGATCCGGGTGTACGGGGCCCGTGTGCACAATCTCAGGAACATCGATGTGGCGATCCCGCGCGACAAGCTGGTGGTGATCACCGGTCTGAGCGGTTCGGGCAAGTCGTCGCTCGCTTTTGACACCATCCATGCCGAGGGGCAGCGTCGCTACCTGGAGACCTTCTCGGCCTATGCCCGCCATTATGTGGGGCAGATGGAACGGCCCGAGGTGGATCAGATCACCGGCCTTTCGCCCGTGATTGCCATCGAGCAGAAGACCACCGTTCGCAACCCGCGTTCCACGGTGGGGACGATCACCGAGATCTATGATTTCCTCCGCCTGCTGTATGCCCGCATTGGCGTGGCTTACTCCTACGAGACGGGTGAGCCGATGGTACGCTATACCGATGAGCAGGTGATGGCCCTCCTGCATGACACCTACCGGGGACGGGAGATCGTTTTGCTGGCGCCGCTGGTCAGAGGCCGCAAAGGACACTACCGCGAGCTCTTCCAGCAGATGATGCGCAAAGGCTTCCTCCATGTGCGGGTCGACGGCGAGATCATGGAGATGACCCCCGGCATGAAGGTCGACCGTTACAAGACCCACCACATCGAGCTGGTGGTCGACCGGCTGGAGCTGCGTGCGCGCGACGACCGCCGTCTGGCACGGTCGGTGGCCACCGCCATGAAATACGGCGACGGGGTGATGATGGTCTGGGATCCGGAAAAGGAGGAGGTACGTTATTTCAGCCGCAAGCTGATGTGTCCCGCCACCGGCATCGCTTATGACGACCCTGCCCCGCATACTTTTTCCTTCAACTCGCCCCGCGGGGCCTGTCCTGTCTGCAACGGCCTGGGTGTGGTGCCTGAGGTGGACATCGACAAGATCATCCCCGACCGCGACAAAAGCATCCGCAAGGGGGCCATCGAGCCGCTGGGGCCCTACCGCAGCTCCATGATCTTCTGGCAGCTGGAGGCCATAGCCCAGAAATACGGTTTCACGCTGGACACCCCCGTGCGGGAGATCCCGAAGGAAGCCCTGGATGTGATCCTTTACGGTTCGGAGGAGTCGTTCCGTCTGGTGAATACCAGCCTCGGCATATCCACCAACTATTTCCTCAGCTTCGACGGCATCGTCAGCTTGGTGCTGGGCAACAACGGCGACGAAGAGCGGCGACGGGGACGCAGTCGCACGAAGAACTTCATCCGCTATGTCACCTGTTCTGAGTGTGGGGGTGCCCGTCTGAAAAAAGAGTCGCTCCATTTCCGCATTGCGGGCAGGAACATTGCCGAGCTGGCCTCGATGGACATCGCTGCGCTCCATCGCTGGGTGGAGGAGCTGCCCCGGCATCTCACGCAGCGTGAGATGACCATTGCCGGCGAGGTGTTGAAAGAGATCAGCACGCGGCTGCGTTTTTTGTTGGATGTAGGGATCGATTATCTTTCGCTCAACCGCAGTGCGCGCAGTCTGTCGGGCGGGGAGAGCCAGCGCATCCGGCTGGCTACGCAGATCGGCACACGTCTGGTGAACGTCCTCTACATCCTCGACGAGCCCAGCATCGGTCTGCACCAGCGTGACAACGAGCGGCTGATCGCCTCGCTGAAGCGTCTGCGCGACGCAGGGAACACGGTGATCGTGGTGGAGCATGACCGGGAGATGATCCTGGCGGCCGACCATGTGATCGACATGGGGCCAGGGGCGGGGCGTCGCGGCGGCGAGGTGGTGGCGCAGGGCACGCCCCGTGAGGTGGCTGCCGCCGGCACCCTGACAGGCCTCTACCTTCGCGGCGAGAAAAGTATCGCCGTACCCTCACGGCGACGCCCCGGCAATGGCAGGATCCTGCGCCTCACCGGCGCCACGGGCAACAACCTCAAGGGCGTCGACCTCGAGATCCCGCTGGGAACGATGGTGTGCGTCACAGGGGTCTCGGGGTCAGGCAAGTCGTCGCTCATCAACATGACCCTGCAGCCGGCTCTCAGCCGTCTGCTGCACCGCTCGATGAAGGAGCCGCTGCCCTACCGCTCGCTCGAAGGTGCCGAGCACATCGATAAGATCATCGAGGTCGACCAGTCGCCACTGGGAAGGAACCCCCGCTCCAACCCCGCCACCTATACCGGTATCTTCTCGGAGATACGCGACCTCTTTGCCCGGACCCCTGAAGCACGGGTGCGGGGATACAAACCCGGCCGCTTCTCCTTCAACGTGCGCGGAGGACGGTGTGAGGCCTGTCAGGGTGCCGGCGTGAAGACCATCGAGATGAACTTCCTGCCCGATGTCTATGTACGTTGCGACGTATGTGGCGGAAAACGTTACAACCGCGAGACCCTGCGCGTGAAATACAAGGGACGCGACATCAGCGACGTGCTCAACATGACCATCAACGAGGCGACGGAGTTCTTTACCAACATCCCTTCCATCCACGGCAAGTTGCGCACGCTGCAGCAGGTGGGGCTGGGATATGTCTATCTGGGTCAGCCTTCGACGACCCTCTCGGGAGGTGAGTCGCAGCGTGTTAAACTGGCGGCCGAGCTGGCCCGCCGCGACACCGGCCGTACCCTCTACATCCTCGACGAACCCACCACAGGCCTTCATTTCGCCGACGTGCAGATGCTGCTCGATGTCCTGGATTCCCTCGTGGAGAAAGGCAATACGGTCATCGTCATCGAACACAACCTCGACGTGATCAAAAGAGCCGATCATATCATCGACCTGGGCCCCGAAGGGGGAGAGGCCGGAGGCGAGATCATCGCCACGGGCACCCCCGAGGAGGTGGCCCAACGTGGAGTGGGCCATACAGCACACTATCTGCGCCGCGAGCTGGGAATGGATGAATGAACACCCTGATGCCGGACCGTGACCTGCCTGACAAAGGGGGGAAAAACTGTCCGGAACATGCCGGACACCCGAAAAATATCCAAAAAGGGCTTATTCCCTATCTTCCCGCAGGTTTGATGAGGGAACTTTTAAGGATTTTTTGTTATTTAGAGGTTCAATACCATACCGGAACAAATGTTTTGATATGTCGAGCAGTGAAGAAAAGATCAAAAAAGCTTTCGCCCACAAGTCGTGGCAGGAGATCAAGGTATCGGATTCGTGGCAGATCTTCAAGATCGTGTCGGAGTTCGTGGAGGGTTTCGAGAAGCTGAGCCGCATCGGGCCGTGTGTCTCCATTTTCGGTTCGGCGCGTACCACACCTGACAACAAGTATTTCAAGCTCGCAGAGGACATCGCCTACAGGTTGGTGCAGAAAGGTTACGGGGTGATCACCGGTGGAGGACCGGGGATCATGGAAGCGGCCAACATGGGGGCCAAGAAAGGTCATGGCAAGTCGGTAGGGATCAACATTGCCCTGCCCTTCGAACAGGAAGCCAACATGTTCGTCGATCCGGACAAACTCATCACCTTCGATCATTTCTTCGTGCGGAAGGTGATGTTCATGAAATATGCACAAGGGTTCATCGTATTACCCGGGGGGTTCGGCACCTTCGACGAGCTGTTCGAGGCCATCACCCTGATCCAGACCGGCAAGATCGCCAAATTCCCCATCATCCTGGTAGGTCACGACTACTGGGACGGGCTGGTCGACTGGATCAAGGAGGTGATGCTGGGCAAGGAGCACAACATCAGTGAGAAGGATCTGGAACTGTTCGACATTGTTGACACAGCCGAAGAGGCGGTAGGTCTGATCGATCGTTTCTATTCAAAATATCTGCTCAAACCCAACTTTTAACATATCCGGTCATGAAAAAGTTCCCTCTTTTGTTGTTGGGCCTTGGGATGGTGTTGCTGCCTCTTGCGGCGCAGAAGGTGACCGTAGATGTCACGATGCCGGAAAAGGCGGTGGCAGGGGAGAAGATCCCTGTCACGGTGACCATCCACAAAGGCGATTACAGCGATTTTGCCCGTTTCCGTCAGCATCTGCCGGGGGGCTTCGAGGCAAAGCCGGTGGAGACTTCCAACTCCGACCTGACGGTGAAGAATGGCGAGCTCAACTTCATCTGGCTGAAGGTTCCTTCCGATTCGGTCGTGACCCTGAAGTACGATCTGATGACCGATCCGCGGCTGCGGGGGGTGTTCGAGATCACAGGTTCCTTTTCGTACATCCTGGACCAGGAACGTGAGGAGATGGAATTGCCGGTGAAAGAGGTGGAGCTGCTTCCTCCGTCGGGGACAGAGGCCACCGCTGTGACGACCGCCACTGCGGCTGCGGGAGAAGCTGCAGGTGAAGAGGGAGAGGCGGTGGCAGGCGGCGGCGGACAGGCACCCGACCGTCCCATGGTGGTACGCGGCAAGCCCGTGAAAGACCCCGCCAGCGACGCCTGGATCATCCGACTCATCGTCTACCGGGATACGCTCAAGCGTCTCGGTCGTCTCGAGGAGATCGTCCCCGAAGGCTACCTGCCGGAGAACATCAACGGCCACGGTGCGATCTTCTCCTACCGCCAGGGCCTGGTGAAATATATCTGGATGAAGTTCCCCGAAGAGAAAGTGTTCGAGGTGAGTTACAAGCTGGTGCCTCTGGAGGGCACGCCGGTGACGGCCGTGCCTCAGGTGAGCGGTTCTTTCTCGTACATGGCCGGGGATGAGGCGCAGCGTACGGAGGTACGTCCGCTGGAGAAAGAGGTGCCTGCCGCCGCCGGGGCCGCCACGCTCTATGCGCTGATGGCCTCCGCCACGCCGGCTGTTGCCGAGGCTGCTGCCGCGCCGACGCCACCCGCCGCACCGGAGCCATCTGCCGCACCCGACAGGCCGGCGGCCGCAAGCGTGGCGCCTACGCCGCCCGCGGCACCTGCCACCGCCGCCACCACCCATACCTCGGAGAACAGACCCGGCCAGCCTACCGAGATCATCGAACAGCCCCCCGAAAAGAGTGAAGGTATCTATTTCCGTGTGCAGATACTGGCCACGACCCGCCCCGTGGAAACGGAAACCTATTTCCGGGAGCACCATGTGCCGGGACGGATCTATAAGGAATATTCGGATGGGCTGTACAAATACACCACGGGCCGTTTCACCTCTTACCGGGAAGCACGGGCCTTCATCGACACCCTGAAGGCTACGACCGACTTTGACAATGCTTTTGTGACCGCCTATGATGGCGACCGGCGTATCTCCGTGCGGGAAGCCCTCGACAGGACGGGCCAGAAGTGGTTCAAGTAAGGAGAAACCCATGCGCAGAGGCATTCCATATCTTTGCCTCTCTTTCTTGCTGTTGTTGATGGCGGTACCGCTCACCGCCCAGAGGGATCTCTATGACAGCCTGCTGGTACGCCAGATCAGGGTGGAGAACCCCGTTTACAAGCCGGTGGTGGGCATCGGAGGTGGTGCTTTCTCCTTCCTGGGGGATGTGCGTCCCGGCCGATGGCAGCCTTTCACCAACGATCCGGGCCTGCGTCTTACCGTCTCCACCTTCCTCGACAAGAAACATTTCTATGTGATGGATTTCCATTTCATGATGGGTGGCCTGGACGGCCGTCTCGACCTGCCGGGACAGCATCTTAATTTCCGGACGGATCTGAGCGTCTTGGGGGTGTCGGTGAAATATGCCTTTGCTCATCTCTATCGTCATCCGACGGCGGTCTCCCCTTACCTCAGTGTGGGGGTGGAGACGTTCCATTTCAACAGCAAGGGCGACCTGCTCGATGCTGCGGGCCGGCCTTATCAATATGCCGACGACGGCACCATCCGGGACGCTTCGGGCCGTATCACCAACCGCGATTATGTGTATGAGACCGATCTGCGGAGCCTCGACCTGTACGGGCGGGGTGATTATCCGGAATATGGTTTCGGCATACCGCTGGAGTTCGGTTTCGAGGCTTTCCTGGCCCGGCGTGTCTCGGTGCGGGTGGGCACCGCCCTCCACCTCACCACCACCGACATGATCGACAACGTCGATGAACACAGCACCGGCGTGCCGGTGGACCGTCATACCGACTTCTTCACCTACTCTTTCTTTTCACTGCATCTGGACCTTTTCTCCGATCCCGAGTACCGCACGGAACGTTCACTGATGGCTGAGATCGTGCCGCCGGACGAGATCCTCTCGGCCGACGAGGACCAGGACTGGGTGCTGGACATGTGGGATGAGTGTCCCGGCACACCTGCCGGGGTGCAGGTCGATTCGCTGGGCTGTCCCCTCGACAGCGACGGCGACGGGGTGCCCGACTATCTCGACCTGGAGCCCGGAACACCGCCGGGGACCATGGTGGACGACTCGGGCCGCACCTGGAGCGATACGGCGCTCGTGGTGCTGCTGCATGAACAGGCCGCCCCCGCCAATGAGATGGGATACTACCTGGGAGGCAAAGGAGAAAGACCGCCGCTGCGCCGCAGCACTACCATCCCCCTGCGGTTCCGCCAGGCCGACACCAACCACGACGGCGAGATCTCGTTCGATGAACTGCTGAAAATGATCGAGGATTACTTCGACTATAAAACCCTGCTCTCGATGCAGGACATCTACGACCTGATCAACTTCTACTTCTCCCAGTGATCAGAATTTCTTCCGCATCCTTTCCATGTCGCGCCGGGCATCCCGCTGGCGGATGTCCTCACGGCGGTCGAACTTCTTCTTCCCCCGTGCCAGGGCGATCTCCAGCTTGGCCAGACCCCTTTCGTTGATGAAGAGCCGCACGGCGATGATCGTCAGCCCCCGCTCGTTTACCTTCTTCTCCAGACGGTCCAGCTCCTGTCTTTTGAGCAGCAATTTCCGGTCGCGCACCGGATCGTGGTTGTTGTAGGTGCCGTAATCATACTCGGCAATGTGCATGTTCTTGACATACAGCTCATGGTTGCGGAAATAGCAGTAGGCATCGGTGAGATTGGCTTTGCCCTGACGGATCGACTTGATCTCGGTACCCGTAAGCTGGATGCCGGCAATGAAGGTCTCGACGAACTCGTACAGGTACGACGCCTTCTTGTTGCGTATCTCGATCCGTCTCTTTTCCGCTTTTTGTGCCATAGCCTGCAAAAATAGGGATTTTATGCCAAAAATGTGAGGTCCTTTCCTTTTTCGCTGACAAAGGGTGAGGAATTTTCGTATCTTTGAGCTTGCTGAAAAAAAGAACGTTATGAGTGCAAAGAAGATCTTTTATATCGTCCTGATCGCGGTGGCTTTTATCCTGCTGTCGGTCTTCATCGCCCAGAACAACCAGCAGGTGACCATCCGTTTCATGAAGTGGGAATACGACAGCCAGTCGGGATTGATCGTTCTTTTCTCTTTCTTGGCGGGCATGTTCGTGGGTTTCCTGCTGTGGATCGTGTCGCTGATCTTCCGCCGCAAGCCTTCGCGCAAGACGCTTCCCGATGCTCCCATGGTTGATCCTGCGAGTGAAAAAGGGGACAAGGCAGAAGAAGGCGGAGTAACGGCCTGATCGTTCCTTCAGGGGAAGATGCCTGCCACAGGACAAGGTGTCTCATTCATGGACCGTCAGCAAGAGGAGCGTCCCGACCTGGTGGTGATCACCGGGCCGACGGCCACGGGCAAGACCCGTCTGGGGGCCCTGGTAGCTCATCGTACGGGAGGCGAGATCATCAGTGCCGATTCGCGCCAGGTATACCGCGGGATGGACATCGGCACCGGCAAGGATCTGGACGATCTGGTGGTGGAAGGGGAGCGGGTGTCCTGTCATCTCATCGACATCCGGGATCCGGGTTATCGTTACAATGTTTTCGAATTCCAGCAGGATTTTCTCCGGGCATATGAGGCGATCCGCCGGCGGGGCAGGCTGCCGTTGCTGGTGGGCGGCTCCGGTCTCTACATCGAGGCCGTGCTGCGCGGCTATCGCCTCATCCGTGTGCCGGTGGACCCGGCCTTCCGTGAGAGCCTGCGCGATAAAAGCATGGACGAGCTGGTCCGGATGCTCGCCTCCTACAAACAGCTGCACAATACCACCGACATCGATACCCGCGCACGAGCCATACGTGCCCTCGAGATCGAACATTACTACGCTTCCCACCCGGAAGAAGAGACCGCATTTCCCGAAATACACGCCAGGGTCTTTGCCCTGAAGATCGACCGGGAGACCCGCCGTGCCAATATCTCCGCTCGCCTGCGGCGACGTCTTGAGGAAGGGATGATCGAAGAGGTGCAACGTCTACTGCATCAGGGGATCGACCATGAGACCCTTCAGTACTACGGCCTGGAATACCGTTACATCTCCCTCTACCTCCAAGGCCGCCTCGACTACGGAACGATGGTGACACGCCTCGAGACTGCCATCCACCGTTTCGCCAAACGACAGATGACCTGGTTCCGCGGCATGGAACGCCGCGGCATCCCCATCCACTGGATCGACTGGCATCTTCCCGAAGAAGAGAAAGTGGCAAGGATCCTTCATCTTCTGTAGTTCTTGAGAATGCTCTCCTACCTTTCTTTGGGACGATGAGAGCCCGGAAAGCTAGAACCTGCCGAAGCCCTGAAAAAGGATCCACAGACCCCTTGCACAGGCACTGTCCAGCTCCCGACATATCATCCAGGGGGATGATGCATATTTTACGTCCTAAGGCAGTCCCCTTATTTCAGCCATTTGTCGAGCCAGGCGAAGAACTCGCGCTGCCAGAGGATAGCATTCTGGGGCTGGGTGACGAAGTGGGTCTCGTCGGGGAAGACCAGCAGGCGTGCGGGGATATTGCGCAGACGTGCCGCTCCGAAGGCTTCCAGCGCCTGGGTATAGGGGATGCGGTAATCCCGCTCGCCGGTGATGATGAGGATGGGCGTGTCCCAGTTCTGTACGGCCTTGTGGGGTGAGGTGGCATAGGAACGCTGGGCCACCGCGTTGTTTTTGTCCCAGTAGGGGCCGCCCAGGTCATGGTTGACGAAGAAGGTCTCCTCGGTGGAGGTGTACATCGCCTCGAAGTCGAAGATGCCACAGTGGGCGATGAAAGCCTTGAAACGTCCTTCGTGGTGGCCTGCCAGCCAGAAGACCGAGAAGCCGCCGTAGCTGGCACCCACTGCCCCCAGCCTGTTCTCGTCGATGTAAGGCTCTTTCTTCAGGGCGTCGATGGCACTCAGGTAGTCCTTCATGTTCTGGCCGCCGTAATCGCCCGAGATCTCGGCATTCCATGCCTGCCCGAAGGTGGGCAGCCCGCGACGGTTAGGAGCCACGATGATATAATCATGAGCCGCCATGATCTGGAAGTTCCAGCGGTAGCTCCAGAACTGGCTCACGGCACTCTGCGGACCACCCTGGCAGTAGAGCAGGGCAGGGTAGACCTTCGTGGAGTCGAAACCGGGGGGATAGATGACCCATACCAGCTCCTGCTTGCCGTCGGTGGTGGCCACCCAGCGCTTCTTCACAGCCCCCATACGGATCTTGTCGTAGATGTTCTTGTTGACGAACGAGATCTGGGTGTATTCACCCGTGGCAGGGTCGGTGGAGAAGATCTCCGGAGCCATCGACATGGTCATCATGTTGCCGACAAGTCGGTCGCCGGCCAAGGCGATGCTGGTGAAATCATGATCGCCCGTGGTGAGCTGCCGGATGCTGCCGGTGGCGACATCCAGTTCGTAGTACTGGTAGGTGGCATGGTAGCCGCTGATGAAGAAGATCCTGGTCCCGTCGGGGCTCCATACCATGCTGCCGGCGTTCTGGTCAAAGTCTTTCGTCATGTCGACCGCTTTGCCGCCGGCCAGGTCGTAGATCATCAGACGGTCTTTGTCCGACTCATAGCCGGGGGTGGCCATGCTGCGGTAGGCGATCTTCGTGCCGTCGGGAGACCAGACGGGATACTTGTCGTATCCGGGGTTGGAGGCCGTGATGTTGGTGGTCTTGCCCGTGGTTACATCGTAGAGGTAGATGTCCGAGTTGGTGCTGAGGGCATAGTCACGACCTTTCAGTTTCTTGCAGGTGTAGGCGACGGTGTTGCCGTCGGGGCTCCAGCTGATCTCCGCATCGTCGAACCACGGGGAGAGAGGGGCATCGTAAGGCTCCCCTTCCATGATGTCCGTAGCCTTGTCCAGCCGTCCGTCCCCGTAGCCGGCCACGAAGATGTGGCTGTAAGCACCGTCCTCCCAGTGGTCCCAGTGACGGTACATCAGGTCGTCGGCGATGTGGACGTTGGCCTTGGGCAGGTCGGGATAAAGATCTTTCACCGTCTTGTCGATCTGGACGTCGTGGGTGTACCAGAGTCTTTTGCCTGTAGGGGCATAGCCGAAAGCGTTGATGCCGCCCTCAACACGGGTGATCTGACGGGGGTCCGTACCGTCGGCCCCGCATTCCCACAGCTGCGTCTCGCCGCTCTCGTCGGAGAGGTAAGCGATCCTGTCCGTGCCGGGGACCCACCGGCCGTGAAACTGGTGTCCCGCAGCGGTGGTCACCTGCTTCATCTCACCATCCTCCACGGGGAGCGTGTAGAGATGGGTTGTGCTCTTGTTGGTGCGGGCATCATACCGCGTGATGCTGAAGAGAAGGGTCCTGCCGTCGGGAGAGACGTCCGGCGCCGAGATGCGGCCGAACTTCCACATGATCTCCGGCGTCAGCCTCCCCCCGGCGATCTCCTGTTCCGTGAGCCTGTTGGAAAAATCCGGCTGCTCACCTTCCGTCTCCCTGCCGGCCGGCGAGGAAGTACAGGCCACCATCCCGGCCATCAGGAAAAAAATGATAAAATGTCTCATGATCCTATGATTGATTGATTATTTTCATCTCCTGTTCTCCATGAACTTTCTTCCTCACCCGGCACCCAGCACCCAGCACCCAACACCTTCCACTCTCGCCATCCACATTAGCCTTCCTGTACAGGGCTGACCGTTTTGAAGAGCGATCCCCTAAAAAGGCGATCAGGGAAAGCGATATGATCAAAAGTATGATTTTTTTGGTAAAGGTCCGGGTTTTCATCGAGAATCATGGTTCGTCCATTTGTCTCTCCCCCTGTTGTATGGAGCGGGGTTGTTTGGATCTGTTGACGATGTAATACATTCCCGGGATCACGAGGAGTGAGAGGAAGATGGAGAGGCTCATGCCGCCGATCATGGAGACGGCGAGGGGTTGCAGCATCTCCGAGCCTTCACCCATGGCGAGGGCCAGAGGCAGGAAGCCGAAGATGGTGGAGAACATGGTCATCAGGATGGGCCTCATGCGTACCCTGCCGGCGGCCAGCAGGGCCTCACCCACGTCGGGGGTCTCCCTCAGGAAACGTTCGGTGTAGTCGATCAGAAGGATGCCGTTGTTGACCACCACCCCCACGATCATGATCATTCCCATGAAGGCGGAGATATCGAGCGGGATATGGGTTATCCACAGCATCAGGAAGACGCCGCTGACAGAGAGTACCGTACCCAGCAGCACCACTCCTGCGGTGCGGAACGAACGGAACTCGAAGAGCAGGATGGCGAAGATCATCAGCACACCGAAGGCAAGGATCATGATCAGTTCACGGAAAGCCTGTTGCTGGCTGCGGTACTGGCCGCCGATCTCCAGGGTGACCCCCGGCGGCAGGGGAATATGTGCCAGCATCTTTTTCACATCCTGGATGATGCTGCCCAGGTCGCGACCCGATATCTGTGCTTTCACGTTGACCACCTGGCTGAGGTTCTCGTGGTTGATATCCGTTCTGCCGGGTACTTTTTCCACGGTGGCTATCTCGCCGAGGCGCAATACCCTGTCGATAGAAGGCAGGTAGAGGGGCATCCTTGCGATCTTCTCGGCATGGTTGAACTCCTGTTTGGGGTACCGCACCCGCACGGGGATCATTTTCAATCCCACCATCATGCTGGTCACCTCATCGCCCCACAGGGCCATGTGTATGGCGTCGCTCACCTCCTGCACGTGCAGACCGTAGCGGCTGGCCGCTTCGGCGTTGACACGCACGGTGAGCTCCGGCTCGCTGCGCTCAAAACCCTTGTACACATCCACGGCGCCGGCCACATTCTCCAGCGAGTCGGCAATACGGGCTGCCGTTTCCTGGATGATGTCCTGTTTCTCGCCGAACACCTTGATGACGATGGGGGCGATCTCGCCGCTCAGGTCATTGAGACGGTCGGGCAGCACCTGGAAGAGCTCGGGCTCCAGACGCGGCTCATGGGCCTCGTCGAACTTCCGGATTTCATCCATGATCTCAAAAGAGGAACGTTTGTGGCCTTTCTTCAGGGAGATGACAAAATCCCCCTCGTTGGCATGGGTGCGGGGATGGGCGAGGCTGCGGCCCATACGCAGGGAGTAGGTCTCCACCTCGGGGATCTTCATGATGTATTCGGCCACGGGACGCACCAGGCTGTGGGTGCCCTCTATGGAGGAGCCGGGGGGTGCGAGGAAGTCGTGCACGATGGTGCCCTCGTCCCATTCGGGCAGGAAACCGCTGGGGATCTTGCTGTACGACCACCAGGCGATGCTGCTGAAGAGGAGCACCAGCAGCAGGGTGATCCCCGGCCACCGCATCACTCCCCGCAGGAGCCTCTGCTGCACCCCCACCACCTTGGGCATCACCTTGCCGGGTTTCTTCTTTTTGGGTGAGATGAAGACCGCAGCCAGCGCCGGAGTGACAAAGACGGCCAGCAGCATGGAGACGATGATGGCGATGGAGAGGGTGGAAGCCAGAGCGCGGAAAAAGATGCCGCCCACGCCGGTGAGAAAGACCAGCGGCACGAAGACCACCAGCGTGGTGAGAGTGGCACCCAGCAGTGGGGGGATGATCTCACCCGTGGCCTTGACCACCGCCTCACGGCGGGGATAACCCTCCTCCAGGTAACGTTCTATGTTCTCGATCACCACGATGGCGTTGTCGACGAGGATGCCTATGGCGGCGGCCAGTCCGCCCAGGCTCATCAGGCTGAGGTTCATGCCCGAGAGACGAATGAAGATGAAAGTGATGAAGAGAGCTACGGGGATGATGGCGGCCGTAACCAGGGTGATGCGTATGCGGCGCAGGAAGAGCAGGAGGATCAGCATCGTGAAGAGAGCCCCCAGAAGGATGGCATCACGCACGCTCCTTATGGAGCGCCTGATGAATTCGCTCATGTCGTACCACTTGCTCACCTGCACGCCGGCAGGCAATACGCTCTCCAGCTCGCGCCAGCGACGGTCCACCTCCTGCATGATGGAGACGGCGTTGGTGCCCGGCTGCTTGATGACCGTAACCAGGACGGCCGGCTTCAGATCACTCTCGCAGGCGATGAAGGTCTCCTTGACCGCCGGTTCGACGGTGGCGATGTCTTTCAGCCGTACCGGCGTGGACCCCCGCCGGTCGACCACCACCTCACCGATGTCGTCAAGCTTCTGAAAACGGTTGTCGGCAATGTTGAGATAGAGTTTATGGGCTTCGTGGAGACGGCCTACATATTTCAGTGTATTGGACTGGCGCAGGGCCTCTTCCACGCGGCGGTAGTCGAGGTGAAGGGATGCCAGTTTGCGGGGATCGAGGTTGACCCAGAACTCCCGCTGGTGTCCTCCCATCACTTCGATGTTGTATACGCCGGGGATGCTGGCCAGCTGGGGACGGATGGTATAGATCGCCAGATCGCGCAGCTGTTCGAGGTTCAGTTTGTCAGAGACCAGGCTGTAACCTGCGACGGGATAGGTGCTGGTGGTAAAACGCCGCACCTCCAGCTGCACTCCCGGCGGCAGGGTATGTTGTACGCCGCTGACGGCCGCCTGCACCAGCTGGTAGGCACGGAACATGTCCTGGTCCCACTGAAAGTCGATGTTCACCTCGGCCGAGCCGCGGCTGATGGAGGAACGCACCGTCCGTACCCCTTCGACCATCATCACCGCCTCCTCGATGGGCTTGGTCACCTCCATCTCCATCTCCTTGAGAGGAGCCAGACCGTAATCCACCATCACGGCGATGCGGGGGAAGGTGGCATCGGGGAAAACCCCTTCCGGGATGCGGGGGATAAGATAACCTCCGATGACGGAGAGAAGCAGCGCCGTAAAAAGCAACGCTCTCCTGTTCTCCACCGCAAACCGTGACAACCCTTTCATTTTACCTCCACCTCCATGCCGTCGATAAGGGAATAGGTCCTGCCGGTGGCCACCATCTCTCCCTCTTTCACGCCTGACAGGACCTCCACATATCGGTCAAGCCTTATTCCGGGGACGATCTTTCTTTTCTCCACCGTCTTGTTCTTCCGGACTACGAAGACGCTGAATATCCCTTCCTCTTCCAGCAGGGCCCGGCGGGGAACCACCAGGGTGCGGGGGTGCTCTTCCGCGGGGAAAGTGAGCATCACCATCATGCCGGGTCGGAAAAGACGACGGGGGTTGTCCAGACGCAGACGCACCGGTACCGTCTGTGTGGCAACATTCACCTGGCCTCCTATCCGTACCACCGGAAGATCGAGGGGAGGATGCTCAAAATCCAGGAAAGTGGTATGTATGCGGCTCAGTTCTCTCACGCGGGCCAGATAAGCCACCGGCAGATCGCCGTAGACATCCAGCACGTTAAGACGGCCTATGTGGACGATGGCTTCACCGCGGGAGATCACGTCGCCGGTATGTTTGTATACTTCCAGGACGACACCGTCGATGGGGCTATGGATAGGGATCTCTTTGATCTCCTGCGAGATACGCTCCCGTTGTGCGGCGTCGATCTGGTCGAGCACCTGCAACAGGGCCTCCCGCATGGGGGGGATGATGACGCCCAGCTTTTCTCCTTTCTGCACATGATCGCCCATAAGGAGGGAGAAACCCTGCAAACGGCCGTCGAACTGGCTGGCCAGTCGCACCTCCTGACGCAAGACGACTTTTCCGTAGATGTGCACGGTGTCGGTCATATCCTTCCGGATGACGGGAGACGCCGTGATCTCTATCGCCGGACCCTCCTTCGCGGGCTCAGGCCGTCCGGTCTTGTCCCCGGAAGGATGACGGTCACACGAGGTGATCAGAAAGAGCAGAAAAACCGAATAACAGATGTTCTTTTTCATAAGATCGTTGCAGTCGAGATGTTAAAAATCCAAACGTTCAGAAGTCCCAGACTCTGCGCCCTAAGCTCTATGCCATATGCTCTGCGCTCTCTGCTCCATTTCTTCTTCTGTTTTTCCTTTTCACTCCTTCACGTATGTCCCCATTTTTCTGATCTTTTCCACCTGGTTGGTGGTGAGGTAGTATTCGATCAGGTTCATGACATATTGCAGGCGGGTTTGAGCAATGGCAATCTCTGTGGAGGTTACCTGTTGTTGTGTGGTCAGGTAGTCCAGGTTGGTGATCAGGCCTGCCTTATAGTTGATGCTTGCCAGCGTCCAGGCTTCCCTGGCATTCTCCAGGCGTTGGTTTTGCATGTCCAGCATCTTGCGCAGTTCCTCCATGCGGTTGACCGTTTTGGCCAGGTGGATCTGGAGTTCGCGCGACAGGTCGGCCAGCTCGGAGTTGAGTGAAAAAGCGAGGGCTTCCGATTTTTTCTTCATCTGTTTTATTCTTCCCCACTGGTAGATGGGGATGGTAAGGCCGGCGCTCAGGAGCCAGTAGTTTCCGTCGCCGGTAGGGTCGCCGTCGCGGTAGCGTCCTCCTCCTGCGGTGAGGTGCGGCCAGCGCAGAGCCGATACCAGCTCGCTCTGCAGATGTTGGGTCTCGATGCGGGAGAGATAGACCTGATAGAGCGGGTTTCGCCGGACCAGCGTGTCGCTGGCACCACTCACCGTCATCTCGTCAATGAGGCGGGGTGCGTCGATATGAACGAGGGTCAGGGAGTCCTCCGCCGGCAGACCCGTAATGGCGGCCAGCTCCTGCATCAGGTTGCGTATCGTCATGGCCACCCGGGTTTTCTCTACGTTCATCCGGTTGATCTCCGATTCTGTCTGCAGGATATCCATGCGGGTGCGTACGCCGGCATTCCACAGTGAGCGTGCTACCACCAGATGATCACGAAGGAGGGCGATGCGGTCGTCAAGCAGCCGGATCTCCTTGCGCTGCTGCAGGATGCTCATGTAAAGAGAAACCGCCCGGCTGATGGCATCCAGACGTGTCTGCTCCTTCATCATCTCAGCGGTGACCACCTCCTGACGGGCCAGACGGTCGCTCCTCCTGATGAAATCACCCAGCGACCAGTCACCGTGGACCATGGCCCATGCCTGTGAGAAATTGTAAGGGGAAAGAAAATGACCGTCGATGCCGGCATCACCGCTCACCACCGGCATCATGTAGGTGCGACTGATATCCGCCTCATAGCCGGCAGCCCGTGTCCGGTATTCCCCCGCACGGTAAAGATAACTGTGGGATACCACACTGTCGATACACTGTCCCAGCGTGAAGGGGGTATCCTGCGCAAAAAGGGACTGATTAGGAACAACAAGGAACAAAAGGCTGACCGATACCCCCAACAATTCTCTTCTTTGTGCATGAAGTTTCCGGAGCATGCTTACAAAGAAAAAAATTATTCCCTTATCAGGGGAGCAAAACACCTAAAGATTGACTTAAAAAATATTCAGATTACCAAAAACTTACGTTCATTCTTATTCTGCCGGCGTGTAAGAGAAATTTCACCCTGAACGCCGGGGTGAGGAAGGCAAGTGATTATGACGGCTGACTTTTCAGATCAAAGCAAGGAAAGTGTCCGGAGGAAGGGGCACCTGATCATGGCAGCCTCCTTTTTTGTTCAGGATAACGTGCCGTCTTCCCGACCGGCATATTCTCCGGGAGACATTCATATCCTTTCCGGCATAACCCGAGGGACGGGGCATCGAGTCTTCTCTTGAGGGAAGAAGTAAGGACAACTCCCCGCACCTTCAGGACCTGCCCGGCATGCCGGTTGTTTCAACGACGCACCACCGGGCCTTCAGCACCTTCAGCGAAGGAAGGTCTTGTTCTCCGTAGCTTCAGCGAAGGAGGAACTTGTCCACCGTAGCTTCAGCGAAGGAGGAACTTGTCCACCGTAGCTTCAGCGAAGGAGGATCATTTCCCCCCTTCCTCTTTCCTGAAGGCTTCGATGATCTTTTCTTTCAGTTCTTCCAGCAGTTCGGGGTTGTCGGCGAGCAGTTTCCGTACGGTCTCGCGTCCCTGTCCGAGGCGTGTGTCGCCGTAGCTGAACCACGAGCCGCTTTTCTGGATGATGCCTTTTTCCACGCCGAGGTCGATCACCTCGCCGGTGAGGGAGATCCCTTCGCCGTAGAGGATGTCGAATTCGGCCTTGCGGAACGGCGGCGCCAGCTTGTTCTTGACCACCTTCACGCGTGTGCGGTTGCCGATGATCTCTTCGCCTTCCTTGATCTGGCCGATGCGGCGGATGTCCAGACGTACCGAAGCGTAGAACTTCAGCGCATTGCCGCCGGTGGTGGTCTCGGGGTTGCCGAACATCACGCCGATCTTCTCACGCAGCTGGTTGATGAACATGCAGGTGGTGTTGGTCTTGCCGATGTTGGCCGTGAGCTTGCGCAGGGCCTGTGACATCAGCCTGGCCTGCAGACCCACGTTCGAGTCGCCCATCTCCCCTTCGATCTCGGCACGGGGTGTCAGTGCCGCTACCGAGTCGATGACGATGATGTCGATGGCCCCCGAGCGGATCAGATGGTCGACGATCTCCAGGGCCTGTTCGCCGTTGTCGGGCTGCGAGATGAGGAGGTTCTCCGTATCGACGCCCAGGTTCTCGGCATAGAACCTGTCGAAGGCATGCTCAGCGTCGATGAAGGCGGCGATGCCGCCGGCCTTCTGCGCGTTGGCGATGGCATGCAGCGCCAGGGTGGTCTTACCCGACGACTCGGGGCCGAAGATTTCGATGACCCGCCCTCGCGGGTATCCCCCCACCCCCAAAGCCATGTCGAGGGCGATCGACCCCGAAGGGATCGATGGAACATCCTCCACCACATGATCGCCCAGCTTCATGATCGTGCCCTTGCCGTAGCCTTTCTCGATCTTGTCGATCGTCAGCTGAAGGGCCTTCAGCTTCTCCTTGCTGATGTTGCTTTCTTTCGTCTCTTTGCTCATATCTTTTCTGGTTTTTATCCGTTCAGTGCCTGCAGGATCTGTGCTGCATGGTCTTTGGTCTTCACCTTGGTGATGACATGGGTGATGATCCCCTCGCCGTCGATGAGGAAAGTGGTGCGGTGTACCCCCATGTAAGTGCGGCCGTAGTTCTTTTTCTCGCCCCATACACCGTAAGCCTGCAGGATCTTTTTCTCAGGATCGGCGATGAGCGGAAAGGGCAGACCGTATTTCTCGGCAAAACGCCTGTGCGACTCCACGCTGTCGGGGCTGACACCCACCACGGCCAGTCCCTCCCCGGCGAGCTGTTCGTGATGCTCTTTCAGGTTGACCGCCTCGGCGGTGCAGCCGGGCGTGTTGTCCTTGGGATAGAAGTAGAGCACCAGCCTTTTCCCGCGAAAGTCGCTGAGACGTACCGTATGGCCATGCTGGTCAGGCCCTTCAAAGGGAGGCGCCGCGTCCCCTGGCTTGAGATGGGTCATCTGTTCCGTGTCTTTTGAGATTTCAGGTAAAATTACGAAGTTTACATGAAAATTGGGGGAGAAGGAAGGGTAAGTTTCAAGAGTTTATCAACAATGTTCGTCTTTTTTGTTCCGGGCTGAGGGTCAGGAGGAAAGGACGGTTTAACGAACCGGAAGAGGATGATGAGGATGATGCGTATCATGGTGATGGCGGCGGGTGTTTTCCTGCTGGTGGGGGCGGTGGCGGCGCCGGCGCAGTCGGCGGCGGTCGCGGCCCTCGAGCAGTCGGCGGCCGAGGCTTTTGAGAAGAAAGCCTATTCCTCCGCCCTGCAGCAATACAACAAGCTGCTGGAGATGTATCCCCGCGACCCGCAGTACAACTACCGTGCGGGGGTCTGTATGGTCGAGCTGGGCCAGGAGCCGCGTAAGGCCATCTACCGCCTGAAGATCGCCTCGCTGAAGGAGGTGCCTGAAGATGTCTTCTTCTACCTGGGAAAAGCGTGTATGCAGGCTGGCCGCTACGACGAGGCCATCGGCTGGTACGAGCGTTTCGGGCGGGAGGTGTCACCGGGGGTGCGGAAGAGATACCATCTGGAGAAATACCTCGGTGAGGCAAAGATGGCCCGCGACCGCCGCGGGGCGCCGCCCCCCCCCCCCCCCCCCCCCCCCCCCCCCCGGCACCCCCGCCGAGCAGGCCTCCCTCACCGCCCTGGCTTATCGCCACCAGGCCGACTCGCTCCGGCAGATCATCGAACGTGAGAAGAAGGAGCTGGCCGCCACCACGGAACGTCCCGCACGCGAAAAGCTGCAGCAGCGTATCGCCCGCCACGAGGAGGAGATGACCCGCTACCGCGAACAGGCAGGCATCTGGGCCGTGCGTGCCGGTGAAGGCAGGGACGACGGCACCGCCTATACGCTCTTCGGCCCCGGTAAGAATGCTACCCATATCTCGGCGCCCGTGGGTGCCGTGAGTGAAAAAGAGGCGGCTCCCTTCCTTGAGATGACAGGAAAGGATTTTTTCACGAATCCCGACCTGCAAAAGATCATCACCCCCGCCGACCGTGCGGAGTACGCAAGCTGCCGGGAGCTGACCGCCAAAGGTGACCGGCTGATGGAAGAGGCACGCCGCAACGCCCGTGAAACCGAGCGGCAAAAAATGGTCGTCAACACCACCACGGGCATGGAAAGACGGAGGGCCGAACAGAAGGTGAAGAGCCTCCTGAAGGACCAGCAGGAAAAGCGCCTGCAGGGTGTGGCCTGCTACCAGGAAGCCAACGACAGGGAGTATGCCCTCAACAGAAAATACATCCTCGCCCTGCTCGAAGACGCTTCGGTGCAGGAGGTGCGGAAAGAGCAGGGACGCAGGTTCCATCAGGAAGCAGAGAGAGGCTATCGGCGGGCACGGGAGCTGCGCGGGGAGGCGGGGAAAAACCCGAGGCAGCGTTACGACCGGCTGATGGAAGCCAATGCTTACGAGATGATGTCGCTCGACCGGCAGCGCAAGGCCATCCTGACCCTCACCGGCCTCATGCCTGCCAGCGAGAAAGATATGACCCACGTCTCAGTGGCAGCGAAACAGGGCGGGAAGAAGAAAAAGGTGGAACGGAAGCAGGCTGCCGCTGGCATCACTGCGAAGGAGGAGGAAAAGGTATACAGGAAAAAGCCGGAACAGAAAGCTTCGGAGAAGCGTGGCGTACTGGCCGCCTATCCTTTCGGGCTGACGGAACGGCCGGGAGGGGAGGTGACCTTCCTGCCGGCCTCGGAGATGCCGCCGGGCGTCAACTACCGCCTCCAGGTGGGGGTATTCAGCAGGGAGCCCGATCCGGCCTATTTCCGGGGGATGTATCCCCTGTTCCGGGAACCGGTGCCGGGGAAGGACCTGACACGTTACTATGCCGGACAGTTCCGTACCTACGGTGAGGCGGTACAGGCCCTGCTGCGTCTTCGCAGGAACGGCTACCCCGATGCGGTGCTGGTGGCCTTCCGCGACGGACGACGGGAAAGGGTCGACCTGGCCAGGGAACTGGAGGATGACCGTCCCTATTCCAATCTGAGGGTTGCCGTATCCGGTGGAGATACAGGGAAAAAGAATAAAGAAAAAAAGAAAGCTCCGGTGGCGGAGGTCCAGGAGAAAAGCCGGCAGACACCTCCCGCAAGCCATGAGCCCTCCCTTATCTACAGGGTGCAGGTGGGAGTCTTCAGCAAGCCGCTGCCGCCAGAAAAACTGCATGTCCTCGAGGAACTGGCCGGATGGGATCACGTGGTGATACGCACGAAAAATAATCTGGGCTACTACATTTATGCAATCGGAAATTTTGCTACATTTGAGGAGGCCGCAACATTCCGCGACAGGCTGCTGGAACAGGGTCTGAGCGGGTGTTTCGTGACCGCCTACCGCAGAGGCGTTCGTGTGATGATCGGTGATCAGGGGAAAGAATAAAAGTGATCAAGGCATGGCAAAGGAGAAGATCAGAACGGTTGACGAAGGTGCGGACACGAAAGAGGGGAAGCATGCCCTCATTCTTTTGAACGACGATGTACATACCTTTGAGTATGTCATCCGTGCCCTCATCGAGGTGTGTTCGCACGATCCGGTACAGGCAGAACAGTGCACCCTCATCACCCACTACAAGGGGAAGTGTGAGGTGAGCAGCGGCGAACTGGAGAAACTGCGGGCCCAGCGTCGCAGCCTCGCGGAAAGAGGACTGAAAGCCTATGTGAAATGAGCCGGTGAAAATATGTCAATTACTCTCATTATCATTCTGATCCTGCTGGGGATCTTTCTTTTCATGGTTGAGTTCCTGCTCATTCCCGGTGTCACGGTGGCCGGCATAGGAGGTGCTGTGCTGCTTGTGGCGGCGGTGGTGCTGGCTTATCGTGATCATGGCACCACCGTGGGGACCATCGTTCTGGTGGGGACCTTCCTGTTGTTTGTGGGGGCAATGGTCATGATGCTCAAAGGGCGTACCTGGAAAAGCATCAGCCTATCCACAGCCATCGAGAGCAAAGTGAACACGCCCGAAGAGGAACAGCAAAAAGTGAAAGCCGGTGACACCGGCACGACGCTTACCCGCCTTAATCCAATCGGGAAGGTAAAGATAGGTGAACAGGTGTACGAAGGACGTTCTTTGTCCGGCTACCTCGATGCTGAAGAAGAGGTGGAGGTGGTCCGGATCAGTGGACATACGATCGTCGTGAAACCAAAAAACACATAAAGTCATGGGAAACATAGGTATGATCGTTGTTATCATTGTGGGAGCCCTCATTCTGTTGTGGGTGTTCCTTTATTTCATCCCGGTGGGTTTGTGGTTCCAGGCCCAGGTCTCGGGGGTGCGTATCTCGCTGCTGCAGCTGATCATCATGCGGTGGCGCAAGGTGCCGCCGGGAGTGATCGTCAGTGCCATGATCGAGGGCTGGAAAGCAGGGCTGAAGCTCTCGCGCGACGAGCTGGAGGCTCATTATCTGGCGGGCGGTCATGTGCCTAAGGTGGTACATGCCCTGGTGTCGGCTTCCAAGGCCAACATCGACCTCTCCTTCAAAATGGCTACGGCCATCGACCTGGCCGGGAGGGATGTCTTCGAGGCCGTGCAGATGTCGGTGAATCCCAAGGTGATCGATACTCCGCCGGTGACCGCCGTGGCTAAGGACGGCATCCAGCTCATCGCCAAAGCCCGCGTGACGGTGCGTGCCAACATCAAGCAGCTGGTAGGAGGCGCCGGCGAAGAGACCGTCCTGGCCCGCGTGGGCGAAGGCATCGTCTCCTCCATCGGATCGGCACAGACCCACAAGGAAGTGCTTGAGAACCCAGACAACATCTCCAAAGTGGTACTGGAAAAAGGACTGGATGCCGGTACGGCCTTCGAGATCCTCTCCATCGACATCGCCGATATCGACATCGGCAAGAACATCGGAGCAGTGCTGCAGATGGACCAGGCCAATGCCGACAAGAACATCGCACAGGCCAAGGCCGAAGAGCGCAGGGCCATGGCAGTGGCCCTCGAACAGGAGATGAAGGCCAAAGCCCAGGAAGCACGTGCCAAAGTAATCGAGGCCGAGGTGCAGATCCCCCTCGCCATGGCCGATGCCTTCCGCAACGGGAACCTCGGCGTGATGGACTATTACCGCATCAAGAACATCCAGGCCGATACCTCCATGCGCGATTCCATCGCCGGAAGCGCCCAACAGAAAAAAGGGGATGAGAAAAAATAACTGGTGATGTGAATCACCGGTCGCCGGAGAGGAATTTCATCCTCCGGGGCGGGATAATGTGCCTGATTTTTCCTATTATTGCATTAAAGCTGATAAGAAAAGGCATATGAGAATCCTGCTCAAGGTGTTGGTATTCCTTCTGGTGCTGGCTCTCCCCGTGGGATGCGGCAGTTCTTCCAAGACCGTACGGAAGAAGAAATCGACCATGATCAATACCACCCAGCTGGGGAAAAACAAATATTTCTTCTCGAAGAAATACCAGCGCAAGCTGGCCAAGAAGAAGCGAAGACGCAGATGATAAGGAAAGCCGGCAGCTGCCGGCTTTCTTTTTTCAGTAAAAGAGTTCCCGTGCCTCCTGCAGCAGTTTTTTGCGGCGTGTCCCGGTGAGGTGGAGGCTTTCCAGCAGAGCGGGGTCATCCAGCAGCTCTTTCACGAGCACCACTTCACGCTGAAGAAGCTCCTTTTTCTCTTTTCGGGTGAGGCTGTGGAGGCAGGTGACGGGATGGAGTCCCGCCAGATCGATCCGGTCCCGCAAACTCCCCTGTTCAGGATAATCCCAGCTGATCAGATAGAGCCCGTTGCACCGTCCGAAAGCAATGGCGTCCTCGGTGAAACGGGTATTGGTGACCACCCAGCCCCGGAAGCGCATCTTCCTGCCCGGATAGTAATGCTCCAGATTGCTGCGAAGATCCTCGAAACGGGAATGGATGTACATCGGCACTTTTACATCGCTCTTGGTGCCCTGCTCGGAATGGAACTTGCACTCCACCATGATCACTTCATCTCCCTTTTCAGCGACCACATCCACTTCGTGTTGTACACACTTTCCTTCCAGCAGCTGGTCGTTCCTGACCTCATAGCCCTGGTAGGCCAGCAGTGCTCCCACGTATTTTTCAAAAGGATATCCGGTCGGGCCCAGTTCTTGGATGGCCTGTTTCAGATGGTACCGTGCCGATGCCCCTGACGAACGGCGACGCAGCAGCTCATGGGCTTTCCGGTAGATACGACTGGTAGGAATGCCTTCATACAGCATCCCTTCCACTTCCTTCAGGATCGCTGCCACATCCTCTTCTCCTGCTCCTACGCGCTGCAAAGAACGCTTCAAACGCTCCGGATCGAAAGGCACCCGCTCCCCGGACCGTTTCGTGACATACGTGTTCGACTTGGGGTTCGTCATTTTCATGGTTTTGCTGCCGCCTTGAAATGTTTTCTTCCGGAAAGGTAAAGATTTTTCGAAAACCTATTGAACAACATATGGAACGAAGATCTTATGGCCGCGAAAATCAGTATGTTTGTAACATATGTTCAATATATAGAATCTGGAACCATGACAAAGAATTTTTCATGTTTTGCGTGTTTTTCGGTCCGTGTGGAGGTAGCTCGTTCACCGTTGAGTGACGGGATAAGGATGCTGGTGCTCGAGTCGAGTCCTTATCCATCCTATTATTCCCGGGCAGGTTTTCCTGAGAACCTCCGAACGGTGGGGGATCATCATCTTTATTTGGTGGTGCGTAAATCGATCCCCTGTTTTCAGGACCGGGTGATGCGGATGGCGCATCAGTTACGGGAACGTACCGGGACCATGCTGCATATTTCGCCGGGGCAGATCACTCTGTGGAACAAGACCTGGTCGTGCATCAGGATCCGCACCGATGATGTGGCCGTGTTGCCCGAATACATTAAGGGTTTCCGCAGCCTCGGCATTCGTTTTCTCCGCGACCGTCATGTGGAGCCTTACCATGCTTTTGTCCAGTACAAGCGTTATACGGAGTTCGTGATCATGGAGCCGGGGATCTACCGGGACAGCGAGAATCCGCATCTTTATTTTGTTACCTTACCGGCAAATCTGGAATATCCGCGTTTCGAGGAACTGATCAAGGAGGTGAAAAACAACTGTGATTTCCACATGTTCGATGCCTCGCTGATCTATCTCAACTGCGGAACACGCTTCATCGACATGGTGGGGGTCTATTCCGAACATTGCGAGGAAGAACGCCTGGGTGAGATGAAGCGTTTCCTGGAGGAGAAGAGTGGAATCTTCTCGGAATAGGTCCGGAAAACACAGTGCAGAGACCTTTCCTCGCGATGAGCTGTTCTGATCCTCTGCCGGCAAAAGTTCTGCAAAAACGAATCTGTATCAGGATCTTTGGAGAAAGGCCTGAGAGCTGTTAGAACAGGAGCAGGAGGGATCCGGGGGGAAGATACAAAGGCGAATCAGGGCCGGTACCTCAGCAAACGGCTGAAGAACACTTCCAGATAATGCAGATAGCCGGGGGCGGGACTGTAATAGATGGTCCGCCCCTGACGCCTCGTTCTGACCACGCCCAGGTCCTTCAGCTTTCTCAGATGCTGAGATATCGCAGGGATCTTCATCTCCAGTATGCGGGTGATATCACAAACACTCAATTCTTCTTCCCCGAACAGAAGATACAGGATCTTAAGCCTTACCTCGTTGCCGGCCAGATAAAAGATCTTGGCCAGTTTCTTCAGCTCCTCATCCTCATGGATCAGACGGGCTTTGATGTTGTGGAGCAATACAGGATCTGCATCCGTGCGGGTACAAGGATCTTTTTTCCCTGATCCGGAAGAGGATTTCTTTGTCATGGCCGGCCAGTTATACCATCATAAAAATAATTCGGTTTTATTAATTAAGCAAATAATAAAATAAAAATACGGTCGATGTTCTGATGGAAGGATCCTCTCCTTTTGTTCCGGCGGGTTTTGACTTTATGGACATGTTTCTGGTCCGGTCCTGTATGGAGAGAGGGGCAGACGGGTCTGCATTTTCCTGTTTATTCGGCTTTTGGGGGTTTTTCAGTTTACTGTTCCGGGCCTTTTCCCATCTTTTTTCTTTTTATGCTGCCCCATACGGCGGTGGAGGGGATGACGAAGATGGCGGTGGGGATGGTGGATTTGGCCGGCAGGGGGGTGCCTTTGAGGTTGTGCATGCCGAAGGTGAGGGTGAGCGATACCAACGAGGGGACCACACAGGCGAGGACGAGGGCGAGGGTGCGGCGTCTCACCTCGGTGGCCAGCCGCTCGCTCATCTTCATGATCACCCCGCCGAAGAAAAAGGTGTAGGTCCCTTGTTTGAGCGCTGCGGTCGTCGACCATAAGGCTGCCTGCGGGATGCCCAGCTCATCCTTCTTGCCGAAGAAATTGATGAGGAAGACGATGGTGGCCATCACCACCGCCCCGTAACGGCCCATCCTGTAGTCGACATAGCGGCTGCCGCGTGTTGTCAGCCCGTGCCAGACCCTGCCAGGACCCGTCTGTCTGCCTTCAGCTTTACTTATCATTGCCGGCAAAGGTAGGAAAAAAGGGAGTGGGTGAAGGTCTCACCTCGGTTTGTGTATATGGTCCATCTGGAAACGTACGGTGAACATGATCCGCCGGTCACGGGCCGATGACCCGTCCTTCTCGTACTTTTTGCCGTACATGCCGCAGAGACCTGCCTGGACAGCTTTGTTATCCAGGATGTTCCAGATCGTCTGGGCGAGGATGTACTGCGAGCGGTGGAAGGCGTTGTCCAGCTGGCCGGGGGTGTTGTGCTGGCTGGTCTCGCTGTAACCCGCCGAGACCGACCAGTGTCGGCTGAAGTTGTGGTTGTAAAAGGCCACCATCCCGTACTGGAAAGGCACCGTAGCACGGAAACCGGCCGTGGGAGTGATCTCCACACCGCCGTCGTTGTTATACCCGGCATAGCCGTGGCCGAAGACCGTCTGTAGGTTGAACCATCCCTGTCGGTCGAAGAGATAAAGGTTGGAGGTGACGTTGAACGCCCAGCCGAAGAGTGCATGATCGACACTTTTTCCGGCCTGTTGGCTGATGACGTCGTAGCTCAGCATGCGGGCCATGCCTGCTACCCGTACATGCCCCCAGGCCCCCTTGCGGGTGTAACGCAGGATCAGGTCGGGCACCTGTTCCTTCGACTGGATGTTCAGGAAAGCGGGATCGATCTGACGCAGCTGGCCGGGGTCGATCTCCGAGCCGGGCAACTCCAGGGCCGCCTCCAGCCGGTTGGCTTCTCCCACGGTGCGGCTGTAACGCACCATCACCGAAGCCAGCAGGGCCATCCCCGAAGGACCCCAGAAATCAAAATGGTTGGGAAAACTCTCCAGATCAATGAAGGTCGACCAGTCCTTTCCCACCAGGAAAGGTCCCCACTGGCCGTAAGCCAGCCGCAGACGAAAAGTGGTCTCACCGGCATTGACCCCCATGCCGAACAGGTCGAACTCAAAACGCAGCCGTATGGGGCCCAGACGATGCTGCACGGGCATCACCCCCTCGAATTTGAAGGTCGACTGACGGAGACTGAACCAGGTGTTGTGACTGCTGCCCCAGCCGGGATCACCGGGATGGACCGGTATCTTCGAGGGCCGGAAACCGCCGATCCACTGAGGGTCCATCTGATCAAGGTCGTGGATGATGTCCAGGTTCACCATCCCCCACACATTGAGCCAGGGCTTCCCGGCTGACCGGGTGAGTGTGTCCTGCGCAGCCAGAGGGAACGTCCCCAGACACAGGAACAGAAAGGAAAAAACGAGCGTTCTCCGTATCATGGACCTTACCGCCATGCCGAAAGTTAGGAAAAGTTGAACGAAAGACAAACGGAAAAGAGCAGGACAGCGCTGAGAATGCCCGGCATGAGCTTTATGTTTTTTGACCGGACCGGACCTACACCCTTCACCTTCCTTAGGAAGAAGTCCCTCTCGCCAGGTCATGGCGACAAAAGCTTCCGGTGGCCGGTCTTTCACCCCAGTCTGTCGCCTAAGGAAAAAGATGCTTCGGACCCCCAAAAAAGATGATCGCCACCTCGCCGTCCCGGAAAGCCCCGCCTGATACGGGAGGGCGAAAAGAATGATCCGTAGTTGTGTTCAAAGTTTTGAAAAGTAAGTTTTTGAGAATGCTGTAAAAAGCTGAACAAATAATGTGAAAAGAAATATTATCTACGTAGGGTTCTACGTAGGATCCTACGTAGGATATTTGAAAAGTTTGCGTAACGATCAGAGTGTTAGCTATTTGTGGTATTTCCGGGCGAGAGGGTCAGGCTGAAGTTGATCCGGAGGTTGGTGTTTTTGAGAGGGAGGAGGCAAGTAAATGAGCACTTTGGATCAAATGGGCTGAAAAGATGGCTGTCAGGGAAAGGAACAAAAAAGGTCCGGAATTTCCGGACCCTTTCTTGGTTCGTTTTTTTACAGGTTCAGTCTTCGGCGTCTTTCCATTCGAACTGGCTGCGAGTCATTTTCCATGCGGTCGGGTTGGCATTGTAACTGGAGAAGCAGCGGATCACCACCGACTCGCTGGCCAGGCCGTCGGAACCGGCGTACTGGTGAAGACCCTGATCGTCCTTGTACTGGAGAATATAGCCGTCGCCGGAACGCATGGCCTGGATGAAGTCGTTGTCGCCGCGGGAGAGGATCACCACGTCGTTGTCGTTCTTCATCTCTTCGAGGGCTTTGTTCACTTCTTCCCCGTCAGGTCCTTTGATGGTGGTGCCATCCACTTTTTCCAGTACCACAATGATGGTTCCGTTCCCTGCCTCTTCAGTGGCCTCACGGACCACTTTGGCAGCTTCTTCGCCACCGGCTTCCCTGGCGATCTCCTCAGCAGCTTTGGTATACTGTTCCAGGATCTTTTCCTGTCTGTTGGCGAGGTGTTTGACAGCTCGGTGGGTGGCCATGCCGATAAGGGAGAAGATCACCAACAGGGCGGCCAGCACCAGGGTGATCACCTTGGCAGTCTCGGCCTTCGCCTGCAAAACACCCTTCAGGGCGTGGAAAAGCATCCACAGTCCGTAGAGGTTTGCTACCAGCATCGTCAGCGTGTGCAGGGCCGGCAGAAACACCAGAAAACCCAAGGCCGCCTTGATGGGAAGCAGGACCATCAGGTCGGACGTCACCCGCAGGTTGGCCTCAAAGTCGGTCGTGCCGCTGCAGATGGCCGAAATGATGAGCAGGATCACCCCGCCAATGAAAAGAGCGATGAGGGCACCGACAATGCTGCCGAAAAGTGCGGCGATGCCCACGACATTGCCGGTAAGGAAACCCAGACCTCCGCCTCCTATGGCCGTCAGTCCTGCCACACTCCAGATGAAACTGAAAACACCTGCGACAGTACCGTAGATCAAAGCCTTGATGATCGGTTCACCCAGGCCGCCGGTCACCGCCATCGAGGAGAAATGTCCTTTGGGGTCTAGCAAAGCTCCTTTGGCGTCCGCGATCATCTTCGCAAAGGAAAAACCGGACTGTGTTTCCTTTTGTTCGTTCTGTTCTGTCATGGTTTTGAAGTTTTTAAGTTAGGTTTTTGTTTGTGTAAATATGCGAAAAAATGACCAGGAAAAAAACTCTTTTTTTCCTGGTGCGGAACAAAACCGGGTCTGCTGTGATCTTTTCACGGAGGGAAGATCCTTTCTCTTCCCTTTCATGCCCGGGCCGGGGTGGCGTGGTGGATACGGAACGTGCGGTATCCGAAGATGGAGATCACCACGAAGCTGATAAAAGGCAGGATGAACGAGGCGTTGACGGCCGGCAGAGGGCCTACCTGCCCCAGGTCGATGATCTTGCCCTGCAGTGGCGGCATCAGGGCCCCGCCCACAATGGCCATCACCAGGCCGGCAGCACCCAGCTTGGCGTCGTCGTTGTTCATCCCCTTCAGCGAGATGCCGTAAATGGTGGGGAACATGATCGACATGAAAAGCGACGTGGCCATCAGGGAATATAGCCCCAGCATCCCCTGGATGAAGATCGTCCCCATGATGGTGATCATCCCCCCCACTGCGAAGAGGAAAAGCAGCTTGCCCGGTTCGATGTACTTCATCAGCCAGGTGCCGATGAAACGGCCGCTCACGAAAACGATCATGGCGATGATGTTGAACTCTTCCCCCTGTGCCTTGGTAAAGCCCAGGTGCTCGGCATACTGGATGATGAAGGTCCAGCACATGATCTGTACCCCCACGTAGAAGACCTGGGCGATGACCCCCTCGCGGTATTTGCGGTATTCAGGCAGGGTGAAGAGCCGGCGGAAGATCTCGCGGGTGGGTGTATGTACTTCGCTCTTGTTCTTCGGCATGTTGTAGAAGGCGATGATGAGGAAGACGATGAGCACCACCACGCCCAGGGCCACGTAAGGGTCGCGGATGATCACCAGGTCGTGTGCGCGGATGGCCGCTTTCTCGGCAGCATCGAGGGTGGGATAGATGAGGTTGCCGGCGGCATCACGCTCGTCCGACTGCAACAAGGCCAGAATGAAGTGGGTGGCCACCAGCATGCCCAGCAGCGATCCGAGGGGGTTGAACGCCTGGGCGAAGTTGAGACGCCGCGTGGCCGTCTTCTCACTCCCCATCGAAAGAATGTACGGATTGGCTGTCGTTTCCAGAAAAGCCAGCCCAAAGGTCAGGATGTAGTAGGCCACCAGGAAAAAACCGAACATCTCATACCGGGCCGCCGGCCAGAAAAGGAAAGCCCCTGTGGCATAGAGGGCCAGACCGATCAGGATGCCTGTCTTATACGAGTATTTCTTCACCACCAGTGCTGCCGGAATGGCCATCGTGGCATACCCCCCGTAAAAGGCGAACTGGACCAGCGCCGCCTTCGCATTGGGGATCTCGAGCACCGTCTTGAAAGCGGCCACCAGCGGGTTGGTGATATCGTTGGCAAAACCCCACAAGGGGAACAGAATGGTGATCAGAATGAACGGAACCAGATATTCCCGGGGAACCACGCGGTCGTCCTCTCCCCGGTAGAGGGTTGGGTCACTGCTCATGGTGTACTTTTTTGGAAGCTCAAAAATAAAAATTTTATGAAATGGCCCAACTCTCAATCCACTACAAGACGAAGGGTATGTGTACGTCGCGTTTCATGCAACAGGAAGAGATAGGTTCCGGCGGTCAATTTCCCAGGCAAAGGGTTGAGTTCAATATCTCCTTCACATGTGACGAAAGTACCGGAAGCCACGGACTGTCCCTTCATGTCAAAAAGTTCCCAGGAGCATGGGATGCCTGCGGGCAGATCACCGGTATCCAGGTAGATCGTTCCTTCCTTTGGAGGGTTGGGATAAAGGTGCAGGCCGGTCGCATCCGGGGAAACCACCATGGTGGCGGGGGTATGATAAACACGGACCGGATAGGAATAGGTGAAAACCGTATCGTGGAGGTAGGCTTTCAGACGGTAGTAGTTATAGCCCTGTATGGCCGTAGAGTCGACCCAGGCGGTGGCTGTGGGAGAGAGTCCGAGGAGCGGTTCTATGGTACTGACCGACGGACCCCGCTCCAGGATGAGCGTGTCGTACTCGCCCATGTTCATCCAGGTGAGGTGGACCCCTTCGCCGCTCTCTTCTGCTTTGAACCAGTCGGGGCTCTCCAGGGTGGTGTAGATGAGGATGTCCTTGATGATGAACCAGGTGTTGCTGCTGCGGCACAGGATACAGAACTGGCCCCCGTCGTCCCACGCCATGAAAGGGATATGTTGCCTGAGGCTGTTCTGGACATAGACGAAATAGTGTTGCATGCGGGAGTTGAATTCACAACCGTTCATGGCTCCGAACTCGCTGATCATGATCGAGACACCGTGGTCGCGGGCCCACTGGCCTACGGTCTGGAACTTGTCTCGTATCTGGTTCCTGTCACTCAGGGTACCCCAGGTGCCGTTGCCCTGGCCGGCGAACGACCACGGATTGTAGGAATGGAAATAACCCATGATGTAGGGATCGTCCGGGATACGGGCCTGCATCAGCTCTTCCGAGTTCGACCAGCGGTAACCTGAATAGATGACGATACGGGTGGGATTGCTCTCACGGATCACTTTCAGGATGGTGTCGTTGAGCTCGTCGACCTGTTCGATGGTCATCCCGTAAGGCTCGTTGATGATCTCGAACAGCAGACTGTCGCTCTTGTCCTTGAAGCGCTCTGCCACCTGGCGCCAGATGGCCACAAAACGGGCCAGAGTGTCGGCACTCTCGTAATTGCTCTTGAGCCATTCCTCATGATGGGCGTTGATGATCACGAACATCCCGCGCTCCAACCCCCAGTCGGCCACCTCTTCCACCCGATCGAGCCAGCTGCTCTGAATGGTGTATGGCGCCGTGGCTGCAGTGTGCTTGTCCCACCGTACAGGAATACGTACAGTGGAAAAACCCGCCTCCTTGTATGCATCAAAATATCGCTCCTCGGCCGGAGGATTGTTCCAGCCCCCTTCGTAGGGCGGCTCCAGCGTGTTGCCCAGATTGATGCCACGACCCAGACGCTCCTGAGCCTCCTGCGGCGTGAGCTGACCGGGTGACGAAAGAACATGCAGAAATAACAATAAAACGGAAACAAAAATGACTCTCATGGCCCCGAGTTGTTTTTACTGAGGCAATAAAAATAAAGAAAATAGCAATAGCGGCACTCAGCGGCCCCAGACCGTTTTTCATGTTCCAACGCCGGATGTTTTTTTATCTTTTTGGATTATAGTACATTTACAAAAAGGAACAGCTCTTTTTTACTTGAGGAAATGTTCATTAATGTCTTACGAAAAGTTCCGAAACAATGCATACTCTCCTGATCCTCCTGGGAACAACCGCCGTGGTCTTTTTTATCGGATCAACCGTAAGGATTCATGCTTATCTGAAAGAGAATGATCAGGGAACGAAACCTTTTGTCCTGATCAACTTTTTCATCTTCAAATACATTGAAAGATACAAGCATTTGACAAAAAAGGTGCACGGCAGAACGGGGACACTTTATTTGGTATGGCTGGTCTCGGTCAATGTGGCGCTTTTGTGTTTTGTCCTCCTGGTACTTTGGGGTGGTTTTTCCTGATCATTCCTGAAGCGGGTTGATGCGATGATCTTCATGACCGGCAGAGAACGACAAACCATGGTATCATGAAGCATGTTTTCTTTCTATGGATCGCAGCGGCGTGTATTTCTTTCTCACTGCAGGGCAGGGTAGGGGTGGCTCAGTCGCCGGCACATCCTTTTCCGAACCACACGGAATATGCTGCTCATATCCGACCGTCCGGTTACACGCAGGAGCAGCTGGATGCTCAGGCAGCAGCATATTATGATGCCTGGAAGAAGATATATCTGCGCAACGACTGTGACGACACCTCCCAGTACTATGTGTATTTCGGTGACGAGGCCATCAATGTCTCGGAAGGTACGGGCTATGGGATGATGATCGTGGTGATGATGGCGGGGTACGATCCGGATGCGCACCGGATCTTCGACGGGCTGTACCGTTTCAGCCGGGCTCATCCCAGTCGTCTCAATCCTCGTCTGATGGACTGGCAGCAGGTCACCTGTCATGATCCGCCTTCCGGTGATGACGATGCTGCCACCGATGGTGATCTGGACATTGCCATGGCCCTGCTGATGGCGCATGAGCAGTGGGGCAGCGACGGCGGGATCGACTACCTGGAGGAGGCACGTGCCCTGCTGGCCGCCATCGCCGGGGATGAGATCCATCCTGTCGCCTGCACGCCTCTGCTGGGTGACTGGTGCGACCCCTCTTCGCCGGGTTACTATCACGCCCTGCGCACCTCGGATATCATGCCCGGTCATTTCCGTCTTTTCTTCCGGTTCACGGGCGACACCCTGTGGCAGCGGGTGGCGGACAGCTCCCTGGCTCTGCTGGAGCGTGTGCAGCACGCTTATGCTCCGGTCACCGGGCTGGTGCCCGATTTCATCACCGGCCTCGACGGTGCTCCTGCCCCTGCCGCCCCCGGCTTCCTGGAGGGTGATCACGACGGCGACTACTATTACAATGCTTGTCGTGTGCCGTGGCGTCTGGGTGTGGCCTGGCTGATGACGGGCGACGCACAGGCGCGGCGCATCGCCCTGTCGCTCACCGCCGGTGTGAGGGAGTGCTGTGGGGGCGAGGTGACACGCCTCTC
>Ga0256914_1000509_pt1 | contig 38166 bp, 32 predicted proteins | sample HulkmetaG_FD_191571 | JGI IMG/M metagenome (GOLD analysis project Ga0256914, IMG submission 191571) | Hydrothermal chimney microbial communities from Main Endeavour vent field at the Juan de Fuca Ridge, Pacific Ocean - Hulk | ecosystem: Environmental > Aquatic > Marine > Hydrothermal vents ... | reverse complement strand
GAAACTCACGGCCATTCATCTCACAATCGCCTTCTCATCCCTGTTCCTGGGCATCTTTTTCGGACCGATGCAAGCCCTGGAACACATGGGGATCAACCTGTATTCTTATATTGAACCGGTTTTCAAGTCCTATTACCACGGTCTGACGCTGCACGGAGTCTTGAACGCCGAAGTGTTTACCACCTGGTTCATTGTTGGCTTTTTGACCTTTACCACCACCAGGAGCTTGAACCGCAATCTGCGCTACCCTTGGATCAGCTGGCTGGCCTTGATCCTGATGACCGTGGGCCTTTTGATGGCGGCTGTGCCACTTCTGCTGAACATGGCTACCGTGCTCTACACCTTCTACCCGCCCATGCAGGCCAGCCCCTTCTTCTACATCGGCGTTACCATCATGGTCGTCGGCAGCTGGGTGGCCGGTTATAGCCTGTACTTTACCCTGGCCGCCTGGTACAAGGAGAACAAAGGGAAGCGTGCTCCTCTGACGGCCCTGATGTCGGTCATCACAATGGCTATGTGGCAGATCGCCACCCTGGGCGTGGCCGTAGAGGAACTGGCAATGCTCATCCCCTGGTCCCTGGGCTTGATTGAAGGGGTAGACCCCCAGCTGGCACGCAACTTTTTCTGGTTTACCGGCCACCCCCTGGTTTACTTCTGGCTATTGCCGGCCTATGTCTCCTGGTACACCATGCTGCCCAAACAGGCAGGGGGCAAGCTGTTCAGCGATCCTCTCGCCCGTTTGGCCTTTTGGCTCTTCTTGGCCCTGTCCGTGCCCCTGGGCTTCCATCACCAATTTGCCGATCCCGGCATCGCCCCCGGCTGGAAACTCTTACATTCGGTCTTGACCTATTTGGTCTTTGTGCCCAGCTTGCTTACCGCCTTCAACCTATTTGCGTCCCTCAACATTGCCGGTAAGGCCAGGGGCGGCAAGGGCTTTATCAGCTGGGTACTCAAGTTGCCCTGGGGCGATCCTAGCGTAGCATCCCAGCTACTGGCTGCCATCCTCTTCCTGGTCGGTGGCATCGGCGGCCTGATCAACGCTTCCTACAACATGAACCTGGTCGTCCATAACACCACCTGGGTCCCCGGCCACTTTCACACCACCGTCGGTTCTGCCGTCACCCTGACCTTCATCGGCATCGCCTATTGGCTGATCCCCCATCTCAGCGGACGGAAGCTATGGAGCAAAAAGTTGGGGCTTGTCCAGGCATGGCTTTGGTTCGGTGGGATGCTCCTCTTTAGCAGGGGATTGCACCTGATGGGCATTTGGGGTGCACCGCGCCGCACCATGCTGGGCGCGGCGGCCTACATCCCCGCCGACTGGAAGGCCCCCTTGGCCTTTGTGGGCATCGGCGGCTCCATCCTTTACATCTCGGCCTGTGTCTTCTTCTTCAACGCCCTGATGACCGTCTTTGCCGGTAAGAAACTGCCCGTGGAGGAAATCCCCGATATGCCGGTGGCCGACGCCGTGTCCGGTCCCGAAGTCGGTCCCATTTGGCTTTCCCGGTGGAAACCCTGGTTGGCCGCTACCGCGGCGATCATCCTGGTTGCCTATGGCCCCATCCTCGTAGAAGCGATTCGCATTTCGGAATGGACCTCCCCCGGTTTCAAGGTGTGGTGAATCTGTGGTATACTAGATTTGCCGAATCGCGGTCGCTGCACCGGATCACGGCCCGGTGCAGCGGCCCGATTGCAATTTACGATGAACCCTTTGAAGGAGGTCCTACATCATGAAGAAACTGCTGTTCGTCGTTGCCTTGATCTTGCTGATCGTCGCCCTTGCCGCCTGCGGTGGCGAATCGTCCCCTTCCGGTGGGGATGAGGGGGCCGCAGCCGGGCCGGGCGATGCCGGTGCCGGGAAAAAGATCTTTGAGCAGACCCTCATCGGCACGCAGGCGGGTTGCATCACCTGTCACTCTTTGGAACCGGGTGTGACAATGGTCGGCCCCTCCCTGGCAACCATCGGCACCGACGCAGGCTCCCGTGTTGCGGGCATGTCGGCGGAAGAATACATCCGCCAATCCATCCTTGAACCTGATGCGTATATCGTCGAAGGCTTTTCCGCCGGAGTCATGCCTATCGCCCTGGCCGATGAACTAACCGATCAGCAGGTGAACGACCTGGTCGTCTATCTCCTGACGCTCAAGTGATGCGCAACGTTGTTATTCGCCTTCCGCGTCTATGCGGCGAATGCTCCGCTTGGGCGGCAGTTGCCGTCCTGTTTTTCCTGGGAGTGGGGGTGGAAAGGCCGGGTTCTGCCCAGGGGCCGATGCCCTCCGGCGACGGTATCGCCCGCCCTGCCTTTACCCCCACCGTTGGGCCGTTGGAACCGACCGTCTACTTGCCCCTTCTTCTGAAAGGCCGGGGGACACAACCGGCCCCCGGCCTTGATGTACTGTTGACCCTCCGCGAGCAGGCCGGTGTACCCCGTACCTCCGAGCCGGTCACGTCGGGCTTTCCCCTCCCGGCTGAGGCCGACATCACCGACATTGGCCGATTGCGCTTGACCGATGCCGCCGGGCAGCCGGTTGCAGCCCAGTTCGTGCCCCTGGCCCGCTGGGGTGGCGCTCCGAACGATACCTCCAGGCCGATCAAATGGGTGCTGGCCGATTTCCGGGCCGATGTGGCCGCTTATGACCAGACCACCTACCGCTTGCAGGCGGTCGACCCGGCCGAACGGCGGTCCGATTCGGCAAGGGGGATCACCGTCACCGAAACAGAAACCCTGCTGATGATCAACAACGGCATGGCCCGTTTCCTTCTCTCCAAGACTGCCTTTGGCCTCTTTGAACAGGTTTACCAAGACCGGGATGGCGATGGGGTGATGGATGATCCTCTGCTGGCCGCGCCGGGCCAGATCGCTGCCATCGCCGACGGCACGGTGTATCGGACCGACGCTTCTCCTCCGACCGAAACCACCGTTGAGCTGGACGGCCCTCTCCATACGGTCGTGCGCTTCCGCGGGGACCTGCGCAGCGAGGGGGGAGAAAAATTGTTGGCCTACACGGCTCGCTTGCACTTTTACGCCGACCATCCCCTGATTCGGGTGCTGTTCACCGTTTGGAACGACAACCCCATGGTCAACGTCGGCGGACAACCCGACATCTTGGATTTCGGTTCACCGAACACCGTTCTGTTTGACGATCTTTCCCTGCGCCTTGTCCTTTCCACAGATTCCGGCAGCTCCGCACCCTGTGTACGGGAGGGGATGCAACCCGCGAGCAGACTGTCGGGTTGTAACCCCGTGGGAGCGATTCCGGACCTGCCGAGTCCGCCGACCTACACCCTGGCGGGTGGACCGGGCGAAGTATGGTCCGGTCCCCTTACATCCACGGCAGAGTTGTACCAAGATTCATCGGGAGGGCCGCAGTGGAACCACGAACCGGACAACGCGGCAAATACCTTCCGCGGCTTTGAAGCCCGTAGCGGTGGAGTCATCCTGCATCCGGCCTGTGGGGAAAGCGATTCCGAGGAAACCTGTCGTAGCTTGGGGTGGGCAGCCCTGACCGCAACCGGCGGCGGCATTGCGGTTGGTGTGCGTAATTTTTGGCAAAACTATCCCAAATCTATCGCCGTGGCCCCCGACGGCACGCTGACCGTGGGCCTCTTCCCCGGTCGTTACGGCCGGGATTTTGAGCTGCGGGTGGGTGAACAAAAAACCCACGAGATCCTCCTGTACTTTGGTCGGGATGCCCTTGCCGAGCGGATGGTCGCCGCGCACAACCCCCTGCGGGCCTGGGCTGCATCCGATTACTATCTGACCGAGGCTCGTGTCCTGGACCGGGCCGTCCCACGCCGCGCCGATGCCTTTCCCGATTTTGAAGGATATGTGGACGCGGCGATCCTCTACCCGACCATGAACCTCTTTTTGCTGCGGGATGGGGCGGTGGGCAGCGATTGGGTGTATGCCCCTCGGCCCGAATCTTGGGGATGGCGCAATTTTGGCGATACCATTGCCGAAGATGAAACAAATGCCGACTCTTACCCTGTGTTCACCAACCAGCAGTATGACCACCCCTGGGCCTTTATCCTGCAAGCGATACGGTCCCTGGATGATGGCGGTGGGCGGGCCGACCTGTGGTGGCAGTTGGCCGAGGCGGGGGCTTACCATCAGGCCGATATAGACATCATCCATTCACCCTGTACCGGCCGACCGTATGAGGAAATGGTGAATTGCATGGATACAGAACAGGGGCCGCCTTATCCGGTAGGCTGGGCTATGGGAGGAAGATTGACCAATCAATGGCACGCCTGGCCCGTCCCGGACGTGCATCGTCACGCCTTGATTGACTACTGGTCGGGTGGCATCCGGGGGATGTTGTACTACTATTACTTGACCGGTGATGGAGTAGTGGCTGATGCATGGCGAGAACTGGCCGAAAACGCCCGCTGGCGGGTGGAAAACAGCCCATGCGACCCCGACTGCGGGCCGGGGTATGCCAACGGCAACCCCGGCGAGGCGGATGCGCGGGAGGCGGCCTATGGCCTGCAAATCCTGACCGATGCCTATGACGCAACGGGCGACGAAGCTTACCTGCTGGCCGCCCGGCGCGTCATCAGCGATTCCCATCCTGACCGAACCTGGTTCGGGCAGGCCGAATACCATCCCGATCCGGCCATTTCCCCGGCGGGGAAGACCACTTCCCCTTGGGGGCTGGCGATGATCATGCAGTCCCTGGGGCACTATTTGGATGTCGTCGTGGAATGGCAGGGTGCGCCCGATCCGTTGGCGCAGGATTCTTTGTTGCGTTATGCCGAACTGTTGGCAAGTTGGTGGCGATTGGGTGAAGATGAGCCTGCTTGCTATCTGATCGCCGAGAACGGTGGTTGCGCACCGGACCGGTGGAATTTTGCCTTGCCCGACGGCATGGCCTGGGCCTTGCTCTACGATGATGGCCGTGCCGACCGCACCTTGTGGGAAAACGTCGCCGCCGACGCTTGGCAAAAAAGCGAATCCGAACCGTGGGGGCCTGATTATCCAAAAGGTCGGTTCCTGACGGCCAAGACGCAAATGATGCTGGCCATCCAGGGTGTCGCTTGGATGCAATATGCCCTGGACCATGACCTGGCTCCGAGGCGAGTTAAAAACCTCCCGTAGGCTGGGGACGACGCCGAGTCGCCCCTTTCGGGCTTGGGGCCGGGCGTATTCGTGTATTCGCGCCCGCTTCGCGGACGGCCCGCTTTGGCGGTTCCGGGGATTTGAACCGCAAAGGCGCAAAGGGCGCAAAGGAAAGGAAAAGACCTCCGCGCTCTTGGCGTCTTGGCGGTTCCAACCGCGATTTTCTTGCGCCACCGGGCCGGGCGCATTCGTGCATTCGTGTATTCGCGCCCGCTTCGTGGACGGCCCGCATTACTTTCGAGGAAGCAAAATGGCAGAACGTACCGATACGTCGAAACACCCTCTGACCTGGGACCGATTGCCCCTTGCTGCGGGGGCGGATGCCCACGACCGCGGTGACGGTTGGGTTATCCGCTCCGGCGGAGGGCGCGGTCTCCTGCACGGCCTAGAACGGGTCGCCTTGGCCTTTGAGGACATCATCAATAGGCTAACCGGTCACTTGTGGGCCAATCCCTTTTACCACACCGATCCCCTGGCCTTTTTTCTGCTGATCGTCGTGGCGGCTACCGGCGTCTACCTGCTCATCTTTTACCAGTTTGGCTATTTGGCCTCTTACGAATCCATCGTTCGTATGAACCGCTTTCCCGTCTCGTGGGTGATGCGTGGTGTCCACCGCTACGCCTCCGGTGCATTGCTGCTTGTAACCTTGTTTCATGCCTTGCGCATCCTTTTCCAAGATCGCTTCCGAGGGGCGCGGCGGATGTCCTGGCTGTGGGGCGTTATCCTGACTCTGTCCCTCTGGTTGGTCGGTGTCAGCGGCTATTTGCTGCTCTGGGATGCGCGGGCGCAGCTCATCCTCCGGAGCTTCGTGGGCCTCTTCGGTCCGACCGATGCCTTGCCTTCCTTCCTGACCGATGCTGCCCTGGATCAGAGTTGGTTGACCATGCTCTTGCTCCTGGGGGTGCATCTCGGCGTTTCGGGTCTGGCCGGATTGCTCTTCTGGTATCATATCCGGCGGGTGCAGCGGCCCAAGCTGCTGCCTGCCCGTTTTTGGATGATCGGCATCGTTGCCCTCTTTTTGGCTTTGACGCCGCTTCTGATGGGCCTCTTTTTGCCGGAGGGAGTGGTCAGCCAACCGCCTTCCCACACCGGTCCACCCCGGACCGGCCTTCTCCAAGTCGGGATGCTGCCCCGTGCCGGGGTAGCCCAGTCGTTTGACGCCATGCCTTTGGATCTGTTCTTCCTGTTCTTCCTCCCTCTCCTGGCGGGGGGATCGGTGTGGGGGGCGTGGCCCGGTCTGATCGTCTTGGCAGCACTGACGGCGGTCCTGGTGGCCTTGCCCTGGCTCTTTCGTGGCAAGGGACCTGTGCCTATTGTCGTCAACGGTGAACGGTGTACGGGTTGCGGCCTGTGCGTAGCCGATTGCCCTTACGGTGCGTTGGCAATGCAGCCCCGCACCGACGGTTCCGACCGCCCCATCGTCGTTGTAGATGAGGGACGCTGTGTCGCTTGTGGTGTATGCATCGGGGCCTGTCCTACCCTGGCCCTTAGCTTAGGCGAACGCCCCGTTGAACTGTTGTGGCAGGAAGTGACGACTCGCCTCGCGTTGGCCCATGCCGAAGAAAGGCCCACCCGCCTTGTCTTCACCTGTGGGCGGCACGCGGCCCACGGTGCAAGGCCCTATCTCCGCACTTCCGATGAGCCACCGCCGACCGTCGACGGAGTCCAAATAGAGGTCATTCCCCTTGCCTGTGCAGCGATGGTCCACCCCGACCTGCTGGGGCGGGCGTTGGAAGCCGGGGCTGCCGAGGTGCAGGTGGTCGGGTGTCCCCCGAACGATTGCCCCGACCGGGAAGGCAACCTTTGGTTGGAGGAGCGGCTGCGGCGGGAGCGTCCCCCTAAACTGCGGCGCAGGTTTGCCCGGTCGCCCATTTTCGCCACCTGGTTGCCCCCCGACCGCTTTGAGCAAGCCTTGTATCGGCCTGCTGCGCCGCCCCCTGCTGCGCCCCCTCCGGCAGAGGAGGAGAACAAGAATGCGGCCTGGCAACGGCTCCTTCCGCCGCTGACGGCCCGCCACATGGCCGGAGGGTTGGCCCTTATGGCTTTGCTCATCGTGGTTGCCTTTCTCTTGGCCAGCATTCCTTACACCCCCACGGTTGCCGTTCAAGGTGACGGTTCCGGTGTCGGTCTCTTGCCGACTCCATCGGCTACGGTGGACCTGGGCGCAGTGGATATGGTTCCGATGACTTTGTGTAACAACAGTGGATTGGGGTTTGCCGTCCATGCCGTTGGCGGGGGGGAAGCGGCGCCACGGCGGTGTGAACACCGGCATCTCACCAGTAGCAGCCCTACCTTATTAGGTCGGCCGACGGTGCTGACCGTCACCATCGCCGGAGGTGAGAACCTGGGGTACACCTGGAACTTTGGCGACGGATCGGCTCCGCTCACCGGCCATAGCCTGGTTGTTACCCATACGTATCCCGCCGTCGGAACCTACACAGTTATCCTTACCATTGGCAATGTGCCGCCTCCCCTCACGGCAACGACAACGGTAACGGTCGTTAGTTCTATGGATTGAAAGGAGTGAGCTATGAAACAGAATGAGTCCAAAGTAGATCGCATCATCCGGGTTGTCTTGGGCATCGTGCTCATTGCGTTGGGGTTCCTTTTCATCAAGGGCACGTGGGGCGTTGTCATCGGCGTTGTGGGTTTGATCCCACTGGTCACGGGGCTGATCGGCTTTTGCCCTCTTTACGTGCTGTTCAAAATCAATACCAAAGGGTCTTGAACCAGGGCCAGTGTGTTTACAGGATTTCACACCGCAGACGCGCCGAGGGACGGTTGTTGTGCCCGTTTTGGCATCTCTGCGGTGAAACCGGCGGCGGGATGAAAAGTGCCCTTGTTCGGTCTTGAACCGTGGACCGCGATCCGGGGTGGGCGGTGGGCGCAGGCCTCCGGCTTGCGTTGCTCGGCGTGGGCCGTAGGTCGCGCCCCGTTACGCCCGCCATGCGGTGGTGTCCGAAAAAAAGCCCCTGGGAACACCCCAGGGGCTTTTGATCTCCGTTGGGTTAGCCGTGATCGGGCGGCTCGCCGGTCGGTTCCGGCGTCTCTTCATGGGGCGGTTCCGGCGTATCGTCGGGCGGCTCGTGGGTCGGTTCCGGTTCGTGGGTGGGTTCCGGTTCATGGGTCGGTTCCATTGTCGGCTCGTGGGTGGGTTCCGGTTCATGGGTCGGTTCCATTGTCGGTTCGCGGGTCGGTTCCGGTTCATGGGTCGGTTCTATCGTCGGTTCGTGGGTCGGTTCCGGCTCGTGGGTGGGTTCCGGTTCATGGGTCGGTTCTATCGTCGGCTCGTGAGTTGGTTCTGCGGTGTGCGTCGGTGTCTTGGTCGGCTCATGGGTTGGTTCTACGGTGTGCGTCGGCGTTCTGGTCGGCTCATGGGTTGGTTCTACGGTGTGCGTCGGTGTCTTGGTCGGCTCGTGGGTCGGCGTCATGGTGTGTGTCGGCATAGGTGTCTTGGTCGGTTGCATGGTGTTTGTCGGCAAGGGGGATTGGAAAAGATCCTCGGTCGGTTCGGCCGTCGGTGCTCCTTCCACGACCAACCGCCGGGCCACGAGGGTGCCGTCCGCCTGGACGGTGGCTTCTACTTTCACCGTCGCCCCCAAAATGGGCAGGCCCACAATCTCCGTGTTGGCGTCCAGATAGACCGTGAACCCGCCGATGGTCCAGTTGTCCGCCTCAATGGAGGTCAATTCCCCCGAAAAGCGGACATCTACCGTCCTGCCCTCTTCAATGACGGCCCGGACCTCTTGCTGGCGTGTTGCCTGAATTTGCAGTTCCAACTGGGCCTGTTCTGCCGGGTCAAAGGTCAGCAACAGGCGCACCAGTTCAATTGTTGTTTTGAGGGGATACAAGGCATCTCCCGGTAGCGCGCTGGCCGAAGTCGCCGTCGCCCATCCGCCAACTCCCAAAAGCAGCACCATTGCCGCCGCGGCCAATGCGAAGCGATAAATCGGTCTCATGTCCACGTGCTCCTTTCCGGTCAAAAGATTGATGAGTCGCGCTGTATAACCGGCCTGGAGCGGTTTGGATACGGGTTGTGGCCGAAATTTTCGGGCGGCTGCGGCCAGCATCCTCTGCTCGCCGAGGGCAACGGCCTGGGGACGGGGTTGGGGCCAGCGTACCCTTTGTAGGGAAGCGACCGTTTCCAAGAGGGGACGCAGTTCCCGGCTGTGCTCCGGATAGGAAGCCAGGCAGCTTTCTAGGCTTTCCCCGGCCCGCAGGCGGGCTTGGCATTCGTCTAGGATGCGATCCAACTTACGGCTCATAGCAGTTTTCCTTTTCCATCGCCCGGCGCAGTGCGCCCAGGGCACGGTGCTGGAGCGATTTGATCGCCCCTTCCGTCTTGTTCAAGATTTTGGCCACTTCCGCCGTTGAGCGGCCCTCAATGAACTTGCCGATGATGACCTGTCTTTGCACATCGGTCAGGTAGTTGAGGGCCAGTTGCAGGCAATCCACGGTCAGCCGCCGTTCGGCGGCCTGCACGGGGTTGCCATCGGAGGCGACCAGTCGCTCTTCCAGGGGCAGTTTGGGCGCGTTCTCGGCCCGCTGCCGATAGTTGATCAGCAGGTTGCGGGCAATGGTGTATAACCAGGCCAGAATGGGTTTGCCCCGGTAACGATAGCCGTCAATCTTGTCCACCATACGCACAAAGACCTCGGCGGTCAGGTCTTCGGCGGTGGTTTGATCGCCCAGGCGGTAGAAAAAGTAGTTGAAGATGGCCGAATAGTGCTCCCGGTACAGGGTCGCCAGGGCGTCTCGGTCGCCGCGTTGCGCCCGGTGGATAATCTCTTTTTCGTTCGCCAGCATGGAATCCACCTTCGCGTTCTGTATAACAGATGAATCGCCCCAACGGTACGGGCCGATCAGACCTATTTGGAAAAACTGCCCCTTGCGGATGTGGTCCGGTGCGATCCCGGTTAACGTTGCCTCTTTTGTGGTAGGCCTTTGGCCGACCGCTCCCCGAAGGCCCAAAGGGATGGCTTGGGTCGCCTGCTCGCAAGCCGGGGGCTTGCGCATTGCTCGGTGTGGTCACGGCCTTGTAGCGTGGGTCTCCGGCCCTGCGTTTTCTCAATTTTACCACGTCCGGCAGAGATTGTGAAATTCAAAAAGTTCCGGACTCCTTTGACAGGTGGCCCGTTGGCTGCTATAATCGGCATGATGGGGGTGTCACCATGAAATATATTGACGAGTTTCGCAATCCGGCCCTGGCCCGCACTTTGCTGGCCCGCATCAAGGCCCGTTCCACCCGCCCGACACGGCTGATGGAATTCTGCGGCGGTCATACCCACGCCATCTTGCGTTACGGCCTGCGGGAGCTACTGCCCTCCACGATAGACCTGCGCTCCGGCCCCGGTTGCCCCGTGTGCGTGACCGCCAATGCCGATCTGGACCGGGCCATTGCATTGGCCGAGGTCCCCGGTGTGATCTTGACCACCTTTGGCGATATGATCCGCGTGCCGGGCAGCAGCCGCAGTTTGCAGGATGCCAAAGCCGAAGGGGCCGATGTGCGCATGGTCTATTCTACATTGGATGCTTTGCAGATCGCCCGCGACAATCCGCAGCGACCTGTAGTTTTTCTGGGTGTCGGCTTTGAGACGACCGCGCCGACCGTTGCCGCCGCCATCCTGCAGGCCCAGGCCGAGGGCCTGGAGAATTTTTCGGTCCTCAGCCTGCATAAGCTTACCCCCCCTGCGACCCGTGCCATTTTGGATGCCGGGGATGTAGCTCTGCAGGGGATCATCGGTCCGGGCCATGTCACGACCATCATCGGTGCGGATGCTTGGGGCTTTTTGCCTGCCGAGTACGGTGTGCCGGTGGCCGTGGCCGGGTTTGAGCCGTTGGACATCCTCCGCGCCGTGGCCGATCTGGTGGACATGGTTGAGGAGGGGCGCCCCGCCGTGTCCAATGTTTATGCCCGCAGCGTCGCGCCCCAGGGCAACCTCGCCGCGTTGGAGGTGATGGACCGCGTGTTTGAGGTCTCGGCGGCCGACTGGCGGGGTTTGGGGGTCGTCCCCGCCAGCGGATTGCGCATCCGGCCTGCCTTTGCGTCCTTTGACGCTGCGCTCCGCTTTGAGGTGGACCCCGGCCCCACCCGCGAGCACAAAGGTTGTCGTTGCGGCGATGTGTTGCGCGGCACCATTTTGCCCCCCCAATGCCCGCTCTTTGGCAGGGTGTGTACCCCTGCCCGTCCCATCGGTCCTTGCATGGTCTCGGCGGAGGGGGCCTGTGCAGCCTATTATCGGTTCCGGAAGGCAGAGACCGGTGCGGTATAGCCGTGTGATGCTTTCTTCGGGCTGCTTCTTTCCTCAGCCGACGATGGCTTGGTAGATCGCCTGCAATTCCTCTTCCGAGTAAAAGTGGATGACCAGGCGGCCCCGCCCTTTGCGGCTTTTGTGGAGCGTGACTTTGGTTCCCAATGCTTCCCGGAAGCGGGCTTCCAGTGCCTCTGTTTCGGGGTCGGGGGTAGGTTTCGGTTTTGGGGGAGGGGATTCGGCCCGCAGGCGGCGGACCAGTTCTTCCGTCTGGCGGACGCTGAGGGCCTGGGCGATGACGGTTTTCAGGGCTGCGATTTGGGCCTCCGGTGTGGGCAGGGAAAGAAGAGCGCGGGCGTGGCCCTCGCGGATGGTCCCGTCGGCCAACGCTTGTTGGACCTGGGATGGGAGCTTGAGCAGGCGCAGGGTGTTGGTCACGGCGACGCGGCTCTTGCCCACCCGTGCTGCCACCTGCTCCTGTGTGAGACCGAATTCGTCCACCAGCTGGCGGTAGGCGGCGGCTTCTTCCAGGGGGTTCAGGTCGGCCCGTTGGATATTCTCCACCAGGGCCATTTCCAGGATCTGCTGGGGTGTGGCTTCCTTGATGATAACGGGGACGCTATCCAGCCCGGCCAACCGGGCTGCCTGCCATCGCCGTTCCCCGGCGATGAGCTGATAGCGTTCCGGTCCTTGTCTGGTGACGACCAGCGGTTGGATCAATCCGTGCTCCCGGATGGAAGCGGCCAGTTCCTCCAACGCTTCTGCGTCCAGGGCGGCGCGGGGCTGCATGGGGTTGGGTGTAATGGCCGAAACGGGCACATGACGCACGCCGTCGTCCGCCTTTTCCTCAACGGGAATGAGGGCTTCCAGGCCCCTACCGAGTCCACGTCGTTTGCTCACCGTGCTCTCTCCATCAACTCCTGGGCCAGCTTCTGATAGGCGACCGCGCCGGGGGAGTGGGGGGCATAGTTGCGAATCGTCTCGCCGTAACTGGGGGCTTCGCTCAGCCGCACCGTGCGGGGAATAACCGTCTGGAAGACATGGGCCGGGAAGTAGCGGCGTACCTCTTCCACCACCTGGCGGGAAAGGTTCGTCCGGGCGTCGTACATGGTCAGCACCACCCCGGCGATGGTCAGTCGGGGGTTGAGGTTATCCCGCACCAGGTAGATCGTCTTAAGCAGGTGTCCCAACCCTTCCAGGGCCAGGTACTCGCACTGGACGGGGATGATGACCCCGTCCCTGGCTGCCGTCAGGGCGTTGACCGTGAGCAACCCCAGGCTGGGGGGACAATCCATGAGGATAAAGTCGTAACGGGCGATGACCGGCTCCAGGGCACGGCGCAGCCGTTGTTCGCGGGCCAAGAGGCCGACCAGCTCCACCTCGGCCCCGGCCAGGGCCGGTGTGGCGGGCAGCAGGTCAAGGCGCACCTGCCGGGTGAGCAGGATCGCCTCCTGGGCCGGGATGTTTTCCAAAAGCACTTCGTAGGTGGAATGGACCAGTTTCCGGCGTTCTACCCCCAGGCTAGAGGTGGCGTTGGCCTGGGGATCTACATCCACCAGGAGGACGCGCTGCCCGGCGGCGGCCAGATAGGCTCCCAGGTTCACGGCGGTTGTTGTTTTGCCTACCCCGCCTTTTTGGTTGGCAATGGCGTAAACGTGGGACATATCCTCGGCGTCCTCCGCGTCTCCGGTGCTGGGCCGGGATCAGTTGTTCTCAAATTCCTCCGGTTCGTAATAGTCGTATTCGTCGGCGTATTCCTCGTCCTCTGCGGCCCCGACGCTGCCGATGATCAGCACCAAGCCCAGTACCAGCACCAGCAGGGACAACGCACCAACGCAACAGACCGGCCCTTCGGCCAGAAGCATGTAGAGGGCGGGATGTTCGCCCACGATGGTGGTATGCAACCAATCGCCCCACAGCCAGTTAGGCCGGGCCGAGATCCGGAGTAAGGCGGTTACGATTGAATAGATGCTGCTGACCAGGTATGGGGCCAAACAGCAGCTCAACAGAAACCCCAAAGCGGTGATGGTGCATCCCAGACCGCACCCCCGTCGTTCCATACGAGATTCCTCCTACACCGGCTTGGCAAGCGGTTATGGTGATTCCTCACACAATTCGGGCCGTTTTTCTTCTACGTCGGCGTATACGCCGCGGTATTCGGGCGGCAGCATGGCCGCCAGACGGTACATGATCTCCTCGGTCAGGGCGTGGATCTCATCCAAGCTGGCCTTCCCCTCTACCGGTGGCGGCGAAAAGGGGGGGCCAAAGGTCACGTGTATCGTGGCCCGGCGCAGCTTCCGCAGTGCGGCAAAGGTTTTCTCCTGCCCGTAGACTACTACCGGCAGCATGGGGACGTTGGCCCGATAGGCCAAATAGGCCGCTCCGTGCCGACCTTCCTGCAATCCTCCCGTCTTGCTGCGAGTCCCTTCCGGCGCCATGCCCAGGATGCCGCCCCCCCGCAGCACGGCCAAGGCCTGACGCAGGGCTTTGCGGTCCACCTCCCCCCGCTGGACAAAGATCGCATCAAAAGAGCGAAAGAGGGGGCCGAGCAACCAATGCTTCCCCCATTTTTCGGCAGCAAAGACATAGGCCCGCAGAGGGAAAACAACTCCCACTACCGGCGGGTCCAGCCAGTGCAGGTGGTTGACCAACAACAGGTATGGCCCTCGGTCGGGGATGTGCTCCATCCCCTTGATTTCCAGGCGGGCCAGCAGGCGGATCAAAAGGCCCACGACCCACCGTGCCAGCCGATACCATCGGCCCATTTCGGTAGTGATGGGCGGTGAATCGGTTGCTTCGTGGTTCATCCGTCCTCCTCAGTCGCCTGTGTCTGTCTCCTGGTCCGGTTCCGGGACCTTGTAGCCGATCCACCAGCCTTGTACCTGCACGTCGTAACGATCCACCTCATCCAGAGGGGTGAGGATGACGTCAAACGGTGCGGTGGCTCCGGCCAGGAATACCTCGGCGTCGATCCCCACCGTGCGCGAAGCGACCACATGGTTCTCCCGGTTGTACAGAGTCACAACCACTGCGACCCGCTCCGCATCGGCTTTGCCGGTGTTCCGTACCGTGCCTTTGACCCGGTAGACGCGCCCATTCTCTTCATATCCTCCCCATTGTTCCGTCACTTCCAGGTCGGGGTAGCGCGGCCCCAGGTGGGTGTGGGGCACGCCGCTCAGGACGCGGGTTTGGTACTGGGCAAAGCTGCCGGGCGGTGTTGGAAAAAGGATGGCGAACGGTGCCCGCCCGCCCGCAGCCACGATGTCCAGTTGGACAAAAGCCGTCCCCAGGTCCAGCAATGCGCCCCGCTCGTCATGCAAGGAGACCTGCACCTGTACTTCCTCCGCCGGACGGCCCGAAAGATTTTTGACTTCGCCCAAACACCATAGATTGCCGACAGGTGTGCGGTAGAAGCCCAACCCCTGGATGCGCAGGGCGACCGGGGTCGGCGTGGGTACGGCCGTCGGTCCCGGAGCGGCTTTTACCGGGATGATGATCTCCTGGCCGATGCGCAGGCGGCGCGGATCGGTGATCCCGTTGGCCTCCTGGATGGCGGCGACCGTCACGCCGAATTTGCGGGCAATGGGGATGAGCGTATCCCCTTTTTTAATGACATAAATGATCGGCGTCGGCGTGACGGTGGGCGTTGGCGTGTCGGATGGCGTGGCCGGAACGGGTGTGGCCGTTGCCCGTCGCGTGGCCGTGGGGCGGGGCGTTGCCGTATCTGTGGGGGTGATGCCTGCTTCCCGCGTGGGTGTGGGCGGCCCGATGATGCGCCCGCAGCCCCCCATGATCAGGCCGATGAGCAGGATCGTTGCCCATGTGCCCCAACGCTTGCTCAATGCGATTCTTGCCCTCCGGTATTTTGGTCCTCGCAACGGTCCTCTTTCCCAGCCGGCGGTTGCGGGGCAGATTGTAACAGAAGAAAGGGGGAAAGTCAAACGGCGGGCAAATTCTCTCTTTGCGAATTTGATGACGCACCCACTTTGTGTTATGATACCCAGGCCGGATTCCGAGATTTACTTGGGGAGGAGAGTTTATGGGAGAGTGGAAAGGAACGGCGGAGGTTGCCATCATCGGCGGCGGGATCATGGGGGCCAGCACGGCCTACCACTTGGCCCGGCGGGGCTGTACCGATGTTGTCATTTTGGAAAAAGACCTTCTGGCCCAAGCGTCCACCGGTTTGAGCGCGGGCGGCATCCGCCAGCAGTTTTCCCACCCGGCCAACATCCGCCTTTCCCAGGAGGCTGTGCGGGTGTTTGAGCGGTTTGAGGAGATTTTCGGTGTGGACGTTGAGTTCCACCAAGTGGGCTATCTCTTTTTGGCCCAAAGCGATGATGTCTGGCAGGAGTTTTTGGACAACGTCCGGGTGCAACGACGGTACAACGTTCCCGTTGAGGTGCTCTCCCCCGATGAGATCAAGGCCCGCTGGCCCTATCTCTACGTGGACGACCTGCGCGGGGGGACCTTTTGCCCCGAAGATGGTTATGCCGATCCTTACATGGCGGCCATGGGCTTTGCCAATGCAGCCCGACGGTTGGGAGTGCGCATTGAGGAGCAGACGGAGGTGACGGGCATTCGCATTGAAGGGGGGCGGGTGCGCGGCGTGGAGACCACGCGGGGGCCGATCTCCGCTCCGGTTGTGGTCAATGTGGCGGGACCGTGGGGGGGTGTGGTCGCCCGCATGGCCGGGTTTGACCTGCCGGTCAAACCTTACCGCCGCCAGGTGTTCGTCACCAAGCCTTTGGAAAGCATCCCCAAGCCGGTCCCCATGATCCTGGACATAGAACCGGCCTTTTACTTCCGGGGGGAAGGGCCGGGAATCTTGATGGGCATGAGCGATCCCGATGAGCCTTCCTCCTTCAACACCAATTGGGACTATGCGTTTTTGGAAAAGGTGATAGATCAAGCCGTCCATCGTGCTCCTATCCTGGAAGATGCCGAGATCAACCGGGGGTGGGGAGGGTTGTATGCCATCACCCCCGACGACAACCCCATTATCGGCTCCTTACCGGGGGCGGAAGGCTTTTTCTGTGCCATTGGCTTTTCGGGCCACGGTTTCCAACAGGCCCCGACGGTAGGGCGCATCCTCGGCGAGTTGATCTTGGATGGCGAGACCGATTTTGATCTCTCTCCCTTTGCCCACGACCGCTTTGACAAGGTGACGGGCAAGGCCGAAACCAGGGTGGTGTGAGCCGGTTGAACGGACCGGGAATTGGTGGGAGGATGATGAAGCAAGGACAGGGCCAAAAAAGGGATGTGCCGATCCGGGTGGAACTCCAGGCCAGGCGCAAGCGGCAGCCCCTGGGCGAGTCACCGGACCTGGCGGTGCGGATCACCAATGTTTCGGACAAACCGGTGTGGCTGGTGGGCGTCCTGCCCGGCTCCGAGGGGTTGCGCTATCCCCGCTATGAGGTTGAGATAGAGGGGCCGTTGGGCACGACGGTCCGGCCTTTTCCGGAGGGGTTGGATTATGCCAGGGGTTTGCGCCCCGAAGACTTTGTGCGGTTGGATCCCGGCGAGAGCTTTGATCCCCAACAGGGCAAGGGTTTTGTCCCCATCCAGCAGCTGGCCTGGTTCAAACCGGAGCGGCCGGGCAAGTACCGTTTGCGTCTGCGTTTGGATACTTCGGCCCAGGATGCACGCGAGTGGCTGGGCCAAACCTACGTCCGCGACCGGCAACGGCTGGAGGAGCTCCTCCGGCGGGTTCCCAAGATCACCGTTGAATCGGAGCCGGTTGAGATTGAGTTTGAGCCGAACCGTTGATTCGCCAAAAGTTGACGGATGGTGCAGGATGGGGTATCATCCGTATTCAATCTTACCCTGTTGAGCGAGGAAAATGCGATTCCTGTTCACCAACATCTACGGTCTCTTGCGGACGTTGCGGCCCCGGCAGTGGATCAAGAACGGGTTCGTCTTTGCCGCCCTGTTGTTTGATCAGAAACTTTTTGTCTGGCCGTTGCTCCTCAAAACGATTTTGGCTTTTATCCTTTTCTGCATGGTTGCCGGCACGGTGTACATCATCAACGACCTGGCAGACCTGGAGAAGGATAGGCTACACCCCAAGAAGAAGAACCGTGCCCTGCCCAAAGGCCAGCTCAAACCCTGGTTTGCCGTTCTTTCGGCTATCGCCATTCTAGCGGTTTGCCTGCCCTTCTCCTTCTGGCTGGAACCTTTCTTCGGGTTGATCATCCTGGCTTATTTCTTGCTGAACCTGGCCTACTCTTTCTGGCTCAAACATGTGGTCATCATTGACGTAATGGTGGTAGCCGTCGGGTTTGTATTGCGCGTGGCGGCGGGTGTGGTTGTCGTCCAAGCCGAAAGGTTTTCCCCGTGGCTTTACCTATGCACCATCTTTGCCGCCCTGTTTTTGGCCATCGGCAAGCGGCGGCATGAATTGACCTTGTTGGCCGACGGTGCAGAAAGCCATCGCAAGATTCTGAACGAATACAACGTTGCCTTCTTGGACAACATGACCTATCTGGTCACGACCAGCGCGGTCATTTCCTATTCGCTCTACACCTTTTCGGCGGTCAACCTCCCCGATAACCATGCGATGATGCTGACCATTCCCTTTATCCTCTACTTTATGTTCCGGTACATGTACCTGATTCACGTCAAGGGGGACGGCGGATCGCCGGACATGCTCCTCTATACCGATTGGCCTCTCCTGTTGGACACGATCCTGTGGGGGATCAGCGTGATTCTGGTGATATACGTTTTCAACGACTGAGCGGTGGAGCGCAGGTGATGACCGAGCAGACCGCCGAACCGCAACGTCTGGAGCGGCGCATTGGCTTGCTGAACGGCTTACTCATCGGCCTGGCCCTGGCGATTGGAGCCTGGGGGGCCGATGCTTTGTTTTGGGGTTCCGTCGGGGCCTGGTTGGTCTATCCCGGTCTGCTGGTCGGTGGGCTGCTGCTGGTGGCCCTAGGGGGGCTGGCCGGTTGGCTAACGGCCCGCGTCGGTCGTGCTTGGGCCGGGTTGCTGTTTTGGCTCATCGTTGCTTTCCCGATGATGCGCATCATCGGGCATGTGCCCTACGATGGCCGCACCTGGACGGCGTGGCTGGCCGACCGCCGTGCTTGGGGGTTGCCCATCTATCCTTACGATCCGGGGGTGGCGACGGGTGTCTTGATGGCCGGGTTCTTTGCCGTGCTGGCTCTGGCCTTTCTCGGCCTGTTGCAGCCTTATCGCACCGAAACCATCATCGGCGAGACCGATGCCGGGGGGCGGTTGAGTGGACGGGCTTGGTTCCTCTTGCTCCTACCCCTGCCCCTTATCCTGGCCGTAGGCTTGGTCGCCGATTCAATGGTGAGCCGCCCCTTGCGCCGGGCCGCCCAACAGGTCCATGAAGCGATCCGTACCGGGCGTACCTACCCCGGCGATCTTTTTGAACTCAGCCTGCGCGAGGGCCTTAACTACAACGCCGTTGCCCCCGTGCGGGAGCAGATGAGCGAGAACTATCACCTTTCGGTCGGCGCGGTGGACCTGAGCATGGGCGATACGATTTTCATCGTTGCCGATTTTGACAACGGGACCTGGATCGTTTGCCGCGTCCTGGCCGATCACCTCTCCTTTTGCTACGATGCCGCCCCGCCCTACTTGCAGGGCTTCCCGGCTTTGATCGCTTCCGGCGAGACGCCTGCCGATTGTTCCACCTGTGACATCTCTGTTGACGATGAGCTGAAGGCTTGGTTGCAAGAGCGGGCGGCTGCTCTGGGCGATGCCCCTCGCATCACGCGGTTGGCCCGGTGGGGGAGCTACGTTTGGCTGCGGGCCGAATCCGCCGATGGACAATATGCCGTTGAATGCCGCTTCCAGGGGTTTAATCCCGTGCGTCTGGAGGCGTGTTGGGAAGTAGAGCATGGCACAGCACGATGATCTGGTGGACCTTTTCCTCGAAGCGGCAACGCTGAAGCGGATGCCCCGCACCGGCTGGGGGATGCGCGGTGTGGCCCACGTGGAGAGCGTGGCCGAGCATAGTTTTGGCGTGGCCTTTGTGGCCCTGGCCTTGACCGATCTGCTGGAGGAACCGCTGGATCGGGAGAAGGTGCTCATCATGGCCTTGTTGCACGATCTGGCCGAGGTGCGCCTGACCGACCTGCCGCGCTCTGCCGTGCATCTTATCCCCGCCGAGGTCAAAAGCAAAGCCGAGGCTACGGCCCTGGCCGATCTGCTGGCTCCCCTGCCCGGCAGGGAACGACTGCGTGCCCTGTGGCAGGAATTTGAGGACCACGCCAGCCCCGAAGGATGCCTGGTCCGCGACGCAGACAAGTTGGAAATGATGGTGCAATGCCTGCGCTATGAACAGTCCGGTAGTCGGGGATTGGAGGAGTTTTGGGCGGCGATGGATCGGCACGTGTGGCATTACCCTCTCTGTGCGGAGCTGTACACCCGCCTGAAAGCCTTGCGGCCTGCTGCATCCCCTTGATCGCTCTGTCCTTTTGAACCGCCAAGGTGCCAAGAGCGCGAAGGTTTTTCACTTTCTCCCTCCTTTGTGCCCTTTGCGTCTTCGCGGTTCGGGTTTTTGAGCCGCCAAGACGCGAAGGGCGCAAAGTCTTTTTGCTCTTTTTCGGCGTTGTCGGCAGCCCGTTCTACAGTTGCATAAAAGTTGCGTTAGTGACATGGCTCTGGATTCTGCCGGAAATGACGAAAGCACTTGCCCTACGAGGGCACTTGGGGTATAATGCGGGCCGACCGCGACTTGGCGGCGAAAAACGGCTTTGGCACTCTCAAGGAGGCGATTATGAAGCTGTTTAGATTTTCTGCGGGCTTTTTGCTGGGCGCGGCGGTGGGATTGGGGGTTGCTTTGCTCTTGGTCCCGCGTAGCGGCGACGAAACGCGCCGCCTGATCCGCGAACGCGTAGAGCTGGTTCTGGAAGAGGGCCGTCGGGCTGCCGAGGAGCGGCGACGGGAACTGACGGCTCAGTTTGAGTCGCTCAAGCAGCCGTTGCCCCGTGACCGGTGATGCTCGCGCAATCGCGTTGTCGCCCCCAAATAGTACTATTGTCCTATGGTCCGTTATGCTACTTTATGCTATACTAGGGGCATCGTGACCGAGGGTACTTGGAGGCCATGATGTCCACGCAGGCAACGGACCCGGCGGAGCGTCGCTCGTTTTTGACTCCGCAAGAGGTGTCCGATCTGTTGCGGGTATCGGTGTACACGGTGCGCCGCTGGATCAAACAAGGCATTTTGCCGGCATACAAGGTAGGGCGGGGCTGGCGGATCCAAGAATCAGACCTGGATGCCTGGTTGGGCGACAACCGGCTCAATGCAGCTACCGGCGATGAAGCTAGAGGTCGCACATAGCATTCATGAGGTAGATCGAGAAGTTTGGGATCGCTTGGGCACCGGGCAGCCCTTTACTACCTGGCGATGGTACCGCTTTGGCGAAGCGGTCTTGGAGGGGGACCGGCCATTCTATCTCATCTTGTCCCGCGGCGGCGAACCCGTGGCTCGGGCGACACTGTGGCTGACCGAACAGGAGCCGTTGCCCATCCCGTCGCGGTGGTTGCGGACCGGGGTGCAGGCATTGTTGCGTTACCGACCTTTGCTGATCTGCCGTTCGCCGTTGGCTGCCACTTCCGGTCTGCTTTTCGCCGATTCGACCCTGCGGGCCGAGGCGTTGGAATCCATCGGCGAGATGGCACGGTTGCTGGCCCGCCAATATCGCGCTTCCTTCTTGCTGTTCGATTACTTGGAGGCAGAGGAAGTGCGCTGGCCGGCCTGGCCCGGCGGGTTTCAACCCCTTGCCATCTCGGATCCGGGAACCCGCTTGGTTATCACCTGGCCTGATTTTGAAGGCTACTTGCGCCATTTGAAGAAATCGGTGCGCAAGGACTACCGTCGCCACCGTAACCGGGCGGCGGATCTGGGCATCGTCGTCCGGCGTCACCGTCAACCGGTGCGGACCGAGGAAGCGTTGGCCCTCATCCGCAATGTGGAGAGGCATCACGGCAGCGAACCGAACCCGCGGGCGCGGGCCATTTGGGAACGGGCGGGCATGGTGGATGCCGCTTGGCTGACCGCCGAGATCGGGGATCGGTTGGTGGGCTGCGGTTTGGTCCTAGGGGAGGGAGATACCCGTTTCTTGGCATTGTTGGGCCTGGATTATTCGGTTCGCTATGCCTATTTTCAGCTGGTGTATGCTGCCATCCGCACTGCAATTGAGGATGGGGTGCGGGTACTGCGCGGCGGTGGCGGGGCATATACCATGAAAGAGCGATTGGGCTTTCGGCTGGAAAGCAACAATTATGTGGTCTATGCCGGCGCCGGTTGGCTCTTCCGGCAACTGGGTCGTTGGTTGGCTCCGGCTGCCGGAGCAGAAGAGATCGGCGGGGAGAGGTGATGGATGGACCTCCGGGAGTTTGAATCCCTTCCCACCGAAGAGGTGGCGCGGATCGTGCGGGAGGCAGGCCCCAAGGTCTGCGTCTTTCCCATTAACGGCACTCGTCGCTGGTTTATGCTCGAGTATCCTCCCCAGGAGGGAGTAGACGCCGTGCAGTCTTATCTGGATACGGCGACCGAGCACCACATCAGGGTCTATCGCCTCTTTTTCGACCATGGATTGGACACTCTTCTGACACCGGTATTCGGCCCGGATCTGTTGGAGCGAGGCGATGACTATATCGCCATGGCCGCCGAAGGGTTGAGCCGTTTGGCGACTCACCCGGATTTTCTGCGTTTTTACGATGAATATCGCGTGCGTGTGCGTTTTTACGGTGACTATCGTAAGTACTTTGCTCCAACACCCTATGCTTATCTCTCCGATCTTTTTGATGCGGCGACGGAGCGCACGCTGAATCATGACCGCTACCGGCTCTTTTTTGGCGTCTTTGCCAACGATGCTACCGAGACCGTAGCCGAGCTGGCCGTGCGCTACTACGAAGAGCACGGACGTATCCCCGACCGCCGCACGCTGGTTGCATTGTACTACGGCGAATATGTGGAACCGGTGGATATTTTCATCGGGTTCGACAAATTCGCCGCTTTTGATATGCCCTTGCTGGCCCTGGGGGAAGAGGACCTGTATTTCACCATTTGCCCTTCTCTCTATATCACAGAACGGCAGCTGCGGGCTATTTTGTATGACCATCTCTACGCCCGTCGGGGCGAGCCGGACTATGAGGCTCTGACCGCCGAAGATTGGGCTTTTATGGATGCTTTCTACCGCCTGAATCGGGAGCGGACTTTGGGAATCGGAGTCCAGTGGGCGGAGACGGGAGTTTGGTATCCTTTGCCCCAGGTGCGTTGGCCCGACGGAGGAGGACTTTTGGAGGCGTAGGGTGGAATACCTGCGACGTTGCTGGTCACGTTCCAAAATATACCGCGTCGTTTTGGTCCTGACGGTGATCTATGTAGTGCTGCGGCTGCTGGTGCAAGCGATCTTTTTGGGCGGGATGCTGCTGCCGGGACCGGAAGGAGAGGTGTTTGTACCGGTTGATCTGCGACTGTATTTGGATGCGGCTCGAAATCTCCGCTTGGGCCAGGATCTATATCCACGAGGAGACATCATAGAGGTTTACCAATACTCGCCAGCATATGCGCTGATGTTTGTCCCGCTTCTAGATCTGCCCACATCGTTTATTGTGGTTCTTGACGCAGTTCTGCACATTGTCGTCTATGTCTTGCTGTACATCTGGTGGGGGCGCATATTTTGTCGTCTGCGCCTGGATCGGGCGTGCGAGGCACTGGCTTGGATGTTGCCCCTTTGGTTAGTCTTCTCGGCGTTTTGGAGCGATCTGGGATATTTGAATATTTACATTCCCGTAGCGTTGCTGGCAACCTTGTTGATTGAGGCGATTTTGAACGAACGCTTAGGTTGGGCGTTATTGTGGTTGTCGGTGATTTTGCAGACCAAGCCCCATTGGGCTTTTGCGGCTGCCGTTCCCTTGCTGCTGGGGCGTTATCGTTTCTTCCTCAAACTGGTCGGGGGAGCAGTTGTCATTTATCTAATTGTGGTGGCCATCACCATGTTGGCCGTAGGGCCGGCATACGGAAGTCAACAGTATGTGGATTATGTGCAGTTTCTGCTGAATCTGCGTCATAACTTCCCCTGGCGTGGTCCCGATGCGCCGTTCTTGGGTTATAATCACTCGGTGACCCAGATCGTCGTCTACCTTTTGGGAGTGTCGCCGGATACCTTGTTCCTGGCAACGCTGATCAAGGTTTTGTTGTTGGTTCCTCTGTTGGGAGTATGTTTTATCTATTTGCGCCGACCCGTCCGTCGGGCCGGATACCGAGTCCCGAATCTGGCGCTTGAGCTGGCTTTTGTTCTCTACTTGGGAGCTTTTATCTGGCTGGACATGGTTTGGGAGCTATCCCTAGGCATTGCCGTTTTCACATATCTTTCGGCGACGTTGGTGCGTCGTTGGGAGCAGGCCCTGGTTTGGGTAGTCTTCCTTCCTTATGCTTTGCTGGACCTTTGGCAGGTGCTGAGCTTCATGGTCGGCGGACCGTCTGTCGTGCTGCCTGGGATGTACATTCTAACGGATCCCAGCATCTACGTTCCTTTGATCATGATCGTCTTGTTGACCTTCTATGCTCTTTTGTTGCGGCGGTTGTGGGAAAAAAGGGAGATCTATGCGTTGGCCGGAGTGTCTCCTGTTTCGCTCAGGTAGGCCGGATTTGCCGGTTAACAGAACTTGGATGAGGTGGATTCGTGGACTTGCATCGGAGCATTCACCGATTGTTGAAAGAGATCGGCCCCGGTCGGATGGAGAGTGTGGCCTATGATACGGCCTGGGTCGCGCGGTTGGCCCGGTTGGGCGAACCGATTGGCGAGCAGGCTTTGGAATGGCTGCGGGAGCATCAGCTGCCCGATGGGAGTTGGGGGGCGGCAGAACCGGTTTATTATCATGACCGTCTGGTATCCACTTTGGCAGCAATGATCGCTTTGGCTCGGTATGGGAATGAACGAGATCGCCGCTGCTTGTACAGAGCGCGCGAGTCTTTGGAAACGATCTCCTCTCGTTTGGGGGATGACCCGGCAGGCGAGACGATTGGGTTTGAAATGATTGTTCCCACCTTGTTGGCTGAAGCTCAAGATTTGGGCTTGATCTCGCGCTCGGTAGATGGTAGACTTGAATTGCTGTCTCGTTATCGCGCTGCGAAATTGGCTGCCCTACCTGACGGTGCAATTAACCGATTCGTGACCGTGGCGTTCTCGGCAGAGATGGCGGGTTATGATGGTCAGCATTGGTTGGATGTAGAACATCTGCAGGAGGCGAATGGTTCTGTTGGACATAGTCCCTCAGCAACGGCCTATTTTGCAACGTATATACGTCCTGGGGATTTGCCTTCCTTGCGGTATCTGCAAAACGTGGTCGTCGATGGAGGTGCTCCAGATGTATCTCCTTTTGATATTTTCGAACAAGCATGGACACTGTGGAATCTGGCGTTGGCTAATTCTTGGGACGAGAAAACTCTATCCCTATGTCAACCACACATCTCTTTCCTTCGTGAATCCTGGGATCCCCATCAAGGGGTAGGGTTCGCGGCTGGATATACACCCAAGGATGGAGATGAGACAAGCGTAGTTTTTGAGGTTTTGAGCCGGTTCGGCTACTCGCTCGATCCGGAAGCGGTTTTGCGATACGAAGAAGATGAATATTTCCGTTGCTACATGCTCGAAGCGAACCCTTCCATCAGCACGAATGTTCATGCATTAGGGGCATTGCGTCAGGCTGGTTTCAGTGCCCGACATCCGGCGATACAGAAGATCCTTCGCTTTTTGAGACGGACGCGAACCTTGCAACTTTTTTGGCTTGATAAGTGGCACGCTTCTCCGTATTATGCTACGTCTCATGCCATTATTGCTTGTGCAGGTTATGATGATGAACTGGTAGATGATTCGGTCTACTGGATGATTGAAACGCAGAATCCAGATGGATCTTGGGGATATTATATGCCAACCGCCGAGGAGACGGCATATTGTTTGCAAGCGTTGGCTATTCAGAGAAGGTGTGGCCATCGAATATCGCCTGAAGTGCTGAGACGAGGAGCGGTGTGGCTGGTGGAACATATGGAGCCTCCCTATCCGCCGCTTTGGATTGGCAAGGGATTGTATTCTCCCCAATGGGTGGTTCGTTCGGCAATTCTGAGCGCGCTGATGCTGGTTGCGCAGGAGAGTTCATGATGAGAATGCTGGAATACCTGCTCGATATTTCCTCTGTAGACCCTGATGAGCAGCGACGTGCAAAGTTACTCCAGATTCTATTGCTAGGCATTGCTGGTTTGATGCCCCTGGCCTTGTTGATGACGACAATCGCTGTTGTCAGCGGTGTAGCTTCCATCCAACAGAGGGAAGTCCTGCTTGTTTATTTTGGAAGTCTGATCACGCTGTTTGGTGTCATTGTTATTTTTTTCATCAACCGATACGGCCCTACATGGCTGGCTAGCAGTATCTTCTTGCTATTGATTACTGCTGTGGTTGCTTTTACTGATGCCCCGCAACAGGTGGTTGCAGGCCGAGGTGTATTTCTCTTTGCGATCCCTATTTTGATGGCCAGCATGATTCTGCGGCCTTGGGCCAGCTTCATTTGGGCAGCTTTGAGCAGCTTGGTGATTGCTACTATTGCCGTCGTGGAGTTGCAGTGGGTTCCCTCAATTCCCGTTATGACTGGCTTCTTCGCCGTTGCTTTTGTCTCCTGGCTTTCTGCCCGCAGCATGGAGCAGGCACTGGACGAAGTGCGGACCATCAACCGGGAGTTGGACAGGCGGGTGGAGCAACGCACCCGCGACCTGGCGGAGGCTTTGGCCCGTGAGCACGCCGAAGCCAGCAAGAACCGGGCCATTCTGGACGGCATCGCCGATGGTGTCATCGTCTTTGATCGGGAGAACCGGGCCATTGTCGCCAACCCGGCGGTGAGCAACATCCTGGATCGCCCCGTTGAAGCGGTGTTGGGCACAGACATTGAACAGATCTTGGGTGATGATGTATCGCCGGAGGACAAAAAGACGATCCTATCCTTGCTTCAGGATCATGAAAAGACATCGGCGGGTATCAAATTCGAGATGGGGGAAAAGACCCTGTCCGTCAGTTTCGCCCCGGTGCACGGTAGGGAAGGGGAGTTTCTGGGGACGGTGGTCGTCTTCCGCGACTTTACCCGCGAGGCCGAGATTGACCGCATGAAGAGCGACTTTGTTTCCATCGTTTCCCATGAGTTGCGCACACCTTTGACCTCCATTCAGGGGTATCTTGACCTGTTGCTCATGGAAGCCGCGGGGCCGATCACCAAGCAGCAGGCCAGCTTCTTGGAGATTGCCAAAGGCAATGCCGAACGGTTGCACGAACTGGTCAGTGACTTGCTGGATATTTCGCGCATTGAATCGGGCAAGGCCGAGTTGGATTTGCAGGTTGTCTCCCTGCCGGAGATCATTGAGCAGGTGGCCGCCGCGATGCGGCCTGAATTTGACGAGCGCGGTCTGACTTTAACTCTGGACATCCCGCGCGATTTGCCCGAAATTTTCGGCGATCCGATGCGGATCAGGCAAGTGCTGACCAACCTACTGGGCAATGCTTACAAATACACCCCCAAAGGGGGAGCTACCGTTCGCGTGCGGCAGGTGGACAACGCTCTGCAGGTAGATGTGGAGGATACCGGCATTGGTATTGCAAAGGAGGATATGGATCGGCTCTTTACCCGTTTTTTCCGCGCCGAGGATCGCTTTGTCCGCCAGCAGCAGGGCACGGGGTTGGGGTTGAACATTACCAAATCCATCGTCGAGATGCACGGTGGGCATATTTGGGTGGAAAGTGAGCCGGGCAAGGGCAGCACATTTAGTTTCACCTTGCCTCTGCCTGCCGGTTTGGTCAAGGTCCCCGTCGAAGAACAGCTCCCCTTGCGCAAACCGGCCTTGTCGGGCGAGGAACCGGCGGCGGTTCCTTCCGGCCCGTGGATCCTGGTGGTGGATGACGATCCCCAAGTTGCTCGTCTCTTCCAACAGGAGCTGCAAAAGGAGGGCTATCGGGTGATGGTCGTCACCCAGGGCTCCCGTGTCGTCGAGGTAGCCCGCCAACTCCAGCCGGAGTTGATCACGCTGGACTTGCTGATGGATGTGGATGGCCTGGCCGTGTTGCAGCAACTCAAACGGGAACCGGACACGGCGGATATTCCTGTGGTCATCGTCTCCGTTGTCCCCGATGCGGAGCAAGGGTTGGCTTTGGGCGCGGCCGATTACTTGGTCAAGCCCCTAAATGAAGGAGAATTGCTTTCCTGCGTTCGCCGCCTGTTGGAGCAGCGAGAAGCGGAATCGCCGGGCAAGATTCTGGTAGTGGACGATGAAATCGACATCGTCGGCTGGCTCAAGCACGCCCTGACACACTATGGCTATCAGGTAGATGAAGCCTACGACGGCATCCAAGCCCTGGAGGCCGTTGCTGCGAACAAGCCCGATCTCATCCTCCTAGATATGAAGATGCCGCGCATGGACGGTCGGACGACCGTCCGTCGCTTGCGCGAGAACCCCGACACCCGCGACATTCCGATCATCATCCTTTCGGCCAACCCCATCACCGATGAGCGGGAGCGGGAGCAGCTGACCGGTTTAGGGGTCAGGGAATTCCTGCGCAAGCCGGTGACGGCGGAACAGCTCGTCGCAGAAGTGCAAAAATATCTCAATCACAGCGGCTGAGTGGGGATTGCGAGTCTCGTTTAGGGCAGTGCCTCCAAGCGGGCGCCGATCAAGGGTACGAGCATTTCATCGGGCGTCAACCCCCCATGGCGGCCGACGAGGGGGAGGGTAGAGGGCTTGTGTTGCAGAGCGTGATCTCCTCGTGGAAGGATCAGCAGCTCTCCGGCCCGTGCCCATGTCTCTTCGGCGATGGGCTGCCCCATAAGTCCTCCTTCTAACGCCTGGGCCGAATCCACAACCTCGAACCAGCCGGGATATGTCTCGGCCAGGTAGCGTCGCAATGCGCCTTTGTGGCCGGGGCGCGGGTAGATGAAAGCTGCCCGCGATTCGCCCGTGATGGGTGCCCACAGATGACGGTTTAGCTCCGGCTCCTCGGTAGCCGTCACGACCTTCTCCTTGGGGATGTAGATTTGGCCGTGGTCGGCGGTGATGAGTAACAGTGTCCCTTCCCGATCTTGGGAGGGCAGGTGGCGAAAGAACTCCCCAAGGCTGTAGTTGACGTGCCGGAACTCGGCTGCCAGTAGATCGGTGCCGGGGCCGTAAGCGTGGGCGATGGTATCCAGGCCGCTCCAGTAGACGCTGATAAATGCCTTGCGCCCCCGTGTGGCGGCCAGCAAATGAAGTAGCCGCGTCCACAGGTCGCTGCTGTGGAAGTGGCCGTGCAGTTGCCTTTCTTCCATCCCCCGGTAGAGCATTTTGGTAAAGCCGCTCCCTTTGAAAAAGGCCGAAATGATCGCCTCTGTGGCGATCCCGTCGGCGTTGAGCCTCTGGGCCAGGGTAGGCACGGTGACGAGGTTCTCTACTTCCATGCCCCATTCTATCAGGAGGTCCGATTGGCGCGTCCAGATGGGGCATAAGAGGATGGCGTTGACGGCCATGCCCCACTCCCGCAGGTACATGGTATAGGCCAACCAGCCGTGCTCGGCGGGGGAACGGCCTGTGCTCAGGCTGACCAACGCTGCATCGGTAGTGGAAGGGAAGACGGAGGTCAAAGGGGCAAGGCGGCCTGCTTGGGCCAGCATTGTGAAGCTATGGCCTTCGCCCGTGGCCTGCATCTCCTGCAATAGCCGGTAACCCCAGGCATCAAGGATGATCAGGACAACACGTTGCAGCCCACTTTGCCAATCGGTCCACAGCGCGGAGGGGAGTGGCGGCAAGGCCCCCGGCAGATCGCTGCCCAGTAACTTGGCAATCGTCGCAGGCAGGTTGGCAATGCTCAGGCCGTCGTAGCGGGGCATGACCCAGCCTGCATCCGTGGGGAGCGGATCGGGGAGGGGGTGGGCGAGGATCTCGCTCTCTAATTCTCTTGTGTCCATGCTTTTCCTTTCTATCCCGAAGTTTTGGGTTGCTTGGCGCAAGCATTATACCACAAAAGCGCGATTCGGGGAATGGCGTAAGGGTGGGAGGCAAGGCAGATGCATTTACCGTCCCGGATGAGGGTTCTGTGCGGGCTTGCGCGGTTGGAGCCGTATCCGGCGATCTGGTGGCCGATCGCCTTCTGTATGGGCACGCTCCCTCGCGCGGAGACTCCCTGCTCCGGCCCAAAAGGAGCGACATCGGCTACAATCTGTTCCCCTTGCACCGGATCGCAGTCCGGCGCAAGGCGGCCGTGTGTTGATATGGGCTGCGGTCCTTTAATGGGAGGAAAAGACAACCGCACCGGCCTTGGCCGGTGCGGCGCTGGAGGACGGTTGTGGGCAACCGGGGTGGTGGCTTTGTACGAGGGGAAATCTGCGGCAGAGGTTGTGGGTGGGCGTGGAAGGACAGGGCGTCGTGACTGTGTCGGGCTATGCGGCAGCAGACCTCGCCGGGATCCACTCGGTCACCACTTGCGCCGGGGGGCTTATCTCTCTCGTGTGTCTTCCACCGCCCGCCGAGCGGCGGCCAGGTTGGCGTCGGGGGTTGGTCCCTTGATCACGCAGTCCGGGGCCAGGATGAAACCCCGGCGACCTGCTTCGGCGATGGCCTGCCGGGCCATGTCATATACTTCCTGCTCCGTGCCGTTCAGCAGCACATCCAGAGTCAGGCCCCCGGCCAGGGGTTTGTCGGTCAGGCGACGGGCGTCGGTCAGGCTGGTGCCGCTGGTCCCGGCAGCCCAGTTGATCACGTCCACCGGATAGTCGGTGACCAGGTCAAACATCAGGTTTTTCTGGCAGACGTGGAGCATGGTTACCCATGATTTGGGGGCCAATACCTCCAAAACCTGAAGGTCATAGGGTTTGCCGAATTCCAAGAATTCCTCACGGGTCATCAGGTCGGTGGTGGCCATCTGGGTGGCGTAGAAAAAGCCGGAAGCCCCCGCCTCCAGGCAGGCCAGGCCATAGTCTCGCACTACATCGGTAATCACGGCCAGCCCGGCGTGGAGCTGGCGCGGGGATTGGCGGATGTAATCCACCAATTTCCGACCGGAGACCTTATCGCCGCACAGTTTGTAGGCGATATTCAAGGGGCTGAAGATGGTCATCATGAAAGGGGCGCTGCCATCCAGGCCTTCTGCTACGTGGTGGATCATTTCCAATTCGCGCCGCAAGGCCCCTTTCTGCACGTCCAGATGGGGCAGCGTCTCCCAATCGGCGGCGGAGGTGATGACCGGCCGTACGGCCAGGGGCAAAAAGTCATCGTCACGACCGAACTGGATAGTTGCTCCCCAATCTTGGATGGGGTATAGGCCGCTGGGGGTGAGTTTGATCAGGTCGGTGTCAAACCGGCGGTGGAAAGCCAGACTGACTTCGGCCAGCAGGCCCGGTGCTCGGTCTTGCAGGTGATAGTGCTTCCACATGCTGATCGGAACGCGGTCTACTTCTGCGCCGTGCAGAGCCGCTTCAACCCGTTCCCATTTTGTCATTTCTTTCATCGTCTTCTCCGTTCAAACCAGTTTTTGGCGGCGGGGGTCCAGGGCGTCGCGCAGACCGTCTCCCAGGAGATAAAGCCCCATCACCAGCAAGGTGATAGCCAATCCCGGAAAAATGCCATACCAGGGAGCCAGGGGCAGGTAGCCCCGGCCCACACTCAGCATAGATCCCCAAGAGGGGGCAGGCGGCGGCGTGCCCAACCCCAGGAAGCTCAGGGCTGCTTCCAGCAGTACGGCGGTGGCGATAGAGACCGTCACCTGGACCAGCAAGGTAGAGACCACGTTGGGCAGGATACCGCGAAAGAGGATGCGGGTCGGCTTGGCTCCTACTGCCCGTGAGGCCAAGACATATTCTTTTTCCTTTTCGGCCAGGACGTTGGCCCTTGTCAACCGGGCGAAAGCCGGGATGCTGACAACGGCGATGGCCAACATGGCACTGAAGGAACCGGGTCCAAGCACGGCCAGGACGACGATGGCAAGTAAGATGGCCGGGAAGGCCAGTAAAGCATCAAAAAAGCGCATGGTGATCGTGTCGAACCAGCCGGTCTCATAACCGGCGATCAGCCCCACCGTCACGCCGACGACGGTAGCAATGGCAATGGAGATCATGCCTACGCTGAACGAGATGCGCGATCCCATCAAGATACGGCTTAGGATGTCCCGCCCGAATTCGTCGGTGCCGAACCAGTAGGTCGTAGAGGGAGGATGGAAGCGGTCCTCCGGGTGCATCTCCAAGGCGTCATAGGGGGCCAGGATGGGGGCCAGGATGGCGATGATGATCAAGGTGACCGTAATGATCAACCCGACCATGCCGGACCGATGGTGCAACATGGCATGGACGGCCAGCGAGGTCAGGCTCCTGCCGGTGTACTCGGTGTCAAAAGTGACCGGCTGTTCTTTGTGTTTGCGGGTTGCCTTTTCCCTGGACAATGGGTTGCTCCTTCTAATCGTATCGGATTCGCGGGTCAATGAAGCCATAGGTCAGGTCGGTCAGCAGGTTGACAATCATAAAAGCCAACACGATGTAGAGAACATCGGCTTGCAAGAGGGCGTAATCACGCCAGCCGATGGCCTGGACGGTGAGCCGTCCGACGCCCGGCCAGGCAAAGACCGATTCGACGATGATCGCCCCGCTAAGTAGGTCGCCGGTCTGTAGGCCCAACACCGTTACGACCGGGATCAAAGCGTTGCGCAACACGTGTCGTCCTATGACCACTCTCTCGCGCAGCCCTTTAGCCCGTGCCGTTCGCGTGTAATCCTGACTCAGGGCGTCCAGCATTGAGGAGCGTAAGTAGCGGGCGATCTTGGCCGAGATGGCCAGCCCCAGCACCAGGGCAGGCATGATCAAGGATTTGAGATGCTCTACCGGCTGTTCGGAAAAATCAGGACGCCCCGAAGGGGGCAACCAGCCCAACGTCAGGCTGAACAATAAGATCATCAGGATTGCCAGCCAGAAGCTCGGCACGGCGAAGGACAAAGCGGCAAAGACGGTGCTGGCCAGGTCCACGAAACTGCCTTGCTTCAGGGCGGCGGCGATTCCCAAAGGGAAAGAGATTGCCACGGCGATCAGGGCTGCGGCCAGGGCCAGTTCCATGGTAGCCGGTACCCGTTGGGCGATCATCTGATTGACCGGGTAGTTGTTGATGTAGGAATAGCCCATGTCGCCGGTCAAGGCGTTGCCCAACCAGATCACATACTGTTTCCACAGCGGCTCATCCAGGCCGAACTTGCGGGTTAGGGCAGCCAGCTGCTCATCGGTGGCGTTGGGACCGGCGATGATCTTTGCCGGGTCGCCGGGGATCAGGTGGATGATCATAAAGACGGCAAAGGAGACGATCAGCAGTGCCGGGATCATTTGTAGGATGCGCCTGAGTGCGTATTTGCCCAACTTGGCTCCTCTTTTCTTTCACAGGGAGGGTGAGCAGGGAGGAAGCCCTGCTCACCCTCTTGAGGCCGATGTGGGGTTATTGTTCCGGTGTCAGCCATACCTCACCCAGCCAGATCAGGCCGTCCATATCGGTGCGGAAGCCGTGGACTTTATCGGTGAGGGCGTAGATCTGTTGCTTCCAGGCGATGGGGATCGTCCAGCCCTGTTCTACAAAGATTTTGAGGGCGTCGTGATACAGTTCTTTGCGCTTTTCCTGATCCAGTTCGGTGCTGGCCTGCTCAATGAGCGATTTGTATTCGGGGAACCAGGTGGTGTTTTCGGTGATGCCGAAAAAGTTGCGGAAGGGCCGGCAGCAGGCGCCACCTTCAAATAGGCCGCTGGGATCCACCGTGGCCTCGCCCGTACCGTGGGAGACCATTTCAAACTCGCTGCCGATCAGCTTCGGCCAGTACTGGGGTAGCTCGGTAGGTAAGATCTCGGCTTCGACACCGATCTGGGCCAGGTCCTGCTGGTACACTTGGGCAATATCCAGGTACGGGCCGCTGGTCCCCCGGATGAGAATGGAAGTCTTGAAGCCGTCGGGGTACCCTGCCTCGGCCAGCAATTCTTTGGCCTTGTCCAGGTCGTAGGTGTAGTAATTTTCCAAGTCCTCCGGATATGCCCAGGAGGTGGGTGCGTAGGGTAAGGTGGTCATATTCCCCTCACCGTGGAGGGCCAGTTGGTTGATTTTGTCCCGGTCTACGGCGTAATTCAACGCTTGGCGCACTTTGGTATTGTCAAAGGGAGAAGCGTTGATGTTGAACAAAATGGCGTAGAAGGAGAAGCCGGGTGCGCTTTCGCCGACCGTGACCCCCGGTGCCTGTTCCAGGAGGGCTTTATCGGCCAAAGGGACCTCCCACAGGGCATCAATGCTGCCGGCCAGCAGGTTGACCATGCGGGACTGGGGATCGGGGATGGGTACGACCTCAACTTTGTCCAAATAGGGCAGGCCCTCGCGCCAATAGTCTTCAAATTTGACCGCCGTCAGGTGGTCGCCGGGCACCCATTCCTCCAATTTGAAGGGGCCGGTTCCTACGGGAACGGTTTCGATGGTTTCGGCAGCTTCCTGGGGAAAGATGTACATACGGGCAATGCCGTCTAGGGCCGAATGGGTGACTTGGCTGTAATGGATGTCTACGGTATAGTCATCCACTTTGGTTGCGCCGGTGCAGGTCTTGAAACGGTCGCTGAGGTGGTGTCCCAAAGACTCGTCGCGGGCCTGGTCCACGGACCAAACCACGTCATCGGCGGTCATCTCCCGGCCGTTGTGGAACTTGATGCCTTTGCGCAGATACAGCCGTACCGTCAGTCCATCATCCAGAATCTCCCACTTTTCGGCCAGCCATGGCTCAAACGAGCCTTCGTCGCTGATGCGGATGGGTGCTTCGAAGAAGGTCGGTTTGAAGTTGGCGTTGGTCACATCCCACCAGGGATGGAAGGTGACGAAATCCGGTCCCAGAGAGATTTTGAGGGTGCCGCCGTACTGAGGTTCTGTTGGCTCGGCAGCAGCCGGTTCCGGCGTGGCGGTGACGACCTTTTCGACGACTTTTTCCACAACTTCCGGTGTGCCTTCAACGATCACCGTCTCGACGACGGTCTGTTCAACCACCTGAGTTACGATCTTTTCAACTTCTTTGGTTACGACCTTTTCGACAACTTGCGGTTCCGGCGTAGGTCCGCAGGCGGCGAGCAACAGTGCGACGACGATCAGCACGAACAGCAATCTTCGGACATTCATCTTTCTCTCCTCCTGTTTGTTCACAATCTTTTGGTCAGCGACAAGTACACCCGTTTTTGAGCCTGGACAACCTCCTTTCTAGATAGATCGCGGATTTGTACCCTCCACCTCTTCTACGGCCAGACGGGCTACCCGGAAATGCTCTGCCGGGGTAGCCACCGGGGGTGCCCCGCCCGGCCCTACCAGGAGACGGCGTCCCTGGGTCTGGGTGACGGCGTCATGTACCTCGGCGCGGATGGCCTCCGGCGGGCCGTTGAACAGAGTTCCTCTCTCGTCAATGCCCCCCATGAGTAAGCCGGAAAACCGTTCTTGGGCTTCCTGCAAGGAGGGACCTGCCGTCCGGTCGTGCCAGTTCAGGGCATCAATGGGATAGTCGGCAACCAGATCAAACATGACCTCCTCGCCCTGGGCCAGGAGCACCAAGATCTCGGCTTCTGGGCGGGCCGTCTCCAGGATGATGCGATCGTAAGGTTCGCCGAACTTGCGGTATTCGGCCTCGCTATAGAGGCGGCGGTTGCAAGGGGCGACAAAAAACAGGCCGTGTGCTCCTGCTTGCAGAGAAGCAAGGGCAAAGCGGGCTGTGGTCTCGGCAATGATCTGCAGCCCTTGTTTGAAGAGATCGGGATGCCGACGCATGTCGGCAAAAGCCCGGTCGCCCGCCAGTTTGGGGGCGGTGTTCAGAGGGCTGAAGACGGTTTGCAGAACGGGCACCGAATCGCCCAGAGCTTCGGCCACCAGTCGCACCGCTTCCAGCTGCATCGCCAGGTGACCCCGGTTGACATCCAGTTGCGCCAGACGGGGCCATTGTTCCGTCGCCGTGATCGCCCGCCGGGTGATGGTCCGTATGCCCAAGCCCCGGTCGTTCTCCGGGATGTAAGTCGTTTGCCCACCCCAATCCTCGACCACGTAAGAGCCGGCGGGCGCGTGCTTGACCAGATCGCAGTCATACTCTCGCTGCCATTCAATGATGGCCGCCGCCAGGCTATCGGCGGCCTGGTCTTTGACCGGCCAGTGATGCCACAGGCAGATAGGCGGTCGGTCGGTTTCCTCGCCGCGCAAGGCAGCCCGCATCCGTTCCCAATGGGTCATCTCCGATCTCATAGGGTTTCCTTTCCGGATGTTTTCGGCGCAGGACCTCAAGATTGCCGGACGCGCCGCTACAGGGAAAAGTACCGATCCAGGATCGCCGGGTCGTAGCCTCGGGGCAGATAATCGCCGGTAGCCCGGTCCACCACATAGTCGCCGCGATAATCCCCCCGCACGACCCGTTCCAACATCTCCACAAGATGGTCTATCTCGTCGGTGGTATTGTAACACCCCAGGCTCACACGCACAAGTCCGGGCAGTTGGGAGCGATCATGGGCAATGACCTGCTGCTTGAAGGTTTCGTACTCCTCGTCGCCGATGCCCAGCAAGCGCAAGACGTAAGGGTGGGCACAGAAACAGCCGTTGCGGACGCCGATCCCGCCCTCAAAGCCCAGGATGGCTGCCACTTTGCCGTGGGGCACGCCGTCCACCGACAGGGTGATCACGCCCAGACGATCCTCCAACCGTTCCGGATCCGCCGAACCGTAAACCCGCACCCCATCCAGGGCGTTGAGCCGTTGGAGGGTGTAGCGGGTCAGCTCCTTCTCATGGGCTGCCAGGGCGTCCATTCCCACCTGGGAGAGGATACGGATGCTGCTGGCCAAAGCTACGGCCCCCACCACGTTGGGGCTGCCGGCCTCGTCCCGTTCCGGGGGGGCCGCCCAGCGGACTTCCTCCAGGCTAACCAGGTCAATGGTCCCGCCGCCTCGGTAATCGGGCGGCCCCTGGGCAAAGACCTCTTTGGGGCCGATCAGCGCTCCGGTGCCAAAGGGTGCGTACATCTTGTGCGCCGAAAGCGCCACGAAATCGAGATGGCGGGGCGAATCCACCGGCCCCATGTCCACCGCCCGGTGGGGAGCCAGCTGGGCGCAGTCTACCAGGATCTTGGCTCCGTACCGATGGGCCAGCTCGGCCATGTCATAGATGGGCGGGGTGAAGCCGCTGACGTTGGAAGCCCCCGTCGTCGCCAGTAATTTGACCCGCCCCTGGAAACGCTCCAACTTATGGGCCAGGTCGTCCATGTCAAGTGAGCCATCCGCCCGCAACCCCACATAGACCACCTGTGCTTTGGGGCGCCAGGGTAGGTCGTTGGAATGGTGCTCCATCATTGTTGTCAGGACAACATCGTCGGGTTGCAGTCCCAAGCGGTTCGCCAGTTTATTGATGGCTTCGGTGGTGTTTTTGCCAAAGATGACGGTATGTACCTGGGGATCGGCGCCCACGAAATGGGCCACGATCTCCCGTGCTCGGTCGTAGGCGCGGGTCGAAAGCAGGGACTTGAATCCGCTGCCCCGGTGAACGCTGGAGTACCAACCGAGGAATTCATCCACCTTTTGTTGCACGCCCCGGAAGGTAGGCGTACTGGCGGCGTTGTCCAGGTAAACGTATGTGCGCATCGAGCCATCCAAAAGGGGAACCTGCCGGTCGATGCCCAAGATCTCGGAACGGAGATCGTCCACGCTGAGAGGTTTTGTTAAAGTTTGTTGTGTGTACAAAACTGTCTCCTTACATCAAAAATGATCCGGTTCGCACCAGGCTATGCTCCGGCGGCGCATCGCCGCGCAGGCCGTGGCCGGCACCGAGCCGGGTGATCACGGTTGCCCCTATCGGGCCGACAGCCGGGCACATTCGCGCTCAATCGTGGACGGCTTGCGATTCTTGAGGCAACCAGAATCACTTTGCCGGCTCGACTTGGATCGTCTGCAATCTCCCAACCGCGCCTCCTATCAAGCGATCGGTCAGGGCTTCCAAAACCCGCTGCTGGGAACGCGCGATCTGGGCCTGGACGATCTTTTCGGCCCGGTCGGGGTCTCGGTCGCAAAGGGCCTGGGCCAGCATCATGTGTTCGTCGCGCATCTCGTCGGTACTGTCCCGCAAATCCAACCCCAGATGGAAAACCCGCGTCAGCTCATCCAGCACTTTGGAAATCTGGTCGGCCAACCTTTGGTTCCCGGCCAGGAGGCCGAGAGAGCAGTGAAAATCGGCATTGAGGCTGAGGAAATGGGAGTAACTGTCCGGGTCTTTGAAGACGTAGGTGAAACCGGCTGCCGCCAGGAATTCGTTCAGTTGCTGATCGGTCGCCCGGAGAGCGGCCAGCCGGGCAGCAGCCGATTCAAGGATGGAGCGCAGTTCAAAGATCTCGTGCACGTCGGAAAAGGTAATGGGGCTGACGATATATCCGAAGCGAGGGATAGGTTGGACAAAACCTTCCAAAGCCAATCGTTGCAGTGCTTCTCGGATCGGGGTTAATCCGATCTGATGTCGGGCAGCGAGTTGGTGTTGGACGATCTGCTGTCCTGGTTCCAGAACGCAGGTGATGATCTCTTTTTTGATGGCTTCGTACGCCACGTCGGATAGAGAAGGTTTCACGTTTTCCTCTACAGATATACCGCTATCATATCACGTGATATATTATAACTCAACCAAAAAGTTTTGTCAAGGGGCAAAAGGGTGTATTTCAAAATTGTGGGTAAGTTTGACGCATAGGGGGCAGGGCCAGGCGTTGCAGCATGGCATCCCAGCGGCGGCTATGCACCTCCCCCAAGGCAGCCA